>Ga0335070_10003548_pt1 | contig 18223 bp, 15 predicted proteins | sample Lox_Sample_13_FD_206722 | JGI IMG/M metagenome (GOLD analysis project Ga0335070, IMG submission 206722) | Soil microbial communities from Loxahatchee National Wildlife Refuge, Florida, United States - Lox_Sample_1.3 | ecosystem: Environmental > Terrestrial > Soil > Wetlands | place: USA...
GCTATGCCCTATGCGATGATTGGTGCAAGTGCGCGGATCCCTCGACCCAGATGCTGTTCTTCCGTGTCTCGGGCATCAGGAACACGGCGAGCACAAACATGACCGCGGGAAGCGCGATGGGATAGGCCAGCGCCCAACCCAGGCTCCCGGTGGAGGCATACGCCGAGGTCGTGATAATGGGCACGAGACCCCCACCCCAGCCGTTGCCGATGTGATAGGGCACTGACACGGAAGTGTAGCGGATGCGGCCGGGGAAGAACTCGGCCAGGAAAGCCCCGATCGGGCCATAGGTCATACCGACGTAGTTGACCAGCACCACGACGATGAGGATGGACATCGGGTAGTTGATCCCCATCTTGGGATCGGCGTAGTTGCCAAGGGCGGAGTAGAGCGGATAGTACGTCAAGGCTGCGAGGGCCATACCACCGAGAATGATCGGCTTGCGCCCGACCTTGTCAGAGAGCCAGCCCCAGAAGATAAGGGTCGGGGTGGCGATCAGCAACGCGGCAGCGATGATGTAGCTGGATGCGAGCACGTCGACGTTCTTGACCTTCTGAAGGTAGAACAGCGCCCAGAACTGGCCGCTATACCAGACGCATCCCTGCCCCAACACCACGATGCTGGCGATGAGGATGTACTTGATGTTCTTGCTGAGGAAGGCCTCCCGCCAGGGATTCATCACGGCCTGTCCTTTCGCCTTCATGTCCAGGAACACCGGGGTCTCCTGGAGCGACAGCCGGATATAGATGGCGATGGCAACCAGCAAGAGGGAGATGAGGAATGGCACCCGCCACCCCCACTCGCCGAAGGCCTCGGCGCCCAGGTAGCGCTGCGTGCCGATGATCACGGCCAGCGACAGGACGATGCCGAGCGTGGGGGAGGTCTGGAGCCAGCCCGTGTAGTACCCGCGCCTCTTGTCCTCGATGTGCTCAGCCACGTACGTAATGGCCCCGCCGTACTCGCCTCCGAGACACAGGCCCTGGATCAGGCGGAGGGCGAAGAGGATGAAGGCTGCTGAGAGGCCGATCTGGGCATAGGTAGGGACCATGCCGATGATCGCGGTGGAAATCCCCATGCCGCTCAGCGTGGCGATGAAGGTGTATTTGCGGCCCACCTTGTCCCCGAGCCAGCCGAAGACGAAGGCTCCGAGCGGCCGGATCAGGAAGCCGACCGAGAAGATGGCTACGGTGCTGAGGAAGGCCGCCACCGGATGGCTCTTGTCGAAGAACTTGACGGCGAGGATCGAGGCCAGACTTCCAAAGATGTAGAAGTCGTACCACTCGATAATGTTCCCTACCGATGCGGCGATCACGACCCGACGAAGCTCTTTGCCTGAGATATTAAGGACCGCCATTGGCCTCCCCTATGGTCTGGTGCTCTGAGGTCGGTCTCGTCGCTCTCTCCTGGGTCCACATGGACGCGGCGGCGGGGACCCTGCTTCCCGATCCCGATCGCCGGAGAGACGCCACGCTCGTAAGCACGGCCAGTGCCAGCTCGAAGTGCGGGCTAACTAGTGAGAATCTGAAGGCGGTCACTGTGAGAAGCGTCCGCATGTTTGGTGAATTTGCCCTGCCAGCTTGGTACCGGAGCCCTACTCCTCCTCGCCGTACTGATCCTTCAGCCTGGCGACCACCGCCGGGTCCGCGAGGGTGGTCGTGTCACCCAAGGCCTTACCCTCGGCGATATCGCGGAGCAGCCGCCGCATGATCTTGCCGCTACGGGTCTTCGGCAGATCGGATGCGAAGATCAGATCATCAGGCCGCGCCAAGGCGCCGATCTTCTTCGTGACATGCCCCTTGAGCTCCTCCATCAACTCTTTGGAGCCGGTGGTGCCGTCCTTGATGGTCACGAAGGCCGCGATGGCCTGCCCCTTGATCTCGTGCGGCCGTCCGATGACCGCGGCCTCGGCAACCAGTGGGTGGTCCACGAGGGCCGATTCGACCTCCATGGTCGAGACGCGGTGGCCTGAGATGTTCATGACGTCGTCCACGCGCCCCAGGAGCCAGAAATAGCCGTCGTCATCGACCTTGGCGCCGTCACCGGTGAAGTAGATACCGGGATAGCGGCTCCAGTATTGCGCCTGGAATCGCTGGGGATCACGGTAGATGCCGCGGAGCATGCCGGGCCACGGCTTCTTGATCACGAGATAACCGGCCCTGGCTGGCTCGCCCTTGTCGTTGACCACCTCGGCCGAGATTCCCGGAAAGGCCTTGGTCGCCGAGCCGGGCTTGAGCGTGGTCAGCCCCGGCAGAGGCGTGATGAGGATCTGCCCCGTCTCCGTCTGCCACCACGTGTCCACGACGGGACACCGGCCGCCGCCGATCACCTTCCAGTACCAAACCCACGCTTCCGGGTTGATCGGCTCGCCGACGCTGCCGAGCAACCGGAGGCTCGAGAGGTCACAGCGGCCCGGATACTGATCGCCCCAGCGCATGAAGGTACGGATGGCCGTCGGCGCGGTGTAGCAGATGGTGATGCCGTGCTTTTCGATGATGCGCCAGAACCGGTCCTTGTCCGGGGTGTCGGGCGTCCCCTCGTACATGACGGTCGTGGTGCCGTTGGCGAGCGGCCCGTACACGACGTACGAGTGACCGGTGACCCAGCCGATATCGGCCGTGCACCAGAAGACATCGGTGTCGTGCAGGTCGAAGACCCATTTGGTCGTGGCGTAGACCCCCGTCAGGTATCCGCCGGTCGTGTGCTGGATGCCCTTGGGCTTGCCCGTCGAGCCGGAGGTATAGAGGAGATAGAGCATGTCCTCGGCGTCCATCTTCTCGGGAACGCAGTAGGCGTCCGCCCCCTTGACGAAGTCGTCCCACCACACGTCGCGGCCGGCCTGCATATCGACGGGCTGGCCGGTGCGCTTGAGCACGACCACGGTCCCGACGTCGGGACACTCCTTGAGCGCCTCGTCCACGTTCTTCTTGAGCGGGACGACGCTGCCTCGGCGCCAGCCGCCGTCGGCGGTCAGCAGCACCGTCGACTGGGCATCGTGGATCCGCTCGCGGATGGCGTCCGGAGCGAACCCGCCAAAGATGACGCTGTGCGGGGCGCCGATGCGTGTGCACGCCAGCATCGCGATGGCGGTCTCGGGCACCATGGGCATATAGATCGTCACCCGATCGCCCCGCTTGACCCCCGAGCGCTTCAAGGCCGACGCAAAGAGATTGACTTCGCGGTAGAGGTCCCAGTACGTCAGCGTTCGGGTGTCACCGGGCTCACCCTCCCAGATGAGGGCGGCCTTGGACCGCCGCGCCGTGTTGATGTGACGGTCGAGGCAGTTGTAGGACACGTTGAGCTTGCCGCCGACAAACCATTTGGCGTAGGGCGCCTTCCACTCGAGCCCCTTCTTCCAGGGCTTGAACCAGTCGAGCTCGCGCGCGAATCCCTCCCAGAATTTGACCGGGTTCTTGGCGGCCTGCGCGTAGATCGACGCGCGGTTGGCGTTGGCGCGCTTGGCGAACTCCTTGGACGGCACGAACCTGCGCTTCTCTTTGAGAAGGGCCTCGATGGAAGAGCCGCCGCCAGTTGCCTTGGTCGCCATAGACCTGCCTCGCGTAATGGGTGGAGTCGGGGATCGGCGCGACATCGCGTCCGCTACCTTCTAAACCATGTGGCAGCCGACTTCAAGTGGCGCGCGCGCCGCCGTCGCCGGGCTCGGCCACCTGCCGGCGGAGCCCGTAGCGCGTCATTTTGTCGGAGAAGTTCTTCGGGTCCATGTCAGCATGCTTCGCGGCCGCGGTGAGCTTGCCGCCGTGCGTCTCGAGGAGGCCCTGGACATACGCGCGCTCGAACTCCTCCACGATGCGCGCCTTGGCGTCCCGGAACGGCAGGGACAAATCGACGGGCGCATGCGCGCCGCCGGGACCGGCGAGGAACCGCTCGAGATCGGTGAGCACCGGGCCCTTGGACACGATGACGGCGCGCTCGATGACATTCTCGAGCTCTCGCACGTTGCCCGGCCACGGATAGCGCACCAGGGCCTGCAGACTCTCCGGCGCGATGCTCGTGATCGTCCGCTTGAGCCGCCGACCTGCCTCCTGCAGGAAGTGCTGGGCGAGGAGCGGGATGTCCTCGAGCCGCTCCCGGAGCGCGGGCACCCGCACCGGCATGACGGAAAGGCGGTAGAAGAGGTCCCGGCGGAACGCGCCCCGCTCGACATCGCCCTGAAGATCCTTGTTGGTGGTGGCGATGAACCGCACGTCGATGTCGACGGGACGGTCGGCGCCCACCGACGTGACCTTGCCTTCCTCGATGGCCCGCAGCAGCTTGCTCTGCAGATGGAGCGGCATCTCGCCAATCTCGTCCAGCAGGAGCGTCCCGCCGTGGGCCATCTGGAAGTGCCCGCGGCGATGCTCGCTGGCTCCGGTGAAGGCGCCCTTGCGCGAGCCGAAGAGCTCGGATTCGAACAGCTCCGCCGGGATCGCCGCGCAGTTCACGGCCACGAACGGGCGATCGCGGCGCGATCCGGAGAAGTGCACGGAGCGGGCGAGGAGCTCCTTGCCGACTCCTGTCTCACCGTAGATCAGCACCGTGGTGTCGAGGTCGGCGACAGACCGGAGCGTCTCGAACACCGACTGCATCACCGCGCTCCTTGCCGCCACGTTCCTGAAGGTGAACCGCTCCTGATTGCGCCGGATCGAGCGCCGCTTGGCCGATTTCAGGGCCTGGAACTCGATGGCGCGGCGGATCACGAGCAGCATCTCGGCCGCCTCGAAGGGCTTGACCAGGTAGTCCTCAGCTCCGAGGCGCATCGCCTCGACCGCCGACTCGATGGTTCCGTAGGCCGTCATCACCACGACGGCCAGATCCGGATGATCGACCTTGATCTGGCGTACCAGCGCCACGCCGTCCATGCCGGGCAGCCGCCGGTCCGTCAGCACGAGGTCCACGTCCTCGATCTTGAGCGTGTCGAGCGCCTCCTCGCCGCTCTGCACCGGCAGCACCTCATAGCCCGCCAGCTCGAGCGTGCGGTGCAACGGACGGAGGAACACCTCGTCGTCGTCAACCAGGAGAAGTCGTTGCTTCATGACGTGCCTCCCGCGAGGGGTTGCGCCAGCGCCACCGCAGGCAGGGAGATGCGCACGCGTGTGCCCCGCCCGGGCGCGCTCTCGACGCTGACGTCGCCTTTGTGGAGATCCACAATCTTCTTGACGATGGCCATCCCGAGGCCCGTGCCCGAGGGCTTCGTGGTGAAGAAGGGGAGAAAGATCTTCTCGCGGTTCTCGGGGGTGATCCCCGTGCCGTTGTCGATGACTTCAACGACCGCGCGATCCGCTTCGGTGAGGAGATTGACGACCACGCGTCCGTCGCCCTGCCGGGCATCGATCGCCTCCAGGGCATTCTTCATGACGTTCGCGAAGACCTGCCGAAGCCGTTGACCGTCCGCCGAGGCCGTCACCTCCCGGTCCACCCGGCCGTAGCCGATCTCCACGCCCCGGGTGCGGCCCTCGGCGGCCACGGTCTCGACCACGGGGTCGAGGATGCGTGCGACCTCGTACTCGCCACGCTCGAGCTTCGTATCGCGGGTGTAGTCGAGCAGGCTGTTGATGATGCGCTCGATCTCGATGATGCCGGACAGGATGGAGCGTGCCATCTCCTGCGAGAGCGCGCCGCCGCCCAGATTTCCCGAGGAGAGGAGGTTCGTCGCCATCTTGATCCCGCCCAGCGGGTTCCTGATCTCGTGCGCCACGCCCGCGGCCATCTCACCGAGCGACGCGAGCTTCTCGCGCTGGATGAGGCGTCGCTGGGTCTCGACCTGCTCGGTCAGGTCCCGAAGGACGCCCACCGCGCCGATGATCTGCCCGTCGGAGTCCACAATGCCACGAACCGATACATACGCCGGGAAGGCTCGACCATCGGCCGTACGGGCCGTGACCTGTCCACTCCAGCCCTGCCCCGCTTCGACGGCTCGCGCGATGGCCTTGGTGGCGCGTCCTTCCTCCTCCGGGCCCAGCAGATCCTGAAGCCCCAATCGGCCCACCTGCCGCTCCGTGTATCCCAGGAGCCGATGACCTGCACGATTCATGGTCACGAGCCGCCCATCCACGCCCGCCGTCACGATGCAGTCGTCGACGCTCTGGACCACGGAGGCCAGGAGTCGCTCGCCGCGACGGACCTCCTCCTCGGTCAGGCGCAGCGATTGCTGCATCTGCTGAAACGAGGTGACCAGCTCCTGCGCCTCACCCTTGGAGATCGTGAAGTGATCCTCCACGATCATCCGGGCGGCCGCCGCGCCGAGTGAGGCCGCGAGCAGCCGCTCGAACCGGATACGGAGCTCGAGGAGCTCCGGCACCGACAGATCGGCGGGCGCCTTGCCCCGGAACAGCTCGCGGACGATGGCTTCCGCCTCCTCGTCTCCCACGTAGTTGTGGACGAGGCGCTCGATCTCCGTGGCCGACAGGATGGCCGGAGCACCGACCAGGTGCTTGTCCTCCCCCGGCACCCCCACGAATGCCGCCGCCTGGGAGCGGTCGTCGGCGTCCTGCTCGGTCAGGAGCGACACGAGCACGAAGAGTCCGACGTTGACGAAGAGGGACCAGAAGACCCCGTGCGTCGTCACGTCGAGGCCGGACAGCCCCAGCAGCCCCGTCGGGTTGAGCCACGAGAGCCCGAAGGGCCCCACGTCGAGGACGGAGCCGGGCACCAGCCCCTCCTTGACCAGGGCCGGAATGATCAGCGTATAGAACCAGAGGGCAAACCCCGCGGAAATACCCGCCGCCGCGCCCTTCCGGTTGCCACGACGCCAGTAGAGCCCCAGCAGAATGGCCGGCGCGCACTGGGTGACCGCGATGAAGGACAAAAGACCCATCTCGACCAGCAGCAGCTGCCCGCGCTCCATGCGGGCCCACGCGAGGCCCAGGCCCACCACCGCGAGCATGGCCACTCGGGTGTAGAAGAGAGTGACCAGGTAGATGTCCTCCATGCGTCGGCGGCGCAACAGCATGGGGAGGATGACGTCGTTCGTGATCATCTTGGACAGTGCGAGCGAGTCCACGACGATCATGGCCGTGGCGGCCGAGAAGCCCCCCAGAAAGACGACCACCGAGATCAGGTGGTTCTCGAAATGCAGGGGCAGCCGCAGGATGAAGCCGTCCGCCTGTCCGCCGGATTCAGGGAAGACGATCAGCCCCGCGAAGGCGATGGGCAAAACGAACAGGTTGATCAGCAGCAGGTAGAGCGGGAACGACCAGGCCACCGCGTTTACATCGCGCTCTCGCGGATTCTGCACCACGAGCACGTGGAACTGGCGCGGCAGGAACATGACGGCCATCATCGAGATCACCAGCATCGCCGCCCAGCGCGCGTACGAGGCGGTCTGCGGCTGGTCGAGAGTCAGGAGCCGCGACCAGACGGGATCTCTCGCGATGCTTCCGAAGATCTCGCCCAGGCCACCGAAGAGGCCCCAGGTGACATAGACTCCGACCGCGAGGAACGCCACGAGCTTGACCACCGACTCCGCAGCCACCGCCGTCATCAGCCCGGTCTGCTGCTTCGTGAAGTCGAGGTTGCGCGCCCCGAAGAGGATGCCGAAGAAGGCCAGCGTCACCGCCACCAGCAGCGTGGGGTCGAAGATGTTGAGCACGGAGTCCTCGTGGACGATCATCCGGAACGACGCGGACACCGCGCGGAGCTGGAGCGCGATGTACGGGATCATGCCCGCGACCACGAGGAGCGCGACCAGTGTGCCCAGGTGGGCCGACTTGCCGTAGCGGCTCGAGATGAAATCAGAGATCGAGGTGATGCGCTGCTCCTTGGAGACTCGGACCAGCTTTCGAAGGACCACCGGCCAAAGGAGGGCAACCAGCGCGGGCCCCAGGTAGATGGTCAGGAACTCGAGGCCTCGATTGGCGGCCAGTCCGACGCTGCCGTAGAACGTCCAGGCCGTGCAGTAGACGGAAGCAGCGAGCACGTACGTGACGGTGCGGATCCGCCCCCGGCTGAGCCTGGGGGCGAACGCCTCGCCGACCGACGCGACAAGAAACAGGAAGAAGAGGTAGCCGAGGACGATGGCCAGCAGGGTCGGCTGACTCAGCCAGCTCACTCGTCGTCCTCCAGGGCACGGTGCCGCGCGGCGACCACGACCAGCACAGCGACGATGGCGAACCAGAGGCCGAAAAGGTACAGGACGAGGGCGGGCACGCCCGCGATGAGCACCGGGCGGTTGGCGATAGTGAGGAGGGGCCAGAGGAGCAAGGCCCCGAAGAGGACGAAACAGGCGGCGAGAAGCTCACTGGCCTTCATTGGCTGGCGGGATTATAGGCGCCGTCCGAGGGGGACGCAATGACGAGCCTGACGCGGCTCAGCGAGGCGGCGCGCCGCCCCGAAAGGTCAGTCGACGGACTCGGCGCTCCTCAGCCGGGCTTGGGCAAGTAGCGGTTCATGAGGAGGGTCTGGAAGCCGTCCTCGAGCTCCGCAGCCACCAGATCCGCGACTTCCTCGGGCGAGCCGTCGCGCTCGAGCCAGACGCCCTGGCCCCAGCCGTCGAGATAGGCGTCCCCTTCCGTCGCGCCCTCCCGCATGGCGAGGGCGTCGATCAGATCCTGGAACTTCTGCGAGAGCGGGCGGCGGGCCGTGTGGTCACCATCGGCGGCCTCGACCAGCGACGGAATGTCCTTCCAGTGCACGATGCGGTAACGGGCCATGGCCGGTGCGGGACATTCTATCGAATACAGGCGCGATTGCTTGACAAAGGTGTACCCCGACCCTACGCTCTGACCGATGATCGATGTCAAGACGGCGGACAAGGAGCTCGGGACCTATATCCGCCCGCAGACTTTCCCGGTGGCCATACGCATGCTCAAGCCCGGTGAGGCCATCCCCGAGCGGGCGAGGCGCCCGGCGCGCGACTTCAAGAAGCTCAGCATGTCCTGCCAGGTCATCGACATGGCGCGGCGGTACGGCTGGATGATCGCACTCACGCGCGAGGACCACATCTGCTCGCTCGGCATCACGGCCATCGGCTTCGACAAGCCGCTGCCCATCTACAATGTCGGCACGCTCTGCGAGGGTATGTACACGGAGACCAAGGAGGCGGGCCAGCGCTCCGAGGCCGCCATCGACAAGTTCGCGCCGGGAGAGTACGAGACCCTGCTGGTCGCGCCGCTCGATCGCGCGACCTTCGAGCCCCACCTCGTCTGCGTCTACGCCAATCCCGCGCAAGTGATGCGGCTGACCCAGGCCGCGCTCTGGAAGCGGGGCGGGCGCCTCCACTCGTCGTTCGAAGGGCGGGCCGTCTGCGCCGACATCGTGGTCACAACAATGCAGACGGGCGAGCCACAGGTGATCCTCCCCTGCGCAGGTGACCGCATCTTCGGCCAGACGCAGGATCACGAGATGGCCTTCGCGATCCCGTGGGCGAGGATGGAGGAGATCGTCGAGGGGCTCCGCGGCACGCACAACGGAGGCATCCGCTACCCCATCACGCAGTTCATGGAGTACGAGGCCAAGCTGCCGCCACGCTATATGGAAGTGAATCGCCTCTGGGACGCGGAAAAGGGCAAGGGGGCGCTGACCAACCGGGAGCGCGTGGTGGCCGCCTACAAGCGCTCCTTTTCCGACCGCGTGCCCGTCTATCCCATCGTCGCCTCGTTTGCCGGCACGCTCGACGGCCAGTCGATCGAGGAATACTGCACGAATCCGGTGAAGGCGATCCAGGCGATGATGAACTACTACGAGCGCTACCAGCCCGACGTGGTGCTCGCCTACAACGATCTCGCCAAGGAGGCCGAAGCCTTCGGCTGCAAGGTCAAGTACTCCGACTACGTCGTGCCGTCCATCGAAGGACATGTCCTGGAAGACAAGGCCAACCTCGGGAAGATCAAGATGCCCGATCCCTACGCCACCGCGCGCCTGCCGGGCTTTCTCGAGCAGTGCGAGGCCCTCGTCAAGGCCGCGCCGCCGGCCGCCATGGGCGCCGTGGCGGTCGGCCCCTGGACCATCGCCATGCTGTTGCGCAACCCGGAGATGATGCTGCTCGACACTTTCGAGGATCCGCAGTTCATCCACGACGTGATGCGCGTCACCACGGACTTCTGCAAGGCCTGGGGCGACGCGATCGTCAAGACCAAGATCGGCTTGAGCTTCTCGGAGCCCACGGCGTCGATCAGCCTCGTGTCGCCGGACAACTACCGGGAGTTCATCGCCCCCTACCACAAGGAGCTCGTGGACCACTTCAAGGCCAAGAAGGTCGGCCTGACCACCCACATCTGCGGCACCACGTATCCGATCTTCGAGGACATCATCGGGTGCGGCTTCACCACGGTGTCCTTCGATCTCGACCAGCAGGCCGATCCCAAGCTCCACGTCGACCAGCTCACGCGATTCATGGAGGTGGCCAAAGGGCGGGCAGTGGCCATCGGCAACGTGGACGCGACCAAGTTCGAGAAGACCACCAGGGCGGAGATGGAGGCCGACGTGCGCCGCTGCATCGACAGCGCGGCCCGGCACTCGGGCTTCATCCTCTCGACCTCGTGCGAGATTCCGCCTCGGTCGAATCCCGAGATCGTGAAGTGGTTCATGGACGCGGCCCACGACTTCGGCCGCTACGACAGAGTCTTCGGATAGACGCTTCGGGGGCGTGAACGCACCAAGGGCGCGGTGGGTGATCTCACCGCGCCCTTGGTGCGTTCGGAGGCCTGTCTAGTAACCGGCTACCACTTGAAGGGCTTCTTCGAGGGCGGGACGCCGTAGGCGCCGCGATCCCCGCCGCCGCCGAACCCGCCACCCCTGCCACCGCCACCGGGACGTCCACCGGGTCGGCCTCCGCCGCGCGGTCCGCCGCCGCCGGAACCCGGAGCCTTCGGGGTCGAGAGATTGACGGTCAGCTTGCGGCCGTCGAGGTCCTTGCCGTTGAGCTCCGAGATGGCGCGCTGGGCCTCCTCGGCCGTGGCCATCTCAACGAAGCCGAAACCGCGCGACTGACCGGAGAACTTGTCGGTGATCACCGCCGCGGACTCGACGGTGCCGCACTGTGCGAAGTATTCCCGCAGCGTCTCACTCGTCGTCGAATACGATAATCCGCCCACGTACAGTTTTGAAGCCATCCGGATCTCCTTCAGTCGCTCTTCCGCCTTGATGCACGCCCCAATACTCGGAAGAGCCAATATCGGAGGCGAGGGCGCCGGCTGCGGCGCTACTCGACTAGTTTACACCATATGCCCATCCGCGCCGCCAGCGGAGGCCGAGCCCCTCCGCCTAGGGCGTGGGCCAGCCCGCGATGCTCGAGCCGTAATACCTCTCGTCCGCATCCGAGGGTGGCCGCGGGAGCGGAGACTCGATCGTGTCCGTGAGCGGCGTGCTATGCCCCTGACGGCGCAGCGATTCGCCGGTGGCGACGATGAGCCCGATCAGCGCCAGAACCAAGGCCAGAGCGAGGCTCCAGATGATGAGCCTGGCCTTGATTCGCTGGACCATTCGCTCCTCTCGGCCTATCGGCATGCCGCCTCGACGGCGGCAGCAGCCACGACAGGGCTCGGCACGGTGCGACGCGCGGACCGCTCACCCTTCACCACGAGATCCAGCACATCGAAGGGCTCACGTACTACGCGGAAACCATGGAGCTCGAAACGCACCTGCTCCTCCATCGTCTGGCCCGCGTCCACGCGGATCACCACGGGTACGCCGGGAGCGATCGTATCGAAGAGCCTGGCCAGCTCGGCGCCTGAGAGATGCGCCAGGCTCGAGGAGACAATGACCAGTGACACCGGCGTCTCGAGCATCTGCCGGAGGCCATCACACAAGTCGCCGGTCATCCGGACGGCGATGCCTTGCTCGAGGCACTGCATGCCGACCGCCGTGGTCAGCGCATGATTCCCATCGATCATCAGAACGCGCGTCATGAAATTCCTTTCAGGGTTGATTTTGAACCGCGTGTACTGGAGCAAGCAAAGTGCCAATTAATTAGATGCATTGGAAGTGTCTATGGTTTCTGAGCTTCGAAAAGTATCTTTCGCCTCGTCGACGCAGAAGTCGGGCGTAATGCCCGACGGCCCGGGCACACCGGATCGTCTCCGGCCTACCTCGCCGAAGGCTTCAGCACCCGGCCTGGCAGGTTGCCGGTGTGCTCGCCACCCTGAATGACAAGGCTCCCGTTGACGACGACGTGATCAATTCCCCGGGCGTAGCGGTGAGGGTCTTCATAGGTCGCGGGATCCATCACGCGCTTGGGCGAGAAGACGACGAGATCCGCCTTGGCGCCCATCCGAATGACGCCGCGGTCCTTCAAGCCGAGGCGTGAAGCGGGCATGCCCGTCATCTTGTTGACGGCAGCGGGTAACGTGAGCACGCCCTCGTCCCGCGCGTAGCGGCCGAGCACGCGTGGGAATGTCCCGTAGCTGCGCGGGTGAGGCTTGCCCTCCGACAACGGGCCCGTGATCGCGAGCGACGAGCCGTCGGAGCCGATCATCACCTGCGGGTGAACGAGGGCCCGTCGGAGATCCGCCTCGTCCAGCTGGAAGAGAATGACGTATCCGCGCCCCTCCTCCGCCTCGATGATGTCGAAGACGCATTCGACCGGATCCTTGCCCCACCGCCGGGCAATCTCGTCCAGACGGAGCCCCTGGGTCTCCGGCCGCGAGGGGGCGTACGCGATCATGATGTCGTTCCAGCCCATCCCGCGGGCGAGCACGGCGCCGCTCGCCATCTCTTCCCGGGTCCGCGCGCGCGCGGCCGGATCCTTGAGGCGGCCCAGCATGGCTTCGATGCCGCCTTCGAGCGCCGAATCGGGCAGCAGGGTCCTGATCGTGGTGCTGGATGCCGTATACGGATAGACATCGGCCATGACGTCGAGACCGTCGGCGCGCGCGGCGTCGATGAGCCCGAGCGCATCCTTCACCTTGCCCCAGTGGAGTCTTCCCGCGGCCTTGATGTGGCTGACCTGCGTGGGCAGCCCACCCTCGCGCCCGACCCGAATGGCCTCGGCGACCGAGTCCAGGAGCGTGGCGCCCTCCCCACGGATGTGGCTCGCGTAGAAGCCGCCCCCGGCCGCGCCGCGTGCGATCTCGACGATCTCCTCCGTCTTCGAGTACGAGCCGGGCGCGTAGATGAGACCCGTGGACAGGCCGCAGGCACCGTCGGCCATGGCCGCTTCCATATACGTCCGCATGCGGGCGAGCTCCCTCGTGGACGGAGCGCGCCGGGCAAAGCCCATCACGGCCAGTCTCAGCGTGCCATGTCCGATGAGCTGCGCCACATTGAGAGCCAAGCCTCCGTCCTCGTAGCGGCGCAGGTACTCGCCCACCGAGCGCCAGGAGAAATCCATGCCGGGCGGCACGTAGAGGGCGAAGCCGCGCATATCCTCCCGGAACTCGTCGGAGACCGGCGCCGGCGAGAAGCCGCAATTGCCGACGACTTCCGTCGTCACGCCCTGTCGGATCTTCGATTCCGCCCGTCGATTGCCGAAGAGCCGCCAATCCGAGTGCGAGTGCATGTCGATGAAACCGGGCGTCACCGTGAGACCCGCGGCGTCCACGGTGATCCCCGCCCCCTCGCGCGAGAGGTCCCCCACGGCGGTGATGACATCGCCAGTCACGCCCACGTCGATGCGCACCGCGGGGGCGCCCGTGCCGTCCAGGACCTGCCCGCCGGCGATCTTGAGATCAAGCACGCGGAGTCTCGGCAAAGCCTATGGCACGCTCGCACCAGGCTGCCGCCGCCAGCAGCCGGGCTTCGGCCCATGGGGCGCCGGTGAGCTGGACGGCAAAGGGCAGACCGTCTGACGCGAGCCCGGTGGGCAGCGAGATGGATGGCATGCCCGCCGAGCTCCACGGCGCGCAGAAGAACGGATCACCCGTGGACTCGAGCCCCTTCGGCGCGGGCCCGGCGGCCGTCGGCGAGACGAGCACGTCGTAGCGCGCCGCGATCGCGGCCATCTCGGCGCGGAAGGTGCGCCGGCGGCCCTGCGCGGCGATATAGTCCACGGCGGCAATGCCGAGCCCCGCCTTGACCGCTTCGCCGATATGCTTCGGGTACTCGGCGGCGTGTCTGGCATAGAGCTCGCGATGAAAGGCCGCCGCCTCGGCACGTGCCACCGTGTCTCCGGCCGCGTGAATGCCGTCGAACGAGGCCGCGAGCGGAGCGTCCTCGACTTGCGCCCCACCCCTGCGGAGCGCCTCGAGGAGCGCGGCGAGCTGCGCCGCGTTGGCCGGCTCGGCCCGCTCGAGCAACGGCCGCAGCACCCCGATACGCGGCGCCGTGGGCGCGGCCAGCGCGCCAACGTAGTCCTCGATCGGCATGGCCGCGGAGTGCGGATCTGCGGGATCGTGACCGGCCATGACCGAGAGGCCGAGCGCCGCGTCCTCGACCGAGCGGCACAGAACACCCACATGGTCGAGGCTCCACGCCAGCGGGGTGACGCCGACCGTGCTGATACGGCCATGCGTAGGCTTGAAGCCGACCACGCCGCAATAGGCCGCGGGGCGCAGCACGGAGCCGACAGTCTGCGTGCCGAGAGCCAGTGGCACCATGCGCGAGCCCACGGCGGAACCGGAACCACTCGACGACCCGCCCGGCGTGTGACCGGGATTCCACGGATTGCCCGTCGCCGTCGGATCCCGCAGCGCGAACGGCGTCGTCGTCACCTTGCCGAGAATGACGGCGCCCGCGGCGCGGAGACGCGCCACCGAGACGGCGTCGGCTGTCGGATGGCGGTGGGCCCACGGCCCCGCTCCCGACGTGGTCACGAGCCCCGCCGCGTCGTAGATGTCCTTGAGGGCCACCGGCACGCCGTGGAGCGGACCCATGAAGCGTCCTTCGCGCGCCTCGATGTCGCGCTGCACGGCCACGCGCGCGGCCGCGTCGCGATCCAGATGCACCCAGGCTTTGAGGGCGGGCTCCACTCCGTCGATGCGCTTGAGGCAGGACGCCAGGAGATTGGAAGGTGAGAGCGCACCCGAACGGATGCGGCGCGCAGCCTCGGACGCGGTGACGTCGTAGAGATCGGCCATGCGATTCTCCCCGGAAGACTACTGGAGGGCGTCCAGAACTTCTGCGACCACTTCGAACCGGCCGAAGGACGGCATGAGGTAGGCCCCGGCATACCTGCCCCGGAGCTGGCTCACCAGGGCCTGTGCCGTCTCGATCCCGGCGCGCAGGCCGCGGTCTCCCGCTTCCTTCATACGTGCCCGTACCGCGTCCGGCACCGTGATGCCGGGGACTTCATTGTGGAGGAATTCGGCGTGACGCGAGGAGTGCAACGGCAGCACGCCGACCACCACCGGAATGGGCGACCGTGTCCGCTGGAAGAAGCGCTCCAGCACCTCGAGGTCGTAGACGGGCTGGGTCTGGCACCAGCGCGCGCCCGCCTCGGCCTTGGCGACCAATCGCTCCATCTCCCTGGACGGCTCCGCGGCCGCGGGATCGAGCGCGGCGCCGACACAGAATGCCGTGGGCTCGCCCACCGAATTGCCAGTGGCGTCCCGGCCCTCGTTCATCCCCGTGAGGATGCGGATGAGCCCGATGGCGTCCACGTCGAACACCGCCGTCGCATTGACGTAGTCGCCCGTGCGCGGCGGATCTCCCGTCATGGCGAGGATATTCCTGATGTCCAGGGCATGCGCCCCCAGCACATCGGCCTGGATGCCCATGAGATTCCGGTCACGGCAGGTGAAGTGCATGTTGATGTCGAGACCCGTCGCCTCGCGGACCAGGATGGCCGTGGGCAGCACGGACATGCGCACGCGCCCCAGCGATCCGTCGTTGATGTCCACGATCTCGACACCGCGCTCCTTCAGGAGCTTGGCGCCCTGGACCAGCTTCTCGATATTGTGACCACGGGGCGGGTCGAGCTCGACCGTGACGAGGAATTCGCCGTCGTCGACCTTACGCTGGAGCAGGGTCGGCGCCGCGGTGGTGAGCAAGGTCGGCGCCGGGCCCGCCTCGGGCCGGGCTCGCCGCGGCGCGGCCACCGTCGCGGCCCCGACGCGCGGCACGTGACGGTCCACCGCCTCACGCATGGCACGAATATGCTCGGGGCTCGTCCCGCAGCAGCCCCCGACCATCCGCGCCCCCGCCGCGATCATTCTCGCCGCGTAGTCGGCCATGTAGGCCGGGGACGAGATGTAGATCAGCCGCTCGCCGATCCGGCTCGGCAGGCCGGCATTGGGCTGGATGGCGAGCGACAGGCCGCCGGCCTCGGGCAGCATCTGCTCGAGGACATCGTAGAGCGTGCTTGAGCCGACGGAGCAGTTGGCGCCGATCACCTGCACCGGCAGGCTGCGGAGCGTCCGCACCACCTCGGTCGGCGTGTGGCCGAGGAATGTGACGAGATCCTGGGTGAAGGCAACCTGGGTGATGACGGGCAGATCGGTGATGGCGCGCACCGCCTCCACGGCCAGGCGTATCTCCGTGAGGTCCGAGAAGGTCTCGACGACGAACGCGTCCACCCCGCCTTCGAGAAGTCCCTCGGCCTGCTCGAGGAAGGCCGCCCTCGCCTCCTCCGGCGTGATCGAGCCGAGCGGGGCCAGGTACTTGCCGAGCGGCCCCATCGAGCCCGCCACGAAGACGTCGCGGCCCATGGTTTCGCGGACGTCGCGCGCGAGCTTGGCGCCGCGGAGATTGATCTCGCGCACCCGCGACGCCAGGCCGTGCACGGCGAGCTTGAAGCGGTTCGCGCCGAAGGTGTTCGTCTCGATCCAGTCGGCGCCGGCCTGGATGTACTCGGCGTGAATGCCCTGGACGACCTTGGGCTCGTTGACATTGAGCACGTCGAAGCAGGCGTCGAGGGGCACGCCGCGGGCGTAGAGCATGGTGCCCATCGCCCCGTCACCGAGCAGCGGCCGCTCGTGGAGCCGCTCGAGGAAGGCCGCCGCCATCACACCGCCTGCCGCTGACGTGCCGAGAGCGCGGCCGCCACGCGCACGGCGACCTGGTCGGGATTGAGCCCGGTGGTATCCACGGTGAGGTCGGCCTGCGAGTAGAACCGCCGCCGGCCCTCGTAGAGCGCTTCGGCCTGCTCGCGCGTCCTGTCGTGGAGCATCGGCCGGTCGCCGCCCCGCAGCGCGCGCTCGTACAGTGTGGCGAACTCACCCGCGAGCCAGACGACGGTGCCGACGGCGCGCAGGGCCTCGAGGCGGCCGTCATCGCAGGGCAGCCCGCCGCCCGTCGCGATGACGTCGCCGCGCTTGAGCGCGAGGAGACGGACCATCTCGTCCTCGAGCGCGCGAAAGTGCGCCTCGCCCTTTTCCGCGAAGATCTCGGGAATGGGACGGCCCTCCGTGGCAGTGATCATCTCGTCCGTCTCGACGAAGCAGCGTCCGAGCCGCCGCGCGAGGATGCGCCCCACCGAGGACTTGCCCGCTCCCATGAAGCCGACGAGGATCACATTGTCCGCCATCGCTCCGCTATCCTATCACCAGAGGCTCGGCGGGCCCTATCGGCGCACCGTGGCGGAGGCGGGGGCGCGACGGTAGGCGCAATCGCGCATCCAGCAGCGGCGGCACTGCGTGAAGTAGTGATCCACACGCGCTTCGGGTCCCACCCCGACCAGGAACGAGATGCTCTTGCCCGGGGTCATGACGCAAGACTCGTTGAGCGAGACGCCGATCCGCCCGCCGGGACACAAACCGAAGAGCGCGGCCTGCCCGGCCGTATCCCAGCCGGCGTACCCCGGGCTGATGCGGTTCGTCACCTTGACGCGCGCCGGAATGGCCGCCTGGCAGAGCAGATCGTTGGCGTACTCGGCGAGACTCTCGGCGGCCGCCGAGCCCACACTGTCGAGCATGATGGCCAGCGGGAGCTCGCGCTCGTCCCAGAGGCGGCGCACGCGGCGCTCGATGGCGGCCCCTACCGTGCAGATGCCGGCGCCCACCTGCTCCAACGGTCCCCACAGCCGGCCAATATCAGGGATGTAGAGGCGCTCGCCGCCCGCTTCGATTCGGTCCGGGCCCTGCCGCGTCACCGCCACCGCGCGATAGATGACGCGCGGCTCCATGAGCGATTCGCCGAGCGCCAGGGCCTCGTCGAAGAGGGAGAGGACGGCGGCATCCGGCACGTCGATGCCCTTCTTGTAGCCCTGGAAGCGCAGGACCTCGTCGCGATCCACCCGCAGGGGAACGTCGTCGAGGACGGCGGGGAGCGGCGAGCGGACGTCGAGCGTCCCGCTCACTTGCTTCGGCGGGCGCGCACGACCTCGGCGATGAGGCGGATATGCTCGGGGCCGGAGCCGCAGCAGGCGCCGACGATATTGCAGCCGGCGTCCAGCAGCGCCGGGTAGTCCTTGGCCATG
>Ga0335070_10003549_pt1 | contig 18223 bp, 14 predicted proteins | sample Lox_Sample_13_FD_206722 | JGI IMG/M metagenome (GOLD analysis project Ga0335070, IMG submission 206722) | Soil microbial communities from Loxahatchee National Wildlife Refuge, Florida, United States - Lox_Sample_1.3 | ecosystem: Environmental > Terrestrial > Soil > Wetlands | place: USA...
TTCCCCGATGCCGCGGCTGGCGCCGGTCACGAGTGCAACTTTTCCCTTGAGCGTTCCGGACACGTCCACCTCCCTGTTTTCGGAAAGCCTAGGCGCGCCGCCGCATCGCGTAAACTAGATGCGACTTTTGTGCGTGGCGGCGTACCAGGCAAAGAATATGGCCGGCAGCACCATCAATCCCGCGGAAAAGAAGGGGGCGTCGACGCCGATATTGGAGAACGTCAGTGCGGCGATCTGAGGTCCGACGAGTCTGGCCATCGAGCCGACCGCATTGTTCAGACCAAGGTATTGTCCCTGGTGCTCCCAGTCTACGTTGCGCGAAAGCAGTGCAGACACGTTCGGCCAGGCGACGGACTGTCCGAACGCCGAAATCGACAACAACACGACGACCGACAAGGCGTCGTAGGAGAAAGGCTGGAGCGTCGCGCAGAGTGTGGTCAACGCCATGCCGAAGGTCAGGACTCTGGCCTCACCGAACCGGCGCGACGCGGGGCCGGTGATAAATATCTGGCAAGCGGCCGCGACGATTCCGGTCACCGCAAACGCGAATCCGATCTCGTGCGGGCCCCAAGCGAAGCGCGCCTGAGTCCACCAGCCGAAAACGGACTCGATTCCGTTGAACGCGCAGCCGGCGAGAAATGTGACAAGCATCAAACGGCTTACGACCGGATGAAATAGTGCCGTTTGAACAACGGCGAAGCGATTGGGCCTGCCCGAGATCCGCGTGTGGCTGCGGCTTTCCCTGAGAAACGCGATGAGCCCGATGACGCAGATCGCCGAGAGGCTCGACGCGACGAGAAGAGGAATGCGGAAGCCGGCATGGCCGGCAGAGGGATGCGCGAGAAGGCCGCCTAGTGCGGGACCCACGATGAAACCGATGTTGTAGGCCGCTCCGAGCCAGGACATTTTTCCGGTCCGCTCTTCATTGGGCGTGACGTCCGCGATGTATCCCTGGATAACGGCGCCGTTTCCGCTCGCCATCCCGCCGAGAAGGCGCACGACGAAAGCAACGAATATGTTCGGCGCAAACGCCAGCGCCAGATAGCAGAGACAGTTGCCCGTCACGGTGCTTATCAGGATCGGCTTGCGCCCGACTGCGTCCGAGAGGCGTCCCCAGAACGGCTCTCCGAAGAAACCTCCGATCGCGTAGGCGGAGAAGACGAGCGCCATCTGCCACGCCGGCGCCTGGAACGACTTGGCGTAGAACGGCAGTAACGGGACGATGATGCCAAATCCAAGCAGATTGATGAACATCACCGACAGCAGCGTGGGTAGGGCGGCGGCCGAGACGGCGCTGGTATTTTTGCTGTCGGCGGTCATGACGGTAGGCTTCATATGGTGCGGTTCGGCCGTAGGAGCAAGGCGCGTGGGGTCGCACGGCGGCGACCGGCGAGAGGTTGTGCTTTCTGTACAGTCGGGTGCGCCGGCCGCCAGAGCGCCCAGCACGCTTACGGGACGGGCCTAGTCGATCAACGCGCCCGCGCTTCGACCGAAACTACGACAAGGCAGCGTAGAATGGCCCTCAGGGAGTGCCACCGCTATTTCTTCCGGTTGCATGCGCTTCTGCGCGCCGGTTCCGGCCGTCGCGTGACACAGGGTAGGGCGAGTCCCCGTTTGTGCCGGCCCAGAGAATGCGGTCGTAGGCGGCGGGATCGAGTCTGTCTTCGGACGAGAAATCGAATGTCGCAGTTTTGGCAGCCCAATAAGCGGAGTCGTGTTTGGGCTTCACAACCGTCGCGCCCTGCTGCGCCGGGAGCGGCAGGCTGGTCGAGCGCAACATGTCCGGGACGCGTGCACGATAGGTCCAGGCGCGTCGGTCGAGGTCGAAGACGTTTGCCATCGGTTTGGCGTTTGCGTCGTGGAAGTTGAGCGGTTTCAGGCCCAAAATGACTTCGATTGTTTTGAGAAAATTCACGGTCGTATAGCGGTCCGAAATCGCAACACCCTGCTTCACATATGGACCGGCGATGAAGGCTACGGACCTGTGTGCGTCGACATGGTCGGGACCGTCTTGGGCATCGTCCTCAATGACAAAGATAAGTGTGTCCGTCGCAAAACGACTATGGGCGACACGATCGATGAGGAGGCCAACCGCATAATCATTGTCAGCGACTTGCGTCTCCGGCGTGTTCACGCCGTCGGCAGCGGTGGCGAAGTCGCCCGTGTGATCGTGCATGAATCTGACGGTCTCGAAGCGCGGCAGCGCGTTCTTGTTCTCGTAGTCGGTGAATTCGCGATTCCATTCCTGATAACGCCAATAGTCAGCGAATTGATTGTCGAAGCCGCGAAAGTACGGATCGGTGACTGAGGCGAGTTCCTTCTTCGTCGTGTAAGCCACGCGCAGCTTGAGCGCGGCCGGGTCATGATCGAGCCCGATGAGCAATTTCGCCGGGACGCTAGGCGCGTAGCGAGTCAGATCAACGAAAAAGCCGTAATTACGGATGCTTTCGTGCGCGCGCATGACGGCGTTCCACAAATACCCTTCTTCCCGCTCGCCGTCAGGGCCATCGGGCGCGGCCTGGTTTGCGCTGCCTGGGAGCAGATCGGAATCGGGATCGGTCAGCGGATTGGCAGCGACTCGCGCCTTGTGATCTAGGGCGACATTTATCTCGCGCGTCGAACCCTCGAAGTCATACGTGAGACCGCGGCCCGCATAGTTCACCGGCATCTCTTTTTCCGTGACATCTGTCGTCCTCGCGGCGGTCGACCAGTTCCAGCCGTCTCCGCTCGCTTCGCCGCTGTCGAAAAAGGCATCAAGCGCGACGAATTCCTGCGCGAGCGCGTGTTGATTGGGAGTCATGCTGGGGCCAAACTGGACCAGGCTCGGATCTCCGTCCGTACCCGGCAGGTCGCCCAGAATTTGGTCGTACGTGCGGTTTTCACGAACGATGTAGATGACGTGTCTGACGCGCTTATGGATTTCCGCCATCAGTGCGGTCTCATCGCCCGTCGAAACTTCCTTGAATCCGTTATTGTCGGCTGCGACGGCCGTGAGACGCTTCAGCGTGTCGCGGTCCGGAATGGGAATCGCAGCAATTCCGCCCGTGGTCACCTGCCACACATATTGGTTGCCGGCATGCAGTTGGCGCGTCGCGTCGCAGCCCGGTGAGTCGTGCTTGACGTGCATGCAATTGAGTGGGTTCGGCCCCGCCGGGCTTTTTCCGTTCACCACGTAGAGCGCGCGGCCGTCTCGGCGCACGCTCACGTCATTCGGCTGCCACGCGGTGGGGATCAGACCAATGAGTACAGGCTTGTTCGTCAAATCGACGACGCCAACGGCATTGATCCCACCTTCGCTGACGAAAAGAGTTTTTTGGTCGGGCGAGAGGGCAAGGCTATTCGGGCTTGCGCCGGGAAGCCGCGCATTGGCTCCCCAGCCTAGCGGGGCGCCGACGGCGATGACGTCGAGAATTTTGTTCGACTTTGTGTCTATCTCAAAAACACGGTCGGAATTGTCGGCCGAAACGTAAAGGCGCGAGCCGTCGGCATTCAGGATCATCCGATTTGGATTGCCTTGGATTTTGACTCGCGCCGCAAGGCGGACCTCACCGTCCAGCGACAAGACGACGACTTCCCGATCCCGGACGCTCGAGACGTATGCCCGTCCATTCGGTGCCGTCACGATCCAATACGGAAATTCTCCTCCGGGCAGGCTTGATCGTTTGGGATCAATTTTACCCGGGCGAAGGTCGAGATCCTGTACGCGTCGGCCTTGCGCGATGTCGATGACGGAAACGGAGTCGTTCTCGTAGTTTGCAACGAGCAGCCTTTTTCCATCCGGCGTAAGCGCGATACCCGCAGCCATCGGCTTCAGCAAATCCGGGTTGCCGCGAATCAGACCATTTCCCGATGCATGTCCTAGAGCAATCGGCGGTCCGCTCTCGGCCCATTGCCCGGAACCGTCGGCGTGAAAGGTGTGAACATTGTCGTCGACACCGCCGGCGATGAAGATGGTTTTGCCATCCGGAGCGATGGCCATCCCGCCATAGCTGTTGGGTACATGAATGTCCTGACGCAAAGTCAGTTGGTCCGTTATGTTGTAAACGAACAAATGTTCCGTCGATGCATCCGGCACGCGTTTGCCGTCGGGACCACGCCACACGTTAAATCCCGCAGTCAGGACAAAGAGCGATGCGCCGTCCGGTGATATGGCCGTCGTAACGCCTCCGCCTACCAACTGCTTTCCGACGACGGAAAGATCTGCGCTAAGAGGTTGAATTACCGAGCCCGGAGCCGCCTGCGGTGTCACCGATTGGCCTGTAGGCAGCCAGATCGGACCATCGGGCGCAGCGGCAGCCGTGCACAGCGTCGCGGCCCCAAATACCAATGCGGGGATAACTTTCATGAGGGCCACACCCAAGATTTCGACGTTTGAATAAGCGTCACATTCGTCAATTGTGCGACAGTTGGCTAGCGGCCTTTGAATACTGGCTCCCGCTTTTCGAGAAAGCTCTTCACGCCTTCGCGATGGTCCTCCGTTTGGAACAGCATCAGATCAGCATGCGGAAGGACTTCCGAAACCAATCCGATGCGCAGTGCCTCGCGCGCGTCGATCACATTCCCTGTGAGCAGCAGTTCAGCAGCTTTTGATGGTCCGACGAGCGCCGGAAGACGATAAAAGCCGCCCACATCAGCGACGAGGCCCCGCTTCACAAAGAGCTCGGCGAACTTTGCGTTCTCGGAAGCGAGACGTATGTCGGCGTAAAGGGCAAGCTCCATGCCCCAGCCGACCGCCGAACCGTTCACGGCTGCAATCACCGGCTTCTCGCACTCGAGTGCGGCCATGGCGGCGGGTGTCGGCGGCCGTCCCGTCGTATTGGCAGCGGGCGACGCGGGCCGGACTTCGCCCGTCATCATTTCCTTCACATCTTCTCCTGAGCAGAAGGCGGGATCCGCGCCGGTCACGATCACGACGCGCGCTTCGCTTTCGTCGTTCGCCGCGCGGAATGCGGCTTCGATCTCCGCATAGGCACGGGGGTTGAGCGCGTTCCGCCGGTCGGGACGATTGAGCGTAATCGTCAGCACATGGTCCCGAAGCGAATAGAGAACGCACCGAAAGTCCTTTGTCGCGATCGCCATCAGTCTGACATAGCCTCCTCCTCTATCGGGCGAACTGCACTCGTGAATTTTTCACCCGTACCCGATCGCTTCATGAGCGCGACAACCTGACTCACCGCCTGCTGCAAGCTGGTTGCGAGGAAATCGCATTCAGTCGACTCAAAGCCGTCGAGAAAATGCGTGTCGTCCTGCACGATGCTCCAGAATCCGGCGATCAGCGGTACGCCAGGCATGCGCTTGCGCAGCCTGCGCGACATGTAGCGCGTATTCTTGGGACTCCCTGGTTCCAGATAGGCGATGCATATGGCTTGCACGCCCTCACAGTCGAAGTCCTGAATGTTGGACGGCGATGCGTCCTCCGACGATGCGAGACGCGTGCCTATACCCTGACGCTCCAACAAGTGAGCCAGTAACGATGCGGCCGCATGATCGAGGACGCCCCGTCCCGCGATGCAAAGCACCGGCCGATTCTGCCAGGTCTGGGGAAGGGCATCGGTTGGTTCATCTTCGGCCGGCGCAGCCGGGTCCTCGTGGAGCGTGATGTTGGCGATGAAGCCCTCAACCGTTGTCGCAACGCGCACACGGCCGGCTTCATTTAGGGCTCCCCGATTGACGTCAAGCTGCGCCAACGCAAGCCCCTTGATCGCGACCTGATCGAAGTAGGCCGGCAGCGTGTGGTCCTGAAGATAGACCTCGGCCTGTTCCGCCGCTTCGTCCGGGTTTCCTGCCATCATGCGCAGGTAGAAACTCTCTTCGGGCGCCATGGGCGGACGGTCGCCGAGCATCACATCCAGGAAGCGCAGCTGGTCGACATGCCTGCCGATGACGACAAGGCACATCGTCAAGGGAGTCGAAAGGAGAAGTCCGACCGGCCCCCAGACGAACGTCCAGAAACCAGCGGCGACGACCACTGCGATCGCGGACAACCCCATGTTACGCCCGTAGAGCCATGGCTCGATGGCCTGGCCCGTGATCGCCTCCAACACAGAGAAGAGGCCAAGCGTCCAAAGCAGCTTCGACCAGCCGGGGTCGACCGCAAAGGCGAGGGCGATCGGCAGGAACGCGGCGATCGGAACGCCGACATATGGCACGAACCGAAACATCGCCGCGATGAGCCCCCAAAGCGCCGGATTGGGAACGCCGATGGCCCAGAGCCCCAGCCCGACAGCCGTGCCGAATGTTGCGTTGACGGCCGTCTGCAGCAGCAGATAGCGGCTCAATCGCTCGGCCCCGTCGTCGAGCGCGGTCGTCGTGCGTTGCAGATCGCGTCCGCCCGCCAGCATGATGAAGCGGTCCCGAAGATCTTCCTTCTGCAGGAGAATGAAGATCACGAAGATGATGATGATTGTCAGATTGGCGAGCGGTTCGACAAGCGGCCCACCCACATTCTGAATTACGTCGATCGGACTTGGAACAGGCTCGCGAATGACCACGGGAACCGCCGGATCTGTGCGCTGCGCCGTCGTCTTCGACTCGAGTTGCCGATTGCCCTCGGCGTGCGGAACGTTCGCGATCTGATCGCTCAGATTGTTGAACAAATTGATCGCACTCTCGACGATACCGTTGTTGGCGGCGGACCCTTCGACCGACTGGATCTTGGCGACCATGTTTTGCTGATACTGCGGCAGGCTCTGCGCCAGCCAGGCCAGCTGCGTGCCGATGAAGGTGGCGATTCCGCTGATAAGAAGAACCGCGAGCGTCACGGTGAGGATGACGGCGACGATGCGTCCGAGTTTCAAGCGGCGCAGAAATTCGGCGACCGGTGCAAGCGCGAATGCCAGGAGAATCGACAGCGCCAGCGGCACCAGCAACGGCCGACCAAAATAAACCGCCGCGACCAGTACCGCGCCGACGATGGCGGCACTCGCAGCCTCCTGCAGTCCGCTCGTGGCCGGAGAGGGTTTCGTGGTTTCAGCTGTGCCGTGAACCGTAGAGGGCATTCGTGGGTCCTTGGGCCTTCGGTCAAAGTGTCGCCAAAACAGCAAATTATGCAAATCCGGGGGTTATCTTGTCCTTCCGGCGCTCAACGGATATGTCTGCCGGGCCTTATCGGACGCCGCCATGCCCTTCCTGCGCTTTATTCCCGAGACCACGAACGTCAACTTCGTCGGCTGGCGGCACTATGCCTTCGCGATGGACGGCCTGCTTATGCTGGTCGCTCTGGTCTCAATTGCCTGGCAGGGCTTCAACCTGGGTATCGATTTCACCGGCGGCGTCCTGATGGAGGTCAAGTCGGCGCAAGTCATCGACATCGGCCGGATGCGCAACGATGTCGACTCGCTCGGCTTCAAGGAAGTCCACATCCAATATTTTGGCGGCGGTGAGTGCGACACTCCCGCCAATTCGTGTGTGCTGATCCGGGTCCAGCCGAATGCCACCCAGGTCGGCGAGACCGTCGCCAGCAAGATCAAGGAAAAGCTGGGCAATGGCTACACGTTCCGGCGCAATGAAGTCGTCGGGCCCCAGGTCAGTCACGAGCTCTTCAATGACGGCGTGCTCGCGACCGTGCTGGCGATCATATTCATTTCGCTCTACGTCGCCTTCCGATTCGAGTGGCAGTATGGGGTCGGCGCGCTCATCGCCACGGGTCACGACGTCTTCGTCACAGCCGGCATGTTCAGCGTGCTCCACATGGACTTTACGCTCAACTCGGTAGCCGCCTTGTTGCTGCTCGCCGGCTATTCGATCAACGACACAGTCGTCGTTTTCGACCGCATCCGCGAGAACAGGCGTAAGTTCAAGCGCATGTCCCTGCCAGATCTCATCAACCTGTCCACGAATCAGATTGCGACACGAACAACGCTCGTGTCGGCCGCGACTGCGTTGACGATGATTCCACTCCTGCTCTACGGCGGCCCCGAATTGTTCGGTTTCAGCGCAGCCATTCTCTTCGGCATCCTGGTCGGAACATTCTCGTCGACTTACGTCGCCGCGGCACTGCTGCTGTATCTGCCGGCTCCTGCCGGCAGCATCGAGTCCGGCGCGGCCGAATCGAGCGCTTGAGTCTCTACAGCGGGAACCAGTCGCGCCTGTCCGAATAGACCTGGTAATGCGCGTTTACGCCCGCGCGCCAGCCTAGGCCGGTGCGCATGGGAGCCAGCGTGACGCCGCCCGAGCGCATATAGTTCACGCCAACTCCGGCAATGAAGTAGAAGCTACCTTCGACTCCGGGGAAGCGCTGGAAGAGTCGCCGTTTCTCTTTGAGGTTGTAGACGAGCGTGAAGACCTTCGAGCCGTTTCCGCCGACGTCGAATCCGATCGAGGGACCGCGCCAATAAACTTTTTCAGGGTCGAAGCCTTTGCGGATGAGCCAGCCAGATCCGTAACGCAGACCCACGATGACCGCGCCGGAGCCTTCGTCGCCCTTGATGTACGCGTCGGGTTGTCCGAGGTCCTCAAACACCCGCTGCACGGCCTTCGCCATTACCTCGGTCGAAATGCCGAAGAAATCGGAGCCTGCCTGGACGATCTCGTTGGGCGTGAAGGTATCGTCCGTTGCGCTGTCATCGGCCGCCGTCGGCGCGACGCTCAGTACCAGCGCGGCGATGCCGGCGAAGACAGCGCTCACAATTCGCAAGGGTGTCATCGGTAAGTCTCCTGTCGAATCAGTCCATCCCCGCAAGGGGATACATGCCCAAAATTTCGCTATACGACAAACGCCATGGCATGATTCGCGCCACATCAAGGCCGTTTCATGGCTCGTGGCGTCCCTACATATTTGCGCGCTAATGTCGATTCCGAGCTCTATCCGGAGAGGAACCTTCCATGGACGGCGCCACGATATTCGTGCTGGCGGTATTGGTTTTGGCCCTGGTTACAATTTTTTCAGGCGTGAAGAGCGTTCCACAGGGGCGCGAGTGGACGATCGAGCGCTTCGGCCGCTTTACCCGTGTTCTGAAACCAGGTCTCAATTTGATCGTTCCTTATGTCGACAGGGTCGGCCGGAAGCTGTCCATGATGGAAGAGGTCCTGGCTATCCCGAGCCAGGTCGTGATCACGCGCGACAATGCGACCGTCACGGCTGACGCCATCGCGTTCTACCAGGTGGTCGATGCGGCGAAGGCAGCCTACGAGGTCGCAAACCTCCAGGCGGGCATCACCAATCTCTGTCTCACCAATGCGCGCACCGTGATCGGCGCCATGGATCTGGACGAAGTGCTGTCGAAGCGCGACGAGATCAACCAGCGTTTGCTCGCCGTTGTCGATCAGGCGACCAGCCCCTGGGGCGTCAAGGTCACGCGGATCGAGATCAAGGACCTCTCGCCGCCGAACGACATCACCGAAGCGATGGCGCGCCAGATGAAGGCAGAGCGTTTCCGCCGGGCCGAAGTCACGCAAGCCGACGGCGAAAAGCAGGGCGCGATCTTGCGAGCGGAAGGCGCCAAGCAATCGGCCATTCTGCAGGCCGAGGGCCGGAAGGAAGCCGCTTTCCGCGACGCCGAGGCGCGCGAGCGTCTGGCCCAGGCCGAAGCGAAGGCGACGCAAATGGTTTCCGACTCGATCGAGGCAGGCAACGTCAACGCGCTAAACTACTTCCTCGGCCAGAAATATGTCGATGCGTTCGCTCAGCTGGCCAATGCGCCCAATCAGAAATTTGTTGTCGTGCCGATGGAGTCGGCGGGTCTGCTGGGCTCGATCGCCGGAATCGCCGAGATGACGCGCGATGCCATCGCAACGCAGATTGCGACAGTGCCGCGCGTGCCACGGCCTGCAGCGGGAACGGTTCCAAACGCCCCCGCGCCCAACCGTCCGGCCGGAACGTAGGGGGCGGGAATGCACGCAATCACTCTCTTTCTGAACGAGCAGCCGGCGTGGCACTGGTGGGCGCTTGGCGCCATCCTGCTCGCCGTCGAAATCGCGAGCACGACTCAGTACCTTCTGTGGCCCGGCCTCGCGGCGCTCGCCGTCGGCATTCTGAAATTCATCTACCCGCCGCTGGACGGCCGGCTGGCAGTGTTCCTGTTCGCCGTCATTGCCGTCGGCGCGACCGCCGCGTGGAAGCGCTCCGCATGGGGCCGGGCCGAACGCGACACCCACGCGACGCTGAACGACCGCAGCGCGCAGTATGTCGGCCGCGTCGTGAAGGCGGAGGACAATTTCGTAAACGGGCGCGGGGCGGTCAGAATCGACGACACGCGCTGGAACGCCACCGCGATCGACGGTTCGAGCCCCATGAAAGGCGACAGGCTTCGGATTGCAGCGGCCGACGGCGCCGATCTCAAGGTGCAGCCGGCGGCTTGAAGGAGACGAACTCACATGGCCGATGACCGGCGAGAAGCGCGTTTGTCGGGCGCAGGATGGCTCGCTGTCGTCGTGCTCGTCGCTTTTCTCGGCGTCGCGATCTGGTATGGCATCGCCGGGTGGAACGCATTAGGCGACGTGCAGATGAGCACGTTCGGATGGATTGCGCTCATCGCCGGGTCCTTCATCACTATTGCCGTCGGTGCCGGCCTGATGGCTTTGGTGTTTTATTCCAGCCGGAACAATATGGACCGCTAGCTGCCGCGAGCGACGAAGAAGGGATTGGCGAACTCCTCCGTCGCCTTCCCGTATACGAAAGGGCTCCCGTCGAGTTGGGTTACGGTTCCACCCGCCGCGACCAGAACGGCGTGTCCGGCAGCCGTGTCCCACTCCATCGTTCGGCCGTGGCGCGGATAGATGTCGGCTTCTCCCGCAGCGACGAGACAGAATTTCAACGACGATCCGGCGGTGATGAAGTCCTTCACCGGATAGTGCGCGAGGTATTCGTCCGTCTTCTTGTCGCGATGCGAGCGACTCGCCACCGCGATCAGGCCGTCGTCCGGCGCGTTGCGTACAGAGATGGTTCGCAGGCGATTCAAATCCGGAGGACCGACGACTTCGGTGGCGATCTCGTAAGCCTGGCCGGGCGTTTCTCCGGCAAACAGACGGTTCTTGGCGGGCGCGTAGACGACGCCGCGCACCGCAATGCCGTTCTGGATCTCGGCAATGTTGACGGTGAATTCGCCATTGCGACCGATGAACTCCTTCGTGCCGTCTAGAGGATCGACCAGAAAAAATCGCGAGCCGACCGTCGGAATTCGTCCGGCAGCGACTTCTTCCTCCGCGACAACCGCGACGCCCGGATATTCTCTGTTGAGCGCGCGCAGGATGAATCGCTCGGCCTCCTCGTCGGCATCGGTAACCGGCGAATGGTCCGTTTTCTTGCGCGCTTCCGTCCCCGCCTGGTAATGGCGCATGACGATGGCTCCGGCCTCATGCGCGGTGCGCGCCAGGAAGCGTAGCTGGGGCGAGGCCGTTGCAAGCATCTTAAGCATTCCTTAATAGGCGATGGGGACAGTTAGCCTTTGAAAACCATAGCTTCGGTCCGGAGATCGCCCAGTCCATGGATGACATCGAATTCGCCGCGTACTTGGTAAGTCGCGTATGTCACGACCTTGTGGGGCCTCTGGGGGCCGTGGTCAACGGTCTGGAAGTGATGGAAGATGAGCGCGATGCGGCGATGCGTGCCGACGCACTCAAAATCGTCTCGTCCAGCGCACTCCAGGCGCTCGCACGCCTGCAATTCATGCGGATCGCCTTCGGAGCTGCCGGTTCGGCCGGGGCCGAACTCGACATCGGCGAAGTCGGGCGGCTCGTGGGCGGCCTTCTCGAAGGCGGCAAAATCCAGCTCGATTGGCAGTCGCCCCACGTCAACTGGCCGAAGAATTGGGCCAAACTCCTGATGAATGCGGCACTTCTCGGCGCCGACTGCTTGCCGCGCGGCGGTCAACTGACTGTCATAACGAGCGCCGATCCATCCATGCCGTCCTTTAAGATCGTCGCAACCAGCCCCCATGCGCGGGTCCTCGACGAGGTCCAGAAGGCGGTGCGCGGCGAAGCTACGGACGGCCACCTCGATGCACGCGGCATCCAACCCTACCTGACGCATAGGCTGGCGCGCAGCCTGAATGCCGGTCTGACGCTGACCGCGGCCGACGGGTCGGTCGAACTTGCCGCCGGTTAACGGTTAAACGCTGCGTTTACCCTCCCGGACCTAATCTCGGCCCGTCATTCCACGTTGGGCGCCTGCTCTCGCGGCGCCGCATTGGGGTCAGCGCGCCATGAAACATTGTCTTGTCGTCGACGACAGCCGCGTCATCCGCAAGGTGGCCTGCCGCATTCTCCAGGATCTCCACTTCAAGACCGGCGAAGCCGAAGATGGAGTGTCGGCGCTCGCCGCTTGCCGCTCCAAGATGCCCGAACTCATACTCCTCGACTGGAACATGCCGAACATGAACGGCATCGAGTTTCTCAAAACGCTGCGCAAGGAACGCGGCGGCGAACGGCCGGTCGTCGTGTTCTGCACGACCGAAAACGATGTCGCACACATTTCGGAAGCGCTCGACGCCGGCGCCAACGAATACATCATGAAGCCGTTCGATCGCAGCATCATCGAGGCCAAGTTGGCCGAAGTCGGTCTTACCTAAGCCTCGCCGATGAAGCCGGACGATTTCTCCTTTCTGGCGCAGATGGTGCGCCGGCGCTCCGGGTTGGTACTGCCGATCCACAAGGCGCCCCTCATCGAAGGGCGTCTGACGACCGTCATGCGGCGCTTCGGCTTTCGTTCGCTGGCCGCGCTGATCCACGAGCTGCGCCACGGACAGGATGCTCTCGCCCGTGCCGTCACCGAGGCGATGACGACGAACGAGTCGTCCTTTTTTCGGGATAGGTCATCCTTCGACGCGTTCCGCGAAGTGCTCTTGCCCCAGCTTCTCGTTTCACGCGCCGACAGCAAGCGGCTGCGCATCTGGAGCGCAGCCTGCGCCGCCGGCCAGGAACCGTATTCGATCGCGATGATCCTCGACGATCTGAAGCTGCAGGCCAAAGGCTGGTCCATCGACCTGATCGCCACCGACCTCAGTGCGGAAATGATCGCCCGCGCCGAAGACGGGGTCTACACGCATTACGAAGTCCAGCGCGGCCTCGCGATCCGGCGGCTCGTCGCCAGCTTCACGCAGGAAGACGGCAACTGGCGCATCCATGAAAACCTGCGGCGGATGGTGTCGTTCCGTCAGTTCAATCTTCTCGACTCTTACGGCTGGCTCGACGATCTCGACGCCGTCTTCTGCCGCAACGTTCTGCTCTATTTCGACCACAAAACGAAGGCGCAGATACTGGAAAAGATCGCGGAGACGCTCCAGCCCGACGGCGTCCTGATGCTCGGACACGCCGAGAGTCCGGATGCCGCCGCGAGTACCTTCGCGCCGATCGCGGGCGCTCCGAACCTTTATGCGCACAGCAAGGCGCCGCAACAGAAGCTCGCCGCAGTCGGCTGATCACCAGGTATCGACGAACGTGCGCCGCCTCGCATCGGAATCGCGCGGCGGGATAGAGCGGTATCCGCGCATGATCCAACGCCGCGTATCCGCAGGATCGATGACATCGTCGATCTCGAGATGGGCGGCCATGTTGATCGCTTTTCCGCGGGCATAGGATTGCGCGACCATCTGCTTGAACATTTCCTCCTTGGCTTCGGGCGTGGGTTGGGCCTCGAGTTCCTTGCGGTAACCGAGCCGGACCGCTCCCTCCAATCCCATGCCGCCGAATTCGCCGGTCGGCCAGGAAACGATGAAGAACGGCGCGTGAAAACTGCCGCCCGCCATGGCCTGCGCGCCGAGACCGTAGCCCTTGCGCAGCACGACGGCGAAGATCGGCACGCTGAGCGCCCCACCAATGACGAACATGCGGCTGACGCGGCGCACGAGCGAGCTCTTCTCGGCCTCGGGGCCGACCATGAATCCCGGCGTATCGCAGAGCGAGATGATCGGGAGCCCGAACGCGTCGCAGAGCTGCATGAAACGCGCAGCCTTGTCTGCGCAGGGACCGTCGATGGCGCCTGCGAGGTGCATCGGATTGTTGCCGATGAGGCCGAAAGGCTCGCCTTCGATGCGGACCAGGGCGGTCAGCATGCCGGGTGCGAATTCGGGGCGCAGTTCCAGCACCGAACCGGTGTCGGCGAGCGTCTCGATGACCTTGCGGCTCTCGTAGACGCGCAACCTGTTCTCCGGAATGAGGTGCCGCAGTTCCTTCTGGTTGGCCGCGTCCCACGTTCCGAGCGCGCCCTGGAAGTAACCGAGATATTTCTTGGCCACCTCTATTGCCTCGATCTCGTCCGCCACCGCGACGTCGACGACGCCGTTCGGGACCTGCACCGACATCGGTCCGACTTCGTCGGGCGTGTAGACGCCCAGTCCGCCGCCTTCGATCATCGCCGGGCCGCCCATGCCGATGTTGGAATTCTGCGCGGCGATGATCACGTCGCTGCACCCCAACAGAGCCGCGTTGCCGGCAAAGCAGCGGCCCGAATTGATCCCGACGCGCGGGATCAGGCCGGACAGCTTCGCGTATTGCCGGAACGTGGGCACGTCGAGGCCGGCGACGCCGGGAATATCCGTGTCGCCCGGGCGTCCGCCACCGCCTTCGGCGAAGCAGACGATGGGCAGCTTCCATTCCTCCGCGACCTTGAGCAGACGATCCTTCTTCTGATGGTTCATCGCGCCCTGCGTGCCCGCAAGGACCGTATAGTCGTAGGCCATGACGGCGCAGCGCGACTTCTGCTCGCCGAACGCGGCGGCGTTCACCGTGCCGATACCCGTTATGATGCCGTCGCCGGGCGTGTTCTTGATGAGGTCTTCCAGTGTCCGCCGGCGGCGTTGCGCGGCAAAGGCGAGGGCGCCGTATTCGATGAAGCTCCCCGGATCGCAGAGTTGCTCGAGATTCTCGCGGGCGGTGCGCTGGTTGGTCTTGCGGCGCCGCGCGACGGCGTCGGGCCGGTTCTGGTCCAGGCTCAGGGCGTGCCGCGCGTTGGATTCGGCGAGGTCGGAGCGAATGAAATCCGGATCGCGCGTCTGCGTGTCCGCTTCGCCGGCGCCGGAAACGTCTTCCGGCACGAGAAAGAGGAACGGCTCGCCCTCCGCGAGCACCGTTCCCGGCGCGCCCGAAATGGAATGGACTCGGCCCGAAACGGATGCGCCGACGAGATGCTCCATCTTCATCGCTTCGAGCACCGCGACGTTCGTCCCGGCGGGCACGAGATCGCCGACCTTCACGTCGATGCTGACGATTTTGCCCTGCATCGGCGCAAGAATGCCCGTCGTGCCGGCAGGCGCCGGCGCGAAGCTGGTGGCGACGCGCGCCGCAGCGGGCGCTGTCGCGATGCCCGCGGCGGGCTTCCAGTGCTGAGCCGCCTCGACAAGACGCGCGATGTTCTCCTCGACGAAACGCGTACTGGTATCGTTTTCGAGAACCTTGTCGTCGCTTATCAAAGCGTGCAGGAACGGAATGTTCGTCTGGACCCCGTCGATCGCGAATTCGGACAAGGCGCGTCGCGCCCGCGCCAGGGTCGCGGAAAAGCTCGGGCCGTGCACGACGACCTTCGCAAGAAGCGGATCGTAGCCCGGATTCGTCGTGTAACCCTCATAACCGAACGTGTCGACGCGCACGCCCGGGCCCGATGGCGGTACGAAGCGGCGTAACGTGCCGCCTGCCGGCTTGATCGTTCCGTCCTGTTCCATCTTCTCCATGCTGACTCGGAGCTGCACGGCGAAACCGCGCGGCTCCGGAATGTCCTCCTGCCTGAGGCCGATATCCTTCAACATCTTCCCGCGCACCAGTTCGATCTGCAGCGCGACGAGATCGATGCCCGTTATCTCTTCGGTGACCGTGTGCTCGACCTGGAGGCGGGGATTGGCCTCGATGAACGCGAAAGCCGGCGCATGCCGCGGCGGATCGGAATCCACCAGGAACTCGAACGTCGCGAGCCCGCGCAATGCGACGTCGTCCGCCAGCCACACCGCCGCGTCGCAGAGCTGCTTGCGCAGTCCCGGATCCAGACGCGGCGCCGGCGCATATTCGACAATCTTCTGGTGGCGGCGCTGCAACGTGCAGTCGCGTTCCCAGATGTGGACCGCCGACTTTCCGTCGCCCGCGACCTGGACCTCCACATGCCGCGCCTTGGGCATGAACGCCTCGGCGTAGACCGCGTCGTTGCCGAAGGACGCGAGCGCCTCGGACTTGCAACGATTGTAGGCGCTCTCCAGTTCTCCCGCGTTGTTCACGATACGCATGCCGCGGCCGCCGCCGCCCGCGACCGCCTTGATGATGATCGGCCGCTTCTGCGCGGCGAAGAAATTCCGGATCTCGTCCAACGTCGCAGGACCCGCCGTGCCTGCGAGTAACGGCACACCGAAACGTTCGGCCAGCGCCCGGGCGCGAGCCTTGTCGCCGAAGATCGAAAGCACATGCGGGCTCGGGCCGATGAAGGTCAGCCCCGCTTTTTCGCAGGCGCCGGCGAACTCGGCGTTCTCGCTGAGAAAGCCGTAGCCGGGATGGACCGCATCGCACCCCGCCGCCCTGGCGCACGCAATCACCCGCGCGACGTCGAGATAGGCCGCGACGCCATCCGCGCCGAGGGCCTGGGCGGAGTCGGCGGCCGCCACATGCAGCGAGTGGGCGTCGTCGCCGGAATAGACGGCGACGGTGTGGATGCCGAGATCGGACGCCGCGCGGGCAATGCGGATGGCGATCTCGCCGCGGTTGGCGATCAGGATGTTCTTGAATGTCATGACAGGGTCCGGGAATAGCGATGCGCCGGACTCTGCCATGTCCCGGCCGAACCTAGAAGGCGGCCCGGACCCCGGCGTAGGCCGCGATTCCGGGAACGCCGAAGCCCGTGATCTGCTCCGTCCGGTCGTTGAACAGGTTGTCGATTCGGCCGAACAGCTGCCAGTTCCGCGTCAGATCATAGGATGCGAAGAGGTTGACGGTCGTGTTGCTGGTCAGCTGCGTCAGGTTGGCTGCGTCGTTGAACCGCTTGCCCTGATAGGTGACGCTGCCGCCGAGCGTCGTCGCCGGCAGGGGTCGCCAGGTGATCGCGGCGCTGGCCAAATTCTGCGGCCGGCGCGGCAGGTCGAGGCCCGTCAGAACGTTCAACGCCGACATGTCGGTCCAGTTGAACGCGGCGTCGAGCGTATCGCCCAGCCGCACGTCCGCCGTCGCTTCGACGCCCGTCGCGCGCGTCTTGTCGATATTCACGTAGTAGCCGAACACATCGAGCCGCTGGGGACAGCCCGGGGCATCCGTCGGCGCGTTGCAGTTCTGGAAATCGATCTGGTTCTCCGTATGCCGCTCGAAATAGGTCAGGGAGACAACCAGCCCGTCATTCCACAGGCGCTGGTCCGCGCCGACTTCCCAGCCATGCGCCGTTTCCGGCTTGAGTTTGGCGATCGGATTGGAGTTGGGGCCGAACTCCTGGAATAGCGACGGCGCCCTGAATCCGTCGCCATAGTTGGCGCGCAGCGTCAGGTCGGTGTCCGGGACCTGCCATGCGCCATTGAACTTCAACGAGGTGTGCGTGCCGAATTGCTCGTCGTCATCGAGGCGGATCCCGGCCGTCACCGTCAACTGCCCGAAGAGCGTCTTTTGGCCTTGCAGATAGTAGCCGGTCAGCCTGTCGTGGCCCGTATTCGTCTGCGTCGGACTGAAGGAACTGAAGGCGTCGCCCTTGAACGTGCTCTCCTGCGTTTCCGCGCCGAAGGTGGCTTGCGTGTCCGGGTCGAAGTCGACGATGCCCTGATACTCGAGGCGGACGACGCTCGAAAAGTCGTCAGAATTGAGATGGATGGTGTCGAACGCCGAGTCGAAGAATTGCCGCGCGCTCTGCGAAACGATCAGGGCGAGCCGGTTGTGGAACATTCCGCCGAGCAGATCGGCATTGACGCCGAGATAACCCGTCTTGAGGTCGTTGGTGTTGTTGGCATTGGAGTCGGCGACCAGGAAGTCCGGCGGGCCGCCGAAATTGTCGTCGAAGCGGTCGTGCCCGTTGGTGAAGTAGCCGCGCGCGTCCGCGCTGATCGAGTCGGAGAGGTGAACGCGCACGTTGAATGTCGCTCCGTAGTTGCGATAGCCGTCGGGTTCGCTGTTGCCGTTGCGCGAATCCGCCGCCGAGATGCCGGTCGTCGTGAAGTAGTTCAGCGCCGCACCGTATTCGACGCTGCCTGCCATTCCGTTCGCCGCCATATTGGCGTGGAAGGTGCCGAACGAGCCGCCTTCCAGCGATGCCTCCAGGTCGAGCGGCGTGTCGCCGCCGCGCCTGCTGATGATGTCGATTACGCCGCCGATGGCGTCGCTACCGTAGAGCGTCGAT
>Ga0335070_10003550_pt1 | contig 18215 bp, 14 predicted proteins | sample Lox_Sample_13_FD_206722 | JGI IMG/M metagenome (GOLD analysis project Ga0335070, IMG submission 206722) | Soil microbial communities from Loxahatchee National Wildlife Refuge, Florida, United States - Lox_Sample_1.3 | ecosystem: Environmental > Terrestrial > Soil > Wetlands | place: USA...
CGGCCCTCGTCAACTGGTAACTTTTATTTCACAGGTAATGACGCTTCTGCCGGGGGATGTGATCGCCACGGGCACGCCTTCCGGAATTGGACCGATGACCGTTGGCGATACGGTCGATGTAGTGATCAAAGGGATCGGTACTCTAAGCAATACTGTGGTCGCGGGAGAAGGATGAGGAGATTGGAGATGATCAGAAAAAAATCGATCGGATTTTATCATCGAGCGTGGGAGATCATCCCGGGTGGGGTGAACAGCCCGGTCAGAGCCTTCAAGGCCGTTGGCGTTCCACCCGCATTTATCGAGCGGGCGAAGGGATCGAAGATTTTCGATGTGGACGGCAATGAATATATTGACTACGTGGGGTCTTGGGGACCGATGATCGTAGGCCATGCCCACCCCAGGATTGTTGCAGCACTCAAAAAAGCAGTCTCAAAGGGAACGAGTTACGGTGCGCCCACCCCTCTTGAAGTGGAGCTTGCGATTAAAGTGAAGAAGGCTTTTCCCTCCATGGAATTGGTGAGAATGGTGAGTTCTGGTACCGAAGCCGTGATGAGTGCGGTTCGATTGGCACGAGGTTACACGGGAAAGGTGAAAATTATTAAGTTCGAAGGATGCTACCATGGGCACGGTGATAGTCTCCTGGTCAAGGCAGGCTCCGGTGCGACCACTTTCGGTATTCCCGATAGCCTGGGTATTCCAGAGGATTTAGCAAAACATACGTTGACCGCCATCTATAATGACCTGGAAGGTGTAAAAGCCCTGATCGATCAAAATCCAGAGCAGATCGCCTGCATTATTGTGGAACCCATTGCTGGAAATATGGGAGTCGTCCTGCCTGAAAGAGGATTCTTAGAGGGGTTGAGAAAGATTTGCGACGAGAGAGGAATCCTTCTCATTTTTGATGAAGTGATTACAGGATTCCGGGTGGCCTACGGGGGTGCCCAGGAGCTGTACAAAATTGAAGCCGATATGACTTGTCTCGGAAAGATTATCGGGGGTGGTCTTCCGGTAGGAGCCTATGGCGGGAAGAGCGCGGTGATGGAGAAGGTGTCTCCCCTTGGAGGAGTCTATCAGGCCGGGACACTTTCGGGGAATCCTCTGGCCATGACAGCAGGGATCGAGACTCTGGGGCTTTTGAAGTCAAGAAAGGTTTATCAGGAGTTGGATGAGAAGACTTCTTATTTGACGGAAAATATTTCTGAACGGGCGGAGATAAACGGAATTCCCGTTTCCATCAATGGAGCCACGGGGCTGTTCACCCTCTTTTTTACGGAGGGTCCGGTCACGGACTACCGAACTGCCAAGTTGAGCGACACGAAGCGATTTGCCCGGTTCTTTGTCGAGATGATGGAGCAGGGTATTTATCTCCCGCCGTCCCAATTCGAAGCCTGGTTCGTGTCTCTGGCCCATACGCAGAAGGATCTGGATAAAACGATCGAAGCCTGTGATAACGCTTTTAGGAATATCTATTAAGGGTCTCAAAATTGGATTGACATAGTCATTAGAAAATCTCCCCTCGCCCCTCTTTGCCAAAGAGGGGTAATTCCTCCCTTTGGTATCTTTTCCCTGCCGGAAGCAGGCAAAGGGAGGCGCCGCCGTCCAGAGCCTCATTACTCACGCAAGCGAGTCATTGGGACTCTGGCGCCGGACGGTAGGGAGGGATTTTACAAATCAATGTCGTTATTATTTTGAGACTGTTAATAAATCCTGAAGGATATAATGATTGAAGGAGGACTTGCATTGTGGATGACGAGTTGAGAAAAAAGACTCAGGAGACTGCCAATCGCCTGTTCGGCAAAGGGATCAAGATGGATCCCCCTTACCTGACGTGGAAAGAATTTGACAGGGACCTCGCGAACGATTTCTCGCTGTTCATCACCGGCAAGCTCTATTCCAGAACGGTCTTAACTCTGCCCGAAAGGCAGATGGTCGCGTGTGCCATGCTGGCGGCGCTCCGGGCCACGGATGAATTGAAACTCCATGTGAATGCGGCCTTGAATGTCGGCTGCGACCCAAAAAAGCTTGCCGAGGTCTTTTTCCAGGTAGCTCCCTATGCGGGAATGCCTGCTGTGAATGAGGCCCTTCATGTTTACCGGGACGTCCTGAAGGAAAGAGGCGAGTGGCCCATCAAATAAAGGTCCTTCAGCCGGCGCAAATTGCTCACCAATTCCTTAATCTCGATTTAATGTATTTGCTTTCTCTCTATTTGATTGTTGAGACAAAGTCCTTGTCTTATGGCCTCAGCCTGTTGCGCACAAATGTGATATGCCCGCGCAGGTCGTAGAATTGGTCCGCGAAAGAGGCCGGCACTTTCATCCTGTTTACTGCTTCCTCGATGTTGTCGAGCCTTTCCATCAGCACATTGCGCTGATCGGATGCCAATTGTGCTATAAGATCCTGCTCTATCATCAACAGCGCACGGTACCACCTGGAAATGCGCGACTTGAACCGCCACCTGTATATGGCAGGTATGAGCCGCAGTGCGGGTAGGAGCAGCACAATCATGGGCACGAACACTACGATAATGCGATTCACAAGGCTGGCGAACCGGAACGGCAGGGTGCGGTAAAGGAAGCTCTTGCCCGATTTATAGAAACGACTTGCCTCAGTGCTTATGCGGATCTCCTGCTCGATTGGTGCGGGGAACTCCCCCTTGCGCCTGAGAAGCCCGGCGCCGGAGTGAACTTCCTGGGCAGCCTCGATCAATAAATCAGAGAGCGCCGGATGCAGGCGATCCCGAGCAATCAGTTCAACCGTCGGGGCGATCAGAAAGACATCGTGAGCGGGGATGTCCTTCCCGAAATCTATTGACCCCTTAGGGAGGGTGATCTTATTCAGGTAAGGGATGCGGCGCGTATAAGCGTCAGCCTGGATAAAGTTGTAGAGCTTGATCCCAGGCGTATGCAGAAGCTGGCGGATCAGCGTTATTGAGACAGAATCACCCATCAGAAACACTGCGTCCACCTTCCCGTTTAGGATTGCCTCCGCCGCTCTGTCGGAGTCCATCTCAAGCACCTTTGTGGGACCTCCCGGCTCTATGCCGTTGCCTGCGAGCAGCGCGAGCGAGAGGGTATGCGTTCCGCTGCCCACCTCACCCACCGCTACCCGCTTGCCGATCAACTGTGATAGGAGCTCAATGGTGGAGCCGCTCCTGTAAAAGATAAGGAGTGGTTGGTATGAGATGCTGCCCAGCGATACCAGCTTGTCTGTTTTTATCCCTTTGTTCACTCCGCCCTGCACGAATCCTACATCCACCTTTGACGAAGGATCAGCCAGCCTCTTGATGTTGTCAACAGAGCCCTCAGACGGGAGTATCCTGAGCGTTACGCCGTTTCGCTGGAGTATCTTGGCATATTTTTCCGCTGTCAAACGAAACGTGCTACCCTCGGGCCCGCTGGTGATGATGATCGTGTTGGGCGGCGCAAGGTAAAAGAACAGGAATATAGCAAGCGCAAGAACTGCAAATATCGAGATAATCGCGCTAAATACGGCGGCGCGTCCGAGCCCGAAGACTTCCGTAAACATCGACTGCAGCTTCTGAAGACCCAATTTTTGTTTCGGTTTCATTGCTTGGACCTCGTTCTGCCTTGTGCTTTCTATCCAAATTAGGCTGCGACTTTTTCTTTGCGTCTCCCGGAAGCGGTACTCAAGGATTCCCGTTCGAGGACAATTTGCTTTGCGAGAAATATTTTCGCAAGACTTTGATAAGGCACATCCTTCTTATTTGCAAGGGTCTTGAGCTCAATCAGCAAATCTTCTGGGAGGCGAATAGAGATGGATTTGAGCGAGGGCTTCAGATTGGGGAAGGACCCTTTTTTGAACTTTTTCGAATCAAAATAATCCAGAGGGGAATGGGTAGCCCAAAATTCTCGTTCTTCGTCTTCATTCTTGAAATTCGGAATTTTTCTTTTCATTTTCTTCATGGAATTTTCTCTCCTTCGTGTTCATGGCACGTGCGGAGATAACCCTTCGGCTAATCCGAGTGAGGTTGGTGCGGTTAAGCTGCTTTTTCGACGATTCTATTCTTTGTCTGCATTGGAAGCCTGACGGATGCGAAGAATTTGGAAGGATAAAGATAATCCTCCCCGGACTCGTCAATGATCCTGACCTGGTTATGACGATCAGCCTCCTTGTCGGGTATCTTCTCCTATAGCTTTCGTACCTCCAAGGATGCTTCGTAACCCTCATTGTCAACGCAAAGCAAAAATTTGTGTTTCATAGCCTTTTCCATTGCTTCAACACCGAGCTAACCGGCACGCAGCTTTTTTGCGCGTCCGGTTGAACGCCTTGCTAGGCGCGTGGTTTTCTGTGCCACATCAATGAGTGAGAGAAGTGCCTTGTTGACAGCTTCTTCGTTGGGGAATGCTTCAGCCACTTCAGGCCTAAGGACAACGATATTCGATGACTTACGCAAGCGGCTCGCGTACTTCCCTCGCACGAAGCCTCCGGGGAAGTCTGATACTTTGTACTCTGCCCGTAATTCGTCTCTGTTTGTTTGTCTAACCCTTTTCATATATCTTTCTCTCTCCTTTGCTCGCTAACCGAGCACTTATGATTCGTATCTTTTCATCTTCCTCGGTATGGGCCACCACCAGCAACCGACCTCGGTCTGAGACTCCGAAGGTGATATGTCGATCCTCGGTAATTGAATGGTCTGGATCAGCACCTGTTGCCGCCATGGGGTCACTCATGACTGTTGCGGCTTCCTCGAACGAGACTTTGTGTTTTCGTAAGTTTAACCTGGCCTTCTTAGGGTCCCATTCGATTTTCACGTTTTTTATTATACCCTAATTCTGATATTAATGCCCAACGAGCCTGTAGGGAAAGTCATTTTCTTAAGAGATGCTTCTTAAAGTTTATCTCATTAGTCAGATGCGTTGCTTACTTCTGGTTCACCGTCACCAGCAGGTCAGACGAAAACATCTCGCCAGGGGAGATGACAGTTTCCTCCAGCGGGACCTTATTACCGTAACGCTCCTTGATTTTAGTCTTTACGATAGGGTCCGAAAGATCGAGGTCCCGAACTTTCTGGAGTCTGCCGATACGGATGCCGAGCCCCCGATCATAGATCTTCCGGATTCACTATCTGGCTAAGGCCCGATGATTTCTGCGAACCGCCCATTGCGGACGCCCATGATCGGTTGTGTGGAGAGGGACGGCTAATTACCGTCGCTTACCCGATTATGTGCAGAGCTTTATTGACTTAACTTCGAACTGGCAAGACGATTCAGACTGATTCCAGACTCCGCTGCTTGGATTGTAAGTTTTCGATGAACTTGCGGAGGAACCCGCACTATGAATTTGCCACTGTAATGCCTAGAGGCGATTGGCTCAGGAACAGCTTCACCTTCGTTATGCATATCCTTCACGACATCTTCAACTAATTTACGAATTCCTTTTAAAGCTCCCCCTGGAGTCTTAGCGAGCCAACTCAAGCTAGGAAATTCAGCACACAACCCCACATACTCGTTATCGTCTTCAGACCAGGTTACCCGATAGGTATATCGATCATTTTTCAAGGCCATAGCCTACCTCCAATCTTTCAATAGCCAATAGCACCTGTTTCACCTGGTATGCCTTGGCTTTTCCCTTATGGTTCTGAATATTTATTCGGGGATCGCCCTGCCACGGGGTTTTGTAAATTCGATGACTGTTTCCACTTTGACGAGGCTCCCCGAAAAAATGGTCACATACCTTGCACAAATCGCTGAATCGAACATCTCTTGCATTTCGCCTCATTTGTGCAAGTATGTTGTCTATTGTTGCCATATCAATTATAGTATCATTATTGGTATCATTGTCAAGAGTTGTTTTGAGGTGAGATGGAAATATTCAGTTCTTTATGCACATAACGATTTGTCTGACCTGCTCGGGGAATCACTGGTACCTAAAGACCTGACGCGGCTAATTCGAGTCGGGTTGATGCGGTTAAACCGCTTTTTCGACGATTCTGTTCTTTGTCTGCATTGGAAGCCTGACGGATGCGAAGAATTTACCGTGCCCTTCATACCAGTGGAGTTCTGCAAGCCGTATCGTGCCATCGGCCAATCTTATTTTAGCAATTCCCTTCTTTTTTCTCCAGGTTTTTTCCGTAAACGCCATTCAACCTTCGAAGTTCACGATTGCTGTGACACAAGGCAATCGTTTCGATGACTCCCAAGCATGCTGGCTGATTGAAAGTTTGACTTTCAATTTGACATTCCCAAAAACAGGCGTCCTGATCCATGGAGGCGAGGCAAGATATCAAAGAGAGAATTTTGTCGTCCGCCCCTGGTACCAGTGCGCATAAATTTATCAACTATCAAAGGCAGACTCCAATTTCTTCTTTTTTACTCAGATCTTAAGTACGAAGCGCCAATGTCAAAAGCCTCTTCTGGCGTTCCAAACCAATCACCCGAATGAAAAACGGCGGGTTCATACCGCTCATTACTGTACGTGTAAAAAGCATAACTCCAGCGATCACCGCCAAAATATCGTAGGCGACCTAAGTGAGTTGAAAAGGAGCGTAATCGTTCGATGTACTGCTCCTTTGTCTCCCCAGTAATCTTGAGCAGGGAAGGACTGGGAGGCTGCGGCTCGGTGAAGGCGTCAATGTAACAAAGAGCTCCCCGGAATCTGATCTCAAGCCGAATGTATCGACCTGAATAGTTTGAAGCTGCATGACGTTCGATACGCTGGCGAACCTCTGATTGCTTCGCAGAACTTATCTTTACTCCACCCGTGTGGGGATTAAAGGCCCATGTTTTCATAACGAGTACCTATTTCATCGCAGGGACAACAGATATTAGCCTCTATTCTTTCTCATTTAAAACTCAATAATCAAGTCTAACCCCGTGTGGTTGCCTTTAGCCAATCTTTCCTTTATCCCTTCATAACTTCACTCACTGCTGATGATCTATCCTCAAATATCTCCCAATCTCTTTTACTCTTTTGACCACGCAATATTCAAATCCTTCTCAATCGAATTTTGGGGGTTTGACACCAAGCCCCTTGCCGTATCCAACATAAAGAGCCTTTCTCATCTTTGTCATTGAAGAACTGACCCGTAGCCCCAGCTACCTCCTCCGGATGTTCATACTCCCCGCAGGAATGGAGACGGCTGAGGCGGGTACGTCAATGGAAACTCTCGGAATATGATTAGCCGTCCAGATCAGCCCGATCACAAAGCGGCGCAAACCATCGGATAGTTCTTGCAGATTTGTTTCAGGCCCAAGGGCGGCGTTATGTGAGATCCGATTTCTTGCAGTAATACATTCCCAGAGGAAATCACGAAGGGATTTCCCCTGTACTTCAGGTGGATCAGCGATGCGATCTGCCAAGGCCAATAGAGCGCTGGCAAAAGACTGCTCATTAAGGGAAGCAAGCGACCCGCACAGCGAATCGGCCTCACGTTTTTCAAGGTCAGAGGAGCGAACACGCTCCTGGAACTCTTTAAGTAGGGATTTAGCGGTGTCACTTCGGGCTGCACGATCGACCATTCGCTCGGTGGCCAGGTATGTCAAGAGAAATTTAGCTCTGAGTGACGTTTCAGTTGTTGCACGCCCCAGAATCTCAAGGGCGTCTTCAGTGCGCTCATCTAACTGCACCTCAATTGGCCAAACCTGCGCTAGCGCCCTAAAAAGGTAAGATGGATCGCTTGGATAAACGTTGGCAGTTCCTGCCATGACATATTCGAAGTAGTTGTCATCATCTGGAAAGACAGCAAGGCCCGCGATATTGTCGAGGACAACAGCGCCCTCTTCCCGAAGGACCTTCTCCTTTACGGCGGAAGAGACACTTCCTGAAGTGATATCGACTGAGGGAACGGTGATACCGAGGCCGAGTAGACTGTTGAGCACACGTAGACGAAGCCTCAGTCGTTCACCGGCCGCTCTCGCCGTTTCCCCGTCGGCGAACCCCCGTCCTTCAAGGTGGAATCGAGCAGCCTGAGCGAGTGTGTCAGCATCGCGGGCTGTCAGGGTCAACTCTAGGCCGTCATGAAGTGAGAACGTTTTGGACTCTTCCTCAAAGTGGAAGAATCCACGGGTCATATGGTGAAATGTGAGACGAAACCGAAATCCCATGCCCTTTCCTTTGAGTCCTGGTTGTTTGATCCAGAGCCTTCGCGACTCAGTTCGTAGCTATGACCTAACGAGCCTGTAGGAAAAGTCCTTTTGACGAGCGAGAACGATGTTTTCGGGGATCACTTGCCCTTCTTCTCAATACTAGATCGCTGGTTGCGGCGCATTCTATGAGGTCACTCTTCTCCGCATCTCGGCCAAGAATCTGCTTGGGGACTTTTTCTACTGCCTCAACGGTGCCGATCAGCGGTACGGCTCCGCCGCGTCCGCCTGGAAGCATTGGAACGTTTCTTTATGGTTTTTCGAAGCAAATATTCGGTTTCAGGTTCATGCACCATGGGAAATCTGTCCATCCATGACAAATCCTTGCTAATGACGAGCTCCTCCATCGTCGCATGATGTGTATTAGTCATGGGGATAAGACGCATCTGGAGACCATGATTGCGCGCCATTCGCTTTACTTCTTCTGCGTTGTCGTATGTAATTAGGAAATCACCTTTCAATGATTCACACACCGTGAACAAGAGTTCATGGTCAAGGTTGTAATGCTTGTATAGGCGCTGGCCTGCTTTCTTTCCCCCAGCAGTATACGGAGGATCTACAAAATAGACTGCGTCTTGATTTGTCGCAAAATCGTGCATTATTTCCAATCCATCCGCACAACGAAAGTCAATTCTGGTGGCAATATGTCTTAGGTTTAGAAGCCTTTTCGCAAGCGTCCCCGGGTACCAACGAGAGCGAATCCCCTTTCTATTCTCTCCGTATTTGAGAAATCCCGAACCCTCGGCCAGGATGCCTCCATGGAATGTTCGATTCTTGAGGATCGTTAAGAAGAGGACTTTGCGAACAACTGCTGGCTACCGGATTCTGCTTGAGTACTCGCGTCTGAACTCGTCGTAAACGATTCGTAGCACCTTCTGCCTGTCCTCCGGCTCATCGAAGTTAGCCGCTAACTTTAACATGTCATCCTTGCTGATAGACTGGACTTTCATGTCGATGAGGTATTTTTTTACCTCTTTAGAGATGTCGTCGATTACAAGAATAACGTTTCCGTCTTGCAGTCGTTCATTATCAAAATTCAGTTTCAACTCCCCATAGATGCGCTTAGCTTCAGACTCGGTGTATATCTGCAACTTCTTTACCTGGTACACGACCCCGAAATTCGTCGAGAGGTCCACGCCTTTGTCGTGGGAGGCGGTACGCGTGTCTCTGTAGATTTTACAGGCAAATTTCTCTAAATGAACTTTAATGACAGCAAAACTGAAAATCTCAAAGTTGGCTGGGGTCTTGTTTATTTGGTCGGAAATCAGCTTCAGGAACCCCTTTCGGTCTCCCGCCAACGCCGTGCGCTTGGCTGGGTTGTGGAGTAATGGAACAACGCCCAACCGATCCTCGATGTGCTTCTTGATCTTCTTCGGAATCCAGACACGGAGCGATTTAGCGTGTTTGGGATAAGGTGCCAATAGTTCATATTTCAGGTGGCCGACGGGCTTGAGAACCCCATACCGCGACATGCGGGAGCCATAAGCGTCGTAGTATTTCGCGCCGATGTGGACATCGTGGCCCAGATATTGCTTCAAGTCTCTGACTGCCGCTTCATATGCCTTCCGGACTTCGGAGTCAGTAAAGACGGCCTTTCCCGATTTGGAATTTTCCACCAGCAGTCCTAGCGTTATGACTGGAGCAATGACTTTCGTCTGCGAGTTCTTGAGCATTCGTTCGATGCTGCTTTTGCAAGAATCTTCAGAATTCACTGGCGAGTCCTCCTTAAACGGCAATGTCTTCGAGCATGGCATCAATCCGCCTGGAGAAAGCTGTGACATCTTCGCCGATCGGAATCTCTTCAGTGCCAAGAAAATCCGGCCATTTACTATAAACCACTTTGTGTTTCACCAATTCCATTTGTTGCCTAGTTCGGGAGTTCCGGTTGACGCCAGAAATGACATCGTATACCATCCATGCAATGGCAGCTTCCCCTTTCGACGCCTCATCGAGCATCGGCAGCATGTTGAAGAGACCGCGATTGAGAGCGACAGCCGTCTTTTTCCCCCAGCTGTGCAGAATTCCACCTTTGAAGAGAAGTTGGGGTGCAAGTCTCTTCCGAGAAGAAGAAAGGTAATCAGGTCGAGGATAATTCGGTTCTTTAGACCAGTCCATTGATGCTCGGCCTCGCGGATCTTTCATGAAGTGTTCGAACGGGGCGCGAACATTCCCGGAAATATAAACCGCTTGGATTTCGAGAGCACCGAAATCATATACCTTTCCATTTTTATCGTAGGCGACAAGAACAATGTCAATATTGCCGGCGGATTTCCCATGCAAGTCATTTAGCCGAACCTCCGTCAGAGAACTCCAGGTGGTCGCCTTCTGAAAAAAGAAGGAAGCTGCATCATCCGTGAGGATCCAATCTTCCCGAAATCTGATGGGACAAGTGACTACCGGGTGATTTTCATGGTAAATGCTGCAGACCCCCAAAGGGTCCTTCGCTTTGTCCTTTGTGCAATTCGGCACCTTGTTGTTGAAAGGGCAGAGGCGATGGGAGCGGTATCGGTCAGCCTTTTCTGTATGATCGGTTGTCAAATGGCCGAATACCTCTGCCAGTGGTTGTCCTGTATCAGCCATGTAAGCAATCCTTTCTTATGTTGTCCCGACGGAGCCTGTAGGAAAAATCGTTTTAACCAGGGGATGTCTCTTTCCCCAGTTTACGTTTTTAATATACACCTTTTCTAATTTTTTTGGAAGGGAAGTGAGGGTATCAAAAAATAATGGCTAAACCGTTTTCTTCTCATCGCATTATAATTGTTCGAGATTTTTGTAAGAGGGTGATGGTTTATGTTTCTTTTCGAGGTCAACATTGTGTGGAGGAGTCAGTGAGCCCATAGAGGGGGCGGGTAAGACGATCCCCTGGACCCCGGAAGCAGGAAAATATTCTCTTGCTATTGCGGATGGGGATGAAAAAATTTTAGATTATGTCTATTTTGAAGTTAGGGGTCCGGAGGCGGATCGAAACCTGCTGTCTGAAGATGGGGAAGGAACTTTTTCGAATTGATTAGGATTTACATTGCGCGGCATGGAGAGACCACGTGGAATGTGGAAGGAAGGATTCAGGGCCGAAGTGACCCCGGCTTGAGTCCCGATGGCTATGCCCAGAGCCGCGCATTGCTTGAGCAACTGAAAGACCGCCCCCTCTCAGCCATTTACACCAGTACTCTGCAGAGATCCATTCTCACCGCTCAACCGATTGCCAACCACTTCGGTCTTGCTCTTCGAGAACAGCCAGAATTGGATGAAATCGCCTTCGGTATTCTCGAAGGGAAGCAGATCCTTGGCTCCGACGGAGAAGTGAAGAGCGAATGGGAGAGGTTCAAGGAAAACCGTTTCACCTACCGTATCCCCGGGGGTGAAAATTATACGGATGTCATGAACCGAGTCGAACCCTTTATGGAGATGATCCTTCAGAACCGCGAAGGAGAGGAGATTCTGATCGTCGGTCACCGGGTTGTCAATCAAATGCTGATCGGGGTCTTGATGGATTATTTGCCGGAGGCAATGTTAAAGATCCAGCAAAGCAACGGCTGTTTTTATCTGGTTCAAAAGAATGGTGAACCGAGGATCTTTTACCCCATGAATGGTCAGATGAGGGAAGGGTTCCTTTCCGGAAGCCCGGTCAGCGTGGCTTGAGGAGATAGGGGAGATGAGTGTTCAAGGGGTTCTGCCGAAAATCCGCTGTGCAATCTACGACTGCGACGGGGTCCTCTTCGATTCCTTTGAGGCCAACACAAAGTTGTATAATGATCTGTGTGTTTGGGTGGGAAGAGGCCCTCTCAGCCAAGAAGAGATGGAATATGTTCACATCCACACCGTCTTTGAAGCCATCCATTTCATTTTCGGGAAAGAAAACAACTTGGAAAAGAAGGCATTAGAGATTTTGAAGGAGAGACAGGTCGATTTAAGACATTACGTCGAGTACTTGAAGATGGAACCTCATCTGTTTCAAACGCTGGAGAAACTGAAAGAAAAGGGGATCCTTCGTGCCATCAATACCAACCGGACGACATCCATGAAACATGTGATGGAAAGGTTCGGTCTCGGGCCGTATTTCGAGATGGTTGTGACCGCCCTCGACGTCAAAAACCCTAAGCCTCACCCGGAATCGATGGAGAAGATTATCGAAGCATTTAAGCTGAAGAAAGAGGAGGCTGTTTTTATCGGTGATTCTGAAGTAGATAAACAGACGGCTGAGTCTTCAGGCGTGAGATTTATCGCGTACAAGAACAAGGAGATTGCCAACGACCTTTACATAGAGGACCACCTTGACCTCTTAAATCTGATTTCGAATCATAAAGCCTCCTGAGGACAGCAGTCCTATCAATTATGGCTCTTTCGGTTTTGGTGCAGGTGGTATCCCCTCTTGTAACCCCCCTTTTATTCCCCCCTTAAGTTAAGGGGGGATGAATGGGGTTACCCTTAAGTTAGGGGACGCTGTGAGAAAACTGCCCCAGAGTTAAGGGCGGGCAGGGATGTCGAGAAAGTTTTACAGCGGCACCTCTTCGCGTTAACATCCTACTATGAAAAACTTTAACACCTATTGAGCAATTACAGGCTTTTTTTAGCTTTACCCTCTCAAGGAACCGCATTTGCAAAACTTTGGAGATATCCTTGCCCGCCCGGCCCCCTGAATTTTTTCACAGCTTAGGGGGGAATAGAGGGGGGTTACCTAAATACACTTTTTCCGGCCTAAAAATACTGGTTTTACAGTATTCACATTCAACCGTCGATCAAAGAGAATAGATAAGCAGGCAGAATCCAATAGCCTATACCGTCTTCTATTGTCGAAGGCGTGGGTTTGAAAACGACTTGCCTCGGCTGTCTACGGATAATACGGCCCAAGGACTTGAACGGAATAGAACGACCATGAGATACTGCAAACCCTTTCTACTCCTATTAATTGTGTTATTTTTGCCCGGATGCTTCAAAGTCGGACCGAATTTCACCCGTCCTCCGGTGGCAGTTTCACGAACCTGGTTGGATGCAGATGATCAGCGTGTGAAGACAGAAACGACACAGTACCGAAACTGGTGGCAGGTGTTCAACGACCCGGTCCTCGACCGGCTCGTTGACCGGGCTTACCGGGAAAACCTTTCTCTCCGGGTCGCTGGTGTTCGGGTTCTGGAGGCCCGTGCCCAGCTCGGCATCGCCGTCGGAGAACTTTTCCCTCAGACCCAGCAGGCATCGGGCTCACTTCAATACAACCGGCCGAGTGAACACTCCTTCCTGGGGGCTGTTTCCGGCTCCTCATCTACTTCCAGCACTTCCATCAAGTACTGGCAATCGCAGATCGGCCTGGGAGCTAACTGGGAAATCGACTTCTGGGGAAAGTTCAGGCGAGCGATTGAATCAGGCAATGCCAGCTGGCTTGCCTCCATTGCGAACTATGACAACGCCCTCGTGAGCCTGACGGCAAATGTGGCAAATTCCTATATCCTGATCAGAACATTCGAAAAGCGAATTGGCATCGCCCGCCAAAACGTGGAGACACAGAACGAGAGTCTAAAAATCGCCGAGGCCCGGTACCAGTACGGTACCGCGTCTCAGTTAGACGTCGACCAGGCCAAGGCCGTTCTCTATAATACGGAGGCTTCCATTCCTCCCCTTGAAACCCAGTTGCGCCAGGCCAAAGATGCCCTCAGTGTCCTGCTCGGCTTGCCGCCAAGTCATCTGGCGGATGAACTGGCGAGTTCTTCAGATATTCCGGTCTCTCCAACTCAGGTCATCGTGGGTATCCCCGCCGACTTGTTACGAAGGAGACCGGATATCCGGAACGCCGAGCTACAGGCGGCGGCCCAATGCGCCCAGATCGGTGTGGCCAAGGCAGACCTTTATCCCGCTTTCTCCCTCACCGGAAATTTCGGCTTTGTGTCGACAGACCTCGGAAGAAATAGCCTCAGCGATATGTTCAAATGGAGCAGTCGTAATATCCAGGCCGGCCCCTCATTCCAGTGGAACATCCTCAACTATGGCCAGATTACAAACAATGTCCGGGTTCAGGATGCCCGGTTCCAGGAGTTGCTCATAACCTATCAAAACACCGTTCTGGCAGCACAACAGGAAGTGGAGGACAATCTGACAGCCTTCCTGAAGACCCAAGAGCAAGCAGGATTTCTGGCCCGGAGCGCGACGACCGCCAGAAGCGCTCTTGATATTGCGATCCGGCAGTATCGGGAAGGTATCGTTGATTTTACCACAGTCCTGGTCGCCCAACAGTCTCTGTTGAGTGTCCAGGACAATCTTGCCACAACTCTGGGAAACATCGCGAGCAATCTGGTGGGGGTGTATAACGCCTTGGGCGGTGGCTGGGAAATCCGGGAAGGGATGGATCTGGTACCTCCCGAAATCAGGGAAGAGATGGCGAAACGCACCAACTGGGGAAAATTGTTGGCCCCAGCGTCTTATAATCCGGCTGCCGCCGAGAGACCCAAATCCGACATTCGGCCTCCCGACTGGTAGCCCTTACGCTCTCCCTCTCCCCGCTGGGGAGAGGATGAAGGTGAGGGGGCGCGGGCGGAGGCGTACCAGCAGTTGTGGTCAACTCCATTGAGGTCTTGATGCAATGCGGGGAAGGATAATGACTACCAAAAAATATTCTCTTCATAACATTAGGGCTATTTCAGCCTGGATCATCTGTCTGGTCTTTTTTATCAGCTTGGCGGCGTGCAAAGAAAAAGCCCCTGCTCCACCGCCTCCCCCTGCGGTGACAGTTGCTCAGCCGGTGCGAAAGGTAGTGACCGATTACTTGGAACTGACCGGGAATACCCAAGCCATCTACACGGTACAGTTGGTCGCCCGGGTTGCCGGGTATCTGGAAAAAGTCCTCTTTGTGGACGGACAAATGGTAAAGAAGGGACAGACCCTCTTCCTCATACAACAAAATACTTACCAAGACACACTCCGGCAGACGGAGGCCCAGATCCTGCTGCAAGAAACCCAGTTGGAGTATGCCGAAAAACAGTTGATCCGGTACTCGAACCTATTGCAGCAGAAAGCCACCTCGCAGGAGAACGTAGATAATTGGCGAAATCAACGGGATTCAGCTCAGGCGAACCTGAAGGCGGCAGAAGCGGCCAGAGACTTAGCCAAGCTCAATCTGGACTATACGGAGGTCACTGCCCCTTTTGACGGCAGGATCGACCGAAGGCTGGTCGATGCCGGCAACCTGGTGGGTGCGAGTGGAAATACGGTTCTGGCGGAAGTCAATCAGATTAACCCCATCTACGTCTATTTCAACATCAGCGATGGGGATCTGGCCCGCCTCTTGAAAAACAAGCGCAGAATCCCCGGACCCACCAATGCTCAAGAATGGCCGGTTTTCGCGGGCCTTCCCGATGAAGAAGGTTATCCTCACCAGGGGCACCTCGACTTTGCCGCCATCAGCCTAACTACCACAACAGGTACCCTGCTGATGCGGGGCATCTTCTCCAACCCGGACGGAAAGATCCTTTCGGGATTGTACGCCCGCTTACATATGCCGGTCGAGAAGAAGGCCGCTTTTCTGGTGCCTGAGATGGCGATCGCTAATGACCAGCAGGGCTCGTATGTGTTCATCGTCAATGAGAAGAATGTCGTGGAACGCCGCAGCGTCAAAACCGGCCCAGTAGTAGATGGCCTTCAGGTGATCGAAGAGGGCCTCAAAGGGGAAGAGTGGGTGATTGTCAACGGTCTCCTGAAGTCCGCTCCTGGAAGGCAGGTCACTCCTGAGCGGGAACGGGCCGCACCGCCAGCGCCTCTCTCTCCTCCATCTACTCCTCAAAAGAAGGCAGGGGCATGATCTCCAAGTTCTTTATCGAACGGCCAATTTTCGCCAACGTCATCGCCTTCATCACCGTCATCATCGGGGTGGTGTTTCTCTATCGTCTGCCGGTAGCCCAGTATCCCCAGATCGTGCCCCCGACCATCCAGGTGAGCACACGTTATCCGGGGGCGAGCGCCGAGGTCGTCGCGGCGACGATCGGGGTGCCCATGGAGCAGGCGATCAACGGCGTCGAGGGTGCGATCTACATGTCCTCTGTCAGCAGCAGCGACGGCTCCTATGCCCTGACGGTGACCTTCGACGTCGGGACCAACCTGGACACGTCCCTAGCCCTGGTCCAAAACTTCGCCAACAGCGCTTTGGCCCAGCTTCCGGGAGGCGTTCAACAGCAGGGAGTCACGGTACGGAAGGTCTCCCCCAACATTTTATTGGTGGTCAGCCTCTATTCCGAGGATGAACGGTTTGAAGAGATTTTCCTCACCAACTACGGCATCATCAACTTGCAAAACCCACTGGCTCGAATCCCGGGCGTCGGCCAGGTGAGAGTATCTGGGGCAGGTCCTTACAGCATGAGGGCCTGGCTGGACCCGAAAAGGCTCCAGACTTTTGGCCTCACGACCGAGGATGTCCTGGCCGCCATCCAGGGGCAGAACGTTCAGGTTGTCGCCGGGCAGCTCGGCGCGCCTCCGGTGCCCGAAGATCAGCCCTTCCAGTTCACGATCAACGCTCTTGGCCGGCTATCCGATGCGAGTCAGTTCGAAGAGATCATTATCAAGACCGCAACCGGCGCGGCCCCGCAGATCGTGCGCCTGCGCGATATCGCCCGGGTGGACCTGAGCCAGCAGACCTTCAGCAACTATTCGAGATTTACCGGTCACAAGTCAACCCAGATCCTCGTTTTCGCCCTGCCGGAAGCCAATGCCATCGCGGTTGCCGATCGGGTTTACAAGGCCATGGCGGAAATGAGCAAGAATTTTCCCGAGGGCATGAAATATGCCACCCGGTACGATACCACCCTGTTTGTCCGGGAGGCCATTTCCAGCGTATACCAGACCCTCTTCATCGCCGGCATCCTCGTGCTCATCGTGATTCTCCTGTTCCTGCAGAACCTCCGGGCCATGCTGGTTCCGGCCACTACCGTCCCGGTCACCATCATCGGCGCTTTTATCGCCATGGCGGCGCTCGGCTTTACCGTAAACCTGATGACCCTATTTGCGCTGATCCTGGCCATCGGTATCGTGGTGGACGACGCCATCGTCATTGTGGAGAACAGCTCCTACTACATCGAAAGGGGAATGGCCCCCAAGGAAGCCACAATCAAAGCCATGCAGGAACTGACCGGGCCCGTGATGGGAATCACCCTGGCCATGGTTTCGGTCTTTCTGCCCGCCGCCTTCCTGCCCGGAATCACCGGACAGATCTTCCGCCAGTTTGCCCTGGTCATCGCTTCTACTGCCGTCATCAGCGCCGTCAATGCCCTGACGCTGAAACCCACCCAATGTGCGCTCTGGCTTCGGCCCCGACGGAAGGAGCCGAATTGGTTTTGCCGGGGATTCAACCGGGCCTTTCGGGCCATGACCGACGTCTACATGGGAGCGGTCACCCGGATGGTAAAGCGGCCGGTGCTCATGTCCATCGTTTTTGTCATCATCATGAACGTGACCTTATGGGAATTTTTGCGCCAGCCAACGGGCTTTCTCCCCAACGAGGACCAGGGTTATGGCATTTTGGTGTCCATCCTGCCCGAAGGCGCATCGCAACCCAGGTCACGGGAGGTGGCAAGAAAGATCAATGCCATTCTCCAAAAAACCGACGGGCTTGCGGGTTGGGTCCACATCGGGGGGTTATCGATCCTGGATTTCGCCAATGTCTCTAATATTTCCACGACCTTCGTCATTTATAAGGACTGGAAAGAGAGGGGCACCGCTTTGAACCAGGACCGGATCGTCTCCAGCATCAACCGCGACCTGGCCGGGATCCAGGAAGCACTGGCTTTTGTAGTCATCCCGCCGCCGATCCGGGGTCTGGGCCAGACGGGCGGCTTCCAGATGATGGTGGAAGACCGCGGAAGCCTCGGTCTGACCGAGCTCCAGCGGAACGCATCCGAACTGGTCCAGAAGGGAAATTCTCACCCCAGCCTGCGGGGCCTGGCCACCACCTTCAGCGTCCACAGCCCCCAGCTTTACCTGAATATCAACCGGACCAAGGCGGAGTCCCTCCAAGTTCTTCCCTCGAGCGTGTTTGACACGCTCCAGGCCTATCTGGGCTCCTCGTATGTGAACCTGTTCAACAAATTCAACCAGGTTTTCCAGGTCTACATCCAGGCCGACAACCGCTATCGTCTCCAG
>Ga0335070_10003551_pt1 | contig 18210 bp, 19 predicted proteins | sample Lox_Sample_13_FD_206722 | JGI IMG/M metagenome (GOLD analysis project Ga0335070, IMG submission 206722) | Soil microbial communities from Loxahatchee National Wildlife Refuge, Florida, United States - Lox_Sample_1.3 | ecosystem: Environmental > Terrestrial > Soil > Wetlands | place: USA...
GATACGCATGCAGGACGGGTGAACGCCCAGGAGCCGTTCCTGCTTCATAGGCATCTTGATACGGGTCACTGATAAGCAGTGAAAGCGAACCTGTTGTGGTGTTCACTCCTGCGCAAGTTACAAAGTGACCGGCCTCGAGACTCGGTGGGCTCGTCAGAGGCACCCAACCACTTCCAGTCAGCTGGTAGAACTCAAGGAAGAGCACTACATCGTTGCTGTTCAAGATCTCGTTGCTTATCCAATTGAACGTTGGGAAGGACGAGTCATAAACGTCAAGGTACTTTGAAACACCCTGCTGTGCAATGTAGTACTTCGTTCCATTCTCAAGGTCTTGCCAGCGTGTTCCCATGTGACCGTCATGGGTTTGTTGACCGTCAGTGTCCATCAAAAAGGCCAAGTTTCTCACGAATGGGTCGACGTTGTTTGGGCTGTGATCGTCCCATGAGGAGTAATTTACCACTAACGGGAAGTGGTCGCTTATCGTCGGTGGAGGAACGGGGCTACTCGTAAAGTTCGATTCGTATTCTGAATCGAGCCACCACAACGAATTTGCAACTGCCACCGGACCGCACCATGTATAGACTCCTGCTGCGGGACCCCAATTATCCTGTTTCTCATCGAAGTCAGGCACTCCGCTGGGTGCATAGTCTACGAATGACGGTTTAACGTAACCCAGCCACGGGCCCGATGCAGGCTTTGCGTGAGCGCCGAAAATCGCAATCGTACCTGTCAAAATTACCGCTGTGAGCATCAAGAATTCAGCATAACGTCTAATGTTAGTCACTTTCCTTTCTCCTCTCCTATAATTCAGCAGTTTATTGTTTCAGTTTCAATGTTAAAAGATTTTTGGATGTAAGTTCTATGCCTCTTCATTTGGTGTTCCATAGTGAAGATTATTCATGCTATTCGACCGTTTTTGTAGCATAAAAATCCAGGATGTAGAATCTGTATTCATGAAAAAACACGTTTAATAACGTGCCAACGGACAGACCTTGTGAATGATGCACGAACTGGCACCTTGGAGACGGACGCTTTGGGTCTCACAGAGAAAGAGCACATCTTCATTATTCTCTTGACGACAGTATTGTTCCTAGGTTGTGTCTTCCCATTCGTGCGAGCCGCTAACCTTCAGAGCACTGACACGATTGAACTCGAAGAGTTCAGATGGACCACATTCCCTATCAAGGTGCTTGTGGACATGAACCAGTGGTCTCAGCCAGAGTATGCTGGTGCAGTGCGTGAAGCCTTGGACAGTTGGGTGAAAAGCATATGGAACTACACTAACACCTACAACGACACATCGTTGACGAGGATAAACTACGCTTTTTATCTCAGCAACGTTAACACAACGAGCAACTATGATGTTTTCATAAGCTTCACCGCGAACAAGATCCCTCCGGGCACGGCCACTGTTGGGCTGACGACCTATTCGTGGGATCCCATCAATCATCAGTCCATTGCACCGATAGACATCAACATAACCACTTTTTCTGGTACGGCCACGACTTTGTTCGTAGAGGACGTTGTGATGCACGAGTTTGGACACGCACTTGGCTTAGGGCATGCCAGTTCTCAAGACACTTTGAACGGGCCCGAACTGATGTATTACGCCTCATCCAAGAACGAGGTGGTCTATCCATCAACTCTCGACGTGTATGGGCTCACGAGGCTTTACATGGGAAACTACGGACAGAACGTCGCCTTGCCCTCGAGTATACCGTACGTTGAGCTGACTGAAGGCGACATTCCTCCTCCGCAGACTTACTCTTTCGGAGATTACAGCAAATACACGCCTCTGTTGATCATTCTTTTCCTTGTCATCGTCATTGCGGCTGTGTTAGGTTTGATCACGAGAGAAACGAGAACTGAAGAAGCCTTGGAGCCTCCACCTCCACCCGCGCCTGAAGATGTTTGAAGTATCAGATCGTGCTCTGTTAGATTTTGTTCTTCAACCTTCAGCGTGGAGTCCGTTTCGCTGGGTATTAAAAAAAAGGGGAGGAGTTCAGTCCGTCTTTTCGAACTGGTCTTTTGTGGCGCCACAGACTGGACAAACCCAGGTGTCAGGTAGTTCTTCAAATGGTGTTCCAGGTTTTATTCCTGAATCTGGGTCTCCTTTTTCAGGATCATAGATGTAGCCACATACTGTGCACGTGTATTGTGCCATTTTTTTAGCCTCCATCGTCGCTTCTGTTTTCAGATAGGTTGGAGCCGAACTTGGTGTTGTTCCTCGCTTCACTTCGTGATAGTAAGCGTAGGTCATCGGTTCCTCGTCGCTCAGTATTTCAGAATCTATTACTCTGCCCATGAAAAGGGTGTGCGTGCCCGCGTCGACTTCCCCGATGACCGCTGCTTCAATGTAGGCGATGGAATTGTCTAAGACTATTCGCGTGCCAGTCTTTCCAATCTTATAGTCGATGCCTTCGAACTTGTCTAGGTTTCTTCCATATCTGAAGCCGAAACTGCCTATCAATCGCAACGGTGCGCTCTTGGAGAGAACCGAAACTGCGAATACGTTAGTCTGTTTAATCAGTTCATGGGTGTAGTTTTGCTTGTTGATGCACACTGCTATGATTAGCGGTTCAGAGGTCATCTGAAAAACGGTGTTAGCGATCTGGCCGTTGTATCTGTCCTTTCCCGATGTTATGATGTACAGGCCGTAACTGATTTTGTGCAAAGCTTCAGGGTTCAATCTTCATTCCCAGCTGGCAACGCTTTCAGGGCAAGGTGCGGCTCAACCATTTTTTTTCTCACGCGTTAGTTACAATTCCAACGAGTGAGTTATTTAAAGTGTAACACTCAAAATCCACTGCTTTCGATGTCCTCTCTGTTCCAACAGAATACGCGTCCCTGTACGGGCAGTTGCCATGATCATTGTGAAAAGGGTAAACCGTACAAAATCCTTTTTGTGTGCTGTTGCGTAGCTAACTAGCGATAATGTCTCCAGCGGGGCGGAGGGTTCCTTTCTTTCCGATTCTCAGTTGTCTTTCGCCCTTGAAGGTAGATATGCTACCGTTTTCGATTTGAACCGTGTCTCCTACTGATATCGAGCTTATCTGATCGTTCCACAAGCAAAGTTTAATCTTGCCGGTCTCGTCTGATATCAGCGCGTTCGCCACCGTGGCATAGTTGCCGAATCTTGTTACAACCAGTGTTTTCTCTCCGATTTCCTGAACTTCAGCTTTCAAATTGACGTTTCTCATTCCGATCTGCAGGTCTTTGATGCGGAACAGCGACAAGCCTCTTTCCTTCTTGATCGAGTATCGCGTGACAGTGCTGGCTCTTTTTGCATGCTCGATAGGGTTGTTTTCATCCAGAAGGTATTCTGCAGGCAACGGGAACTGGGCGACAACTTTCGCTCCCTTAGTTATGAGCAGAATTATCTTGTCCTTTTTTATGTCGCGGCACTCGATCTTTAGATCTCCGCAGGATGATGTGCGTTTTTTTCCAGCTGTAACGAGCGCATTAAAAAACGCCTCAGCATCGACTTCGTATTTGACTGAAAGAAGAGCTAGGTATTCACTCGGTGACGTTTTGTTCCGCACTGCATCTCCACCTTCTCATCGACGCTGCCTCCATTTTCAAGACGCTTCTGCGGGTTTTGCTTCTCCTCTCCGAGCGTTGCCAACAAATTCTGCCGATTTTACGTGGCTCATTTCACGAACTTGGTCGGATGTCTCTTGAACCGTTTCTTGCAAGTCACGCTGCAGAAATGATAGGTTTCACCGTCGAAAGTTATCTTGAACTTAGACGTCTTCTCGTCCAGAACCACGCCGCACACCGGATCTTTAGGCATTATTTTTTTCTTGACCTCATGGGAAAGTGTGCATCGTGCTTATTATCACTAACGGTAAAAAAAGAGAAAAAATTCGGGAGGCAAATCAAGTTAAACTGTAAGCTTAATACCTTCGCGGAGGTCTTCGCTTAGCGTAACACTCGCGGCAGTACACTGGCCTGCTACCGTCGGGTTTGAAGGGAACTTCACATTCCTTTCCACAGTCAGCGCAAACTGCCTTGTGAGTCTCTTTCTTATACATCTACTATTTCAACTCCTATACTGTTGAGTGCAAAAAAATTGGTTTCTTGCACGCTCTCCCTAAGCTTCACCGCAAATTTAAACTTATTCATTCATGATCTGTGGTTTCACGAGAGTTTGCAGAATGAAAAAAGCTGGGATGTAGACCTCACATGTTTTTCAAAAAAAGTGAGGTTCACTCCAGTTGCTTTATTTCGGTCTTGGTCAGTGCACGTATGTTGTTAAAGTCGCTTAGTTCTCCGTAGCCAACGAGGGTTATTGCGGTTCCTTCGCCCCCCATCCTCGCAGTTCTGCCGATTCGATGGAAATAGACCAAGGCTTCCATGGGAACGTCGTAGTTGATTATGTGAGTTATGCTCTGAATGTCCAATCCTCTTGCGGCAACGTCCGTTGCGACGAGAAGCTTCAGGCGTTCTCTCCTCACGAGGTCAACGACATAGTCTCTTTGAGGCTGAGTGAGCCCAGCATGTAACGGTTTCGCGTCGAAGCCTCTGTCGCGCAGTTTTTCGGACAAGATGCTTGTGTCTGTACGAGTCCTGCAGAAGATGATTGCTTGGCCAATATGGTTCTCGTTTAGAATGTTGCACAGGACTTCAAACTTGTCATGAGGGTTGACAACCATGTAGTACTGAGTCATCTGTGTAAGAGCGATTTCGTCCTTGCTAACCAGTATCTTCTGAGGATTCTTCATGTACCTGTTGCACAGTCTCATCACTGTCTGATCTATCGTCGCTGAAAAGAGGCTGGTCTGCCTATTTGATGGCACTCGACTGAGTATGTATTCAATGTCCTCTATGAATCCCATGTCAAGCATCCTATCGGCCTCATCCAATACAACGGTCTTTACCGATGACAGATCAAGAATTCGTCTATCAAGCAAGTCGATCAGGCGACCCGGTGTTCCAACAACTATGTGAACACCTCTAGCCAATGCGTGAATCTGCCGCTGGATGGGTTCTCCGCCGTAGACCGGGATTACCTTGAGCTTCGCGTATTTTCCTATGTGATCTATGTGTTCTGCAACTTGCACTGCGAGTTCGCGGGTGGGTACTAAAACTAGCCCTTGAACACCCTGAACTTCATGGTTCAACCGTTCGATCATCGGAATTCCGAAGGCCGCGGTTTTACCTGTTCCGGTCTGTGCTTGACCGATAACATCTTTACCTTCAAGCAGGGGCGTTATGGCTTGAGCTTGAATCGGAAAAAGATCGTTGAATCCAAGCTCTTCGATACCCCTCATAACATCCATGCTTAAGGGTAAGTCCTTAAAACTCTGTATCTGCATATTCTTCTATTCCTCCTGCCACAAAAATTCTGAATGCATTCTCCTAAAGCTTTCAAAAGCTTCGTTAATTACATGAATTAGTGTGACTGTTACGGTAAACATTGATCCCTTATAAAAAGGTTTATCACCTCAATCGAGAATCGAACCGCCGCCGGTACGACATCTTCCTGGTATGCCCAGTCTTGGCATCAACAGATCTCAGGAATAAGCCCTTGGGAAGCTCTATCAAGGTACAGTTATCGCTATTTTTGGGGCCGTGCGGCCGCGCCCGCCGCGCGCGCACAAGGCAACGAAAGTACCTCTGCATGTTCCATTTGAGCTAGACGCGGCTCAGTTTCTTTTCATGTATCCGACGGTTTTCGTGTACAGTTTTTCGAAATGTTCTCCGAACGTCTTGTCCCCTCTCTCTTTTCTCAGAGCAAGTATCCAAGGCTCCAGTTTTTTCCAGTTAGAGATTATGTAGGCACCTAGGCGGTCAACAATCACGTCAATATCGACGAACTTTTTGTTCACTAGAAAACCGACCTCTTCGAAGAAGGCTTCGACTTGGTAAGGATAATCGCGCACTTCAAGGTTTTCTTCAACCTCGGCCTTGTACTTTTCGAAATCCTCAAACTGGAACTCCTTTTCAACCCATCTGAAGGCTTTTCGGAGACTGTCCGTCTCTGCCCATTCGAACAGTTTCATCGAAATCTCGAGGTCTCTGTGCTTGTCCATGTGCCAAAGTTGAAGAAGAATGAACACTGTTGCCGCGATCCCTGCAACGGCTGAAAGAACAGCCGTCCACTCGACAAGAGTCACCACGTCTATCGCCTGTTAGTCTGCTACATGATAACGCATTACTATATTAGAATTCAGACAGAAGAAGAACAACCCCGTTGCTTCAAACCTTGCGCATGCGATTGATCAGCTAGAATTTATCTTCTTGCCTTGAGCCCTTCCGGAGCTCATCGAGTATCTGTTTTGCTTTGGGTGCTTGTTCATGAAGTTTAGCAAGTTTTTCGCATTTGTAGTCTTCACAATAGGCGCAGTTTTGCACCTTCCTTCCTTGCCCGCACTTTCTTATTTCGCATATTCCAGTATAATTGAAGATGCGTGTTCCTGTCGTGAGACACCCGTCGCAGTTAATGTCTTTCGGCTTGAACGGGCGGCCGTACTCTTTTGTCCAGAGTTCTGCTACTCTTCTTCTTTCGGCATCGTCATTCGTCTTGGTAGCTTTGAAAGTTGGACAATCAGAACACGTTATTCCACAGTAGGCTACGATTGTTTCCACCTGCACTCCTCATGTTCGAAATATGTGCTTGGCGCATCTAATATTTGTCCCGTTATTGACAGTTCGCAACGAATCAGGAAGCACGAATTTTCTACGTGTACTGGTGACCTGCACTGAAATGCTTAATACGTGGCACCAGTCCAAGGTAATTATCACAAGTTAAGAGCAAGGGGTAGAGATTCAACATTGTCGTCTGGAAAAGTAAACAAAGAAGAACCGCCTGCTGACAAAATGAAGATTAAGGTGAGCAAGAATGGCCCCTATCTTGTTTCGGGCGGAATCCCACTGTCTGAGCAGATAATCGGTATTGGTCCTGATGGAAATCCGAGTGAGTGGCGTGTCGGAAAGAAGTATTCATCACAGGAGAATTGTTCTCTTTGTCGTTGTGGACAATCCAGTCGGAAACCGTTCTGCGATGGAACACACTTGAAGGTCGGTTTTGATGGCACTGAATCAGCCAGTCGAGAACCGTACCTAAGTCAAACTCAAGAATTCAACGGTCCAACTTTGAAACTGCTCGATGCTCAAGCGTTGTGTGCATCTGCACGTTTCTGCCATAGAGCCGGGGAAATCTGGAATCTCGTCCCCAAATCAGATAATTCCGAAGCCAAGAAAATCGCAATCGAAGAGGCCTGTGATTGCCCATCTGGCCGTCTGGTCGTTTGCGACAAGAAGACTGGAAAAATGATCGAACCCGAGCTTGAAAAGTCAATTGGGTTGATCGAAGATCCGCAAATGGCGGTCAGCGGGCCAATTTGGGTGCGCGGGGGGGTCCTAGTCGAATCAGCTGACGGCAAGATTTATGAAGTTCGCAACAGAGTCACTATCTGCCGTTGCGGAAAATCCTCGAACAAACCTTTCTGCGATAGCAGCCATTATCCTGAATGATATGAATTGGGAAGGATGTTTGATGAGCAAAATCGATGTCGAATATGGGCTCGAAGATACGTTGAAGTCTAAAGACAGAGCCATAGTCCTTTTCTACGCCTCCTGGTGCCCTTTTTCTCAGAGGTTCCTGCCGGTGTTCGAGAAGTTCAGCCAAGACAAAACACGGGCATGTCTACGCGTCGTAACCGATGATAAGGCGAGTCTATGCGATAAGTATTCCGTTGAAGTCGTGCCTACGGTGCTCGTTTTTGAAAAAGGGAAAGTCGTCAAGCGGCTGGATGGAACCCCAGGAGTAGGGCTAAAGGAAAAACAACTCGCCGATCTGAAATAGCGCCTTGCACGCGCAGATGGACGGATTCTGATGAGTCAAGGAAAGCCAAAATCAACTGCCTCAAAACGCCTTGAAGTAACAACTCTTGGTGGAGGTTGCTTCTGGTGCACTGAAGCCGTCTTCAACCAGTTAAGAGGCGTGGAAGAAATCGAACCCGGCTACTCTGGCGGCAATCTGGAGAATCCAACGTATGAACAGGTCTCCACGGGGACGACAGGCCACGCAGAAGTAGCGCAAATCACCTTCGATCCCGACATCATCTCCTTCAAAGAAATCCTGCAAATCTTCTTTTCTGCGCACGATCCGACAACCCTGAACCGACAGGGGTCTGACGTTGGCACTCAATATCGATCTGTGATATTCTATCATGACAACCAGCAGAAGGTAGTTGCCGAACAGGTCATCAAAGAACTCACTGAGGAAGAAGTTTTTGACAAGCCTATAGTGACCCAGCTGGAACCGTTCAAAGAGTTCTACAAGGCCGAAGACTACCACAAGGACTACTTTAAACGTCACCCAGAACAGCCTTACTGCCAGGTGATTATCGCGCCGAAACTCGCCAAGCTTCGAAAACTCTACATGACCAAACTGAAACTGCAAATACCTTGAACGCACTTTCACTTTGATGAAACAATTCTCTATGATTGAGTTAAAGCAGAAACTTGGCAATCAGAAGCACGATTGAGACAAGGCTGTACGTCTGCGTGACCATCATAATCCAACGAGGGTTCTGAGCGGACAAATGCAGGATCTCATTCCTGATAGATTCGTTTTCTTCCGAACCGGCATACTCTCTAGAGAGTGTATGCAGTTTCCTGAACTGCCCCAAAACAAAAAGCACGGCTACCAAAACAGGGATCAAGAAAATGATTAGCAGAGGATGTTGATCATAATAGAATCTAAGGACAAACGCTGATACTGTGAAAATGGCACCGGTTGACAACAGCATTATGCTTAATAGTGAAGCCTTCAATAGGCCCAGGCGCACCGTCATCGTTTCAATGTTCATTTCCTTATCGCCGAAATAGTCGCGAATCTCTGTGGGGATGATCACTCCGTACACAGTCAAGGCCAGTCCTGTAAGAGACAGAAGAAACAGCGGCTCAACATTAGATGCGAACGCAAAGTATGCGAACAACACTGGGAAAACCGCTAGAACAAGGATGAGAGAAATCGGAGCGAGCCAAGACCTGGCCTTCAATCTGAGCGGCGGTGCAGAATAGGCCCAGCCTAGGGATATGCCGATGAGCCACATGAAGAGCAGAACGGGTTTTTCCAGTGCCAACGTGAACAGAGTAACCACAACCAAAGCGGCCAAGAATTCGACAACCATCAATCCCTTGAGCTTGCTGGATCCAAAAGAATTGAATGCTTCAACCAGTCGCTTCTTGCGCGCATCTTTTGAATCCAGTTCGTGATCAGAATACGTGTTTATCTGGGCTCCAATCGCTGAGCTCAGGTTGATTACAGTAAACGAGAGAGCCAGGAGAATAATGAGGCTGATGAAACCTGTCTTTTTCGAGACCCCCCAAGCAAGTCCCATAATCAGAGAACCCAAATTCGGAAGAATAAACTCCGCTCGAGAAATGACACCGACAAGCTTTAGGTTTTCAAACATGAGTTTGTCAAGAACCAATTATAAAAGGGGAATAAAAAGAGAACCCCTCAATCATGCAAAAGTCAGCGAAGAGGGAATTCAGGGTGATTTTGTGCCCTTAGCGCTTTTTTGGTTCTAGGACTAGTTCCAGCTTTTCTGTTGCCAATCGGCCACGCATGACTGCGAACCATAATCGAATCGAATGTTTGGAAGCGGGGAAGGAAACCGGCGGAGCGGTCTAGGTTGGGGAAGCGGTGATGGTTCCCCTTCGATGTCGAATCTCTCCTGAAGGAGCTCACTCATCATCTTCACCTTCAGCGAGGTTTGGGATGACGGTGAGTTCAATCAGCTTTTCTCCGCGCAGGATGGATAGCTTCGTTTTCCTCCCCACCACGTCTTCGGTGAGAAGCCTTGGAAGGTCGTAGAAACTTGCCACAGGGTTTTCGTTGAACTTCACTATCACGTCTCCCATCGTCAGCCCAGCTTTCTTTGCGGCAGAGCCAGGTTCAACGGAGAAGACCATGATTCCAGTGTCCTGTCCGACGTGTGTTTGTTGCACTATATCGTCTGGGATAGAAACAGTGCTCGATACTATGCCAAGATACGCCCGTTTGATTTTTCCTCCACTCAACAGCCTGTCAGCGACACTCTTCACTCTGTTGATCGGAATGGCGATTCCGCGAGACCACACGTAGGCGGTGTTCATGCCAATCATTTTTCCAGAAGCATCCACCAGTGGTCCACCTGAGAAACCTGGGTTCAGTTTTGCATCGGTTGCAATCACGTTTTCCATGGCTGTCCCTCTCCATCCTCTGAGCGTGGCGCCCACGTTTGTGATGATGCCGGTCGTTACGCTTGGTTGTCTGTTGAATGGATTGGCCAGGGCTAGAACGAACTGTCCTGCACTAAGTTCGTCCGAGTTCCCTGTTTCTATCGGTTTCAGGTTTTCATGTTCGGTCTTCAGAAGGGCTATGTCAGAGTAGGGGTCAACACCGATAGTTTTGGCCTCAAAAGTCTTTTCCGCTGACCCGATTCTTACAGAACCACTTCTTCCGAGAACGTGGTTGCATGTAAGCACGTAGCCGTCCGAGTTCAATACGACACCTGTGCCCCTTGTCATGGTCGAGTTCACATTGACTATGGATGGCGCTAGTCTTCGAACGAGTTCTGCGGTAGCGTCGGAAAGTGACTTCAATATCTGCAGAGAATTGATTGATTGACCCATATTTTTCACCTCAAAACAGAATATGGTAGCGCGGTATTTGTTGACTGACAAATGTGGAAATCTGATCACGGTTACGCTGGCATAAAGCCTAGGTCAGAGTCCCCGGAATATGATACGTGTCTGGCCCGCCGCGAAGGTGAACAGAGCGTGCTTATGTGCGTCAACAGTTGATAAGAAGCCTTCAGAGCCAAGTTCATGTTCTTGTCTTGTAGGAATTTTGCTTCTATTGTGAGCACGGTTTCAGAAATGTTCGCGTCAACCTGAATGGCGCCGTCCTCAGTGATCCACTTCAGAGTAGCACTCTCGGCACTATTTGACAGACCTAGCCAGCGAAGCAAGCCGAACCATCTGCCTCTCAGGTCTGAGATCAACTGGCTGATGGACATGTCGGATGGCAGAAAGGTTTGAAGCAGAGGCGTGTACGACTCATTGGCAGAGGTGGGACGTGGTCGCAGAAATTCGTTGATCTTCGACGTAACGGTGTAGCCCTCAGGGCCTTTCTTCACTATGCCCTCTTCTTCTAGCCGTCCTAATATTCTTGACAGTGTCTCAGGATGCAAACCCAATCTTCTCTTCAGTCCATCGAACGAAAAAGTGGCTAAACCCTCTTCGGTTAACAGAACTAGAACTTCGTTGTCTCGTTCACTCAACGAAGCATCATAAAGATCGTGCCACTTAGCGTCCAAAGACGATACTGCCACCTTCGACAATGTGATCAATCAGTTACTATTAAGCAATACGCAATCAATCGTTAGAAGATGATGATTGCTGACTCGACGAGTATTGGTTTACAGTTGCAACTGTCATTCAACTTCTCTGGTCTTGGGGAAAATCGCTTTCATTTTCTTCAAGAACCTGTTTTCGAAGTCAAGAGCTTCCATAGTATCCGTCACTTCTGCTATGTCTTCGTCAGAGGCATATTCAAATGGCTTCCCCGTCAACTCATCGATGGCGAGGCCGCAAGAGTATATCGCAACACCTTCTTCTGATGGCGATATCACCACGTGCACACCCGATCGCTGCGCGGCTCTGATGTATTGTTCCAGACTAAAGGGGTACAAAAGGATTCTCAAAGTTAATGGCACTAACGCGCCCTCTCTCGCCATCACCGTTATTTTTCCTTCTTTGGTCTTTTCTTCCTCCGTGATCTTCAACCCCATTTCTTTGAATATTCTGTGCGCCGCCACGGCTACCTCATCAAGCTTGGCGCCTGGAACGAGAAGTCTTCTTTCTAAACACACGCCCTCATGAGCCATACTTTAGAACCCCACGGCCAAAGATTTCTCCGCTTCTTATTATGCTTTCCATGAACATCCGAGCATCAACTATTGAAAGGACCTGTCAACGGTGACAGATTTAAGAACCCCTGAGCCAGCTAATAGACTTCATGGATAAGAAACTCGCTAGATGCTGGAACACTAAGAACCCTCTCTACATCAAGTACCACGACGAAGAATGGGGAACCCCGTTGCACCATGACAATCGGCTGTTTGAGTTTCTCATGCTCGACGGCTTCCAAGCGGGATTGACTTGGGAACTCATACTCAAGAGAAGAGAGGCGTTGAGAAAGGCCTTTGATAATTTCGACCCCAACAAGATGGCACGGTACACTGACAAAGATGTGCAACGCTTGATGAATAATCCTGAAGTGATTCGAAACAAAGCAAAGATATTGGCGGCCATCAACAACGCCCGTAGATTCAAGGAAGTTCAAAACAATTTTGGCTCTTTCGACGCTTTCATATGGCAGTTCGTGGGCGGCAAGACGATTGACAATGCTTTGAAAGACTACTCGCGTCTTCCGGCACAGTCCGAGGAGTCCAAGACGATGAGCAAAGAACTGAAGAAAAGGGGATTCAAGTTCGTAGGACCCACTATCTGCTATGCCTTCATGCAGGCTGCTGGTTTGGTGAATGACCATCTGGTAGGATGCTTCCGATATGAGCAGATAAGAAAATTGACTCGCTAGAACAAAAATCGTCGACGAAATTAGAAATGCGATTGGAGATACGTTCAAAACCCAAGTTTTAACAAAATCTGAAATTGCCTTGTTTCCAAAAAACACTTATTGCTTCTTCAAGTGACTAAGTGCCATGAGAGACGTGCAGTCCAAGCTGGACAAGTGTGTCGTCCATTATGAGACGCGTGGACAGGGCAAACCATTTATCATGCTTCACGGCGCCGGTCCTGACCGACGCTCAATGATTGGTTGTATGGAACCAATATTGATAAAACGAAAAGGCTGGCAACGCATTTACCCAGACTTGCCGGGTATGGGGCGAACCCCCGCTGAAGAATGGATAATGAACAGTGACCAGATTCTTGAAGTCGTCATAGACTTCATCAATTCGGTTATTCCTGACCGACACTTTCTGTTGGCTGGCGACTCCTACGGAGGCTACCTTGCACGGGGCATAATTTACCGCATGGCCAGTAGGGTTGACGGATTGCTCTTGCTTTGCCCTGTCATAATAGCCAATCATGCAAAGAGGATTTTACCGAAGCATGCGACGCTCATGAAGAGAGGTTCTTTGCCTTCGGACCAATACCCCGAAGAGACAAAAATGTTTGAGTCATTTGCCGTTGTCCAAACTCCCGAAATCTTTGAACGAACTCGCACTGAAGTACTGTCTGGATTCAAGATTGCAGACACGAAGTTTCTCGACAGAATTCAAACGCATGGCTACCCGTTCACGTTTGACGTTGATGCACCTACAGTGAAGTTTCCGAAGCCGACGCTCATTTTGGTTGGGCGGCAAGATTCGATGGTTGGCTATCATGATTCATTGAAGATCTTGGAGAACTATCCTCGCGCTACGCTGGCGGTACTGGACCGGGCGGGACACAACCTGCAGATTGAACAGGAATGCATCTTCAGCAGCTTATTGAATGAATGGCTCGACCGCGTCGACGAATCAAGTGCGTCCGTTCCTCAGGAGCAAGGAGAACGAAAACCTTGAAGGTGAACATAGTTTCTTTGTCTTGTTGTGCTGGATGCGTCTCTTCTTTTCTGAACTCCGGAGACGCCTTGATCGACGTTCTTTCCGAAGATTTCGAAATCGTCTATTCTCCGACTTTCATCGACCTGAAAGAGATTCCAAACGTGGATTTGGCCATCGTTGAGGGAGGGGTCAGAACCAAAGAAGATGAACGATTGGTCAGAGAAGTTAGGGCCAAATGCAGAATACTGGTGGCTTTAGGCCTATGCGCGACACATGGCGGAATAACTAGCCTTGGTAACATTCTTTCTCTCAAGAGTCTACTAGAGACGGAATACTCTCTCACCGACAAGACCAAGCTTCCTGAACTGGAGGATTTGATGTATCCGATATGCAGCTTCGTTGATGTTGACTATTACATTCCAGGCTGTCCACCCATGCCTCTGCTGATAGTTCACACTTTCAAGAGCATTGTGAGCGGCAAACAACCGATGCGCTTCCAGAGTGTGGTGTGCACCGAGTGTCACAGAAAGATAATCGCTGCAAAACTCGACCGCTTGTACGGTGTGTACGAGAAAGAAGCAGATCATGAGCTGTGTTTGGTCAGTCAAGGCTTCGTATGTCTTGGTTCCCTCACTCGCGATGGTTGTGGTGCTCCTTGCCCTCGCGCTGGCTTCACCTGCTTCGGATGCAGAGGCCCACCGGACTCGATGATGTACAGATCCAGAGACATGTACGCTTTTCTCGTGAAGGTGATCGCAAGCAGAACTAGTATCAACGAAGAAACGATCAAGGCAGAATTGTACCGCAACCCGTTTGTGTTCCACACTTTCATTTTTTCAAGTTTTGAGCGGGCTAAGGCGAGGGAGAAAGTCATTTGAGCGGAAAAGAGATAACGATCTCGCCCACAACGAGGATCGAGGGCAACGGCAAGGTAACGATCAGACTCGATGAATCAGGGAACGTTACAGACGCGCATTTCTACGCAACAGAAGTCCGCGGTTTCGAATTCTTCATGAGAGGAATGGAAGCAGACAGACTTCCCTTCATAATCTCAAGGATATGCGGCGTGTGCTCAACCGCGCACATCACAGCATCCGTCGAAGCCATAGAGAGTATTTACCAAACCGAGATAACTGAAACCGCTAAAAGACTCCGTGAACTTCTCCTCATGGGTCAGATAATCAACAATCACTCACTGGTCACGTATTTCCTGACACTGCCAGATTTCTGGTTTCCTCTGGATGAAGACCCATCAAAGAGGAACATCTTCCAGATAATGCGGGAAAGACCGGACATAGGCAAGAAAGCCATAAGTCTCAGAAGATTTGGCGCCAAAATACTTGAAGTAATAGGGAAACGCGAAGTGCACGTCCTCTCAGTGATCCCAGGTGGACTAATCAATCCTCTGAAAGAAAGTGAGCGCGCAGTCCTCCTCAAAGAGGCCGAAGACTCGCTTGAAACCGTAAAAGAAGCTCTCATTATGGGCAAAGAACTTTTTGACAAGAACTGGGCAGACTTCAAGAAAATGGGAAACTATAGAACTCACTACATGGCACTGACCAAGGACAACGCCATTGATTTTTACAGCGGAAAAATCCGTATAATCAACCCTGAAGGAACAACATTGTCAGAATTCACGGCTCAAGATTACATGAAACACGTGGAAGAGAAGATCTCTTCCTGGACTTTTGCGAAGTTCGCCTACATAAAGGCTCTCGGATGGCCTGAGGGAATCGTACAAGTGGGACCGACGGCAAGGATCAACGTGAACAGCAGAAGCACTACCGAACTGGCTGACAAGGAACTGCAAGAGTTTAAGAAAAGATTCGGGAGTCCAGCGCATTACACTATTCTTTTTGATTACGCGCGCCTCATAGACCTAGTCTACGCGGTTGAGAAAACGATAGAGATTCTTAACAGAGATGATCTGACTCGGACCGATACGAGAGTTAGAGTAAAAGCAAAAGCTGGAAGAGGAATAGGAGTCGTAGAAGCCCCACGGGGCACGCTGGCACACGAGTACGTTCTGAACGAAGAGGGACGGTTAGAACAGTTGAAACTGATAATACCTACTCAGATCAATAATCAGGCCATAAATCTGAACGTGAAAGATGCGGCAACAGAATTCATACACAACGGCGAAATCAAGCCGGGACTCTTGAACAGAATTGAAATGGTGATCAGAGCCTACGACCCCTGCATAAAATGCGCGACAAGAACCAGCGGCGAAAAACTGAGTGTAGAAATAAGGAATCGCAGAGACGAATTGCTTACAGTTCTCTGAGATGACTCAGAACAAGATTTCTATAGCCTGAGCTGGACAGTTGAAGAGACAGGTCCGGCACACGATGCAGTTTTCAACGTTGGCTATTTCTGGCTTGGATTTCTTACCTTCTCGAAAAACCATGGCGGGGCATATTTCTACGCAGATCTTTTCTTTTTCTCGCAAACACTTGGCGTCGTCAATCACGATCTTGACCACTTTTTCGCCTCTGTTCCAGCGGATCAATATTCAACGCGCTACAAGCCGATTTAAATGAATCGCTCCATTGCCTGTCTTTGTCATCTCGTTTTCTCTGTTTAGGCGCCACCCGTGTTTCTCAGGTTCCAAAGACCATTAGGCGTTCACTGGTTTCCGCGAAACCACACTGAGTTTTTCGACCTCTTCTCGGCTGGGCGCCAGAATTCTTAGTGATTTGTTGAAATTGTCCTTACCGAATCTCACTGACAATTCTTGCTGCTTCTCGTCTGAGTAGTAAGCAGTCAGAGCGGCTGCTTTTTCAATGGCTTTCCTGGTCTTGGGTCCCTGAAGCAGCGTTATTGGACTTCCTGTGTCTTGAGCTTCAAAACAATAATCATTCGGCATCTTCAGCTTGGATAAAAGGGTATTCTCGGCTTCGTTTCTGCCGACTATTATTTTGTTCTTTTCAAACCTGAAGTGCCGTCCGATCTTCAGCAACTGCACGTCTTTCAGAGACACTTTCTTCTTGTGCGCAAACAAGTCTTTGAGTTTGCTTGCGAACTCTCTGTATGTTAACAGGCAGCCCCCGCTCGGGCAGGAGTAGTCAGTTACGTTTAGTTCTTGGGCGAGCCTGATCTGTGATTTTCTCGACCTGCCTTCGATATCGAGGAGTGTTTCTCGTTTGACCAATCCTTTTTTCTCAGCTTCAGTAGGAGGTAACAGTCTTGCAGAAAGAGGCCTTACGATCTTGCCCTTGAGGCCCGCTTCTTTTTCTATTATGCCTAAGGTGTGCCATTGCTGGGACATGGGCCTCTGCCCTAAGACTTCGCCGGTGAAAATGAATGATGCGCCTGTTTCTTCTGCATATTTCTTGGCCTTCTTCAACATGAAGATTCTGCAATCAACGCAAGGATTCATGTTTCTACCATAGCCAAACCGTGGTTTTCTCACTATCTTAAGGTATTCTTCCCCTACGTTGATCGTTTTCAAGGGCACTTTCAGGTTCTTCGCCACTCCTACAGCGCCACAACCTCCTTTTCCGCAGAGACAGAAAGGACTCACAAAATTGACCGCTTCAACGTCTAAACCTTGGTCTAGCATTAGCTTCATGGCCAGCGAGCTGTCTAGGCCGCCGGAAAGAAGCCCTAGAGCCCTCGTTTTCTTGATGTTTGACTTCATGATTTTCACGTTTGTTGAACGTATGCATGCTTCCATTTCGCAGTATTAATCAGTTACCTAAGAAAATTCAACCTTAAAGAAAGAGGGATTGGAAAGTGCGTTTTAATGTTGTTTTGTGAATCAGACTAGGAGAGTTACGTCTGCGTCCGCGGCTATGTTTAGGAATGTTGTGGCGCCAGCCATTTGATCTACTTCTGGAATGAGTTGTTCTTTTTTGATGCCGAACATTTCCATGCTCGGAGTGCAAGCGTATATCGTGAGAAGCCCTGAACTCTTCATTCTTTTTAGCAAGTCATACGGCGTCGGGTAATTCATCCTTTTCAGGTTTTCTGCCATGGGTTTTTCCATCTGTTTGTAGTCGCTTGGTAAGCCTGCTTTGTCCATGGCTCCTTTGACAAGCGCTTGGAGACCAAAGAAAGTAAAGTAGAGGTGCGCTTCCCATCCCATCGTCGTCGCGGTCGACCCGAGGATAAACGCACAGTACAGTTTGTCCATTGTTCCACTCTCAACTATTAACGCTAGTTTCTTCTTTTCGGGCATGTTATCACTTTCTCTTTTAGCATTGCAATGGTGTATGACGTATGTAATATTTATGGTTTCCGCAAAAAAGCCGAAAACGGTCGGAAGGCGTATTCATTACCGACGGACTACTCGAAAGACACGTACTGATTTATTTAGGCTCACCTAAAAGTTTATATGAACGACTGCGGCTAATTTAGGTGTACCTAAAAGTGGTCCTGATGTCGAGCAAGAGTATTGAGGATTATCTGAAGGCGCTTTACATCCTTTCGAGAAACGGCACATTGATATCAACCAGCGAGGTTGCCGAATACTTCAAAATAGCTCCCGCAAGTGTGACTGAGATGCTGAAGAAGCTTGCAAGGAAGGGCTATGTCAAGTACTCACCATACCACGGAGCTAGCCTGACTTCAAAGGGTTTACAAACCGCCGAAAAAATGGCTAGGAAGCACCGTCTGCTCGAAAGATTTCTTCACG
>Ga0335070_10003552_pt1 | contig 18206 bp, 16 predicted proteins | sample Lox_Sample_13_FD_206722 | JGI IMG/M metagenome (GOLD analysis project Ga0335070, IMG submission 206722) | Soil microbial communities from Loxahatchee National Wildlife Refuge, Florida, United States - Lox_Sample_1.3 | ecosystem: Environmental > Terrestrial > Soil > Wetlands | place: USA...
CACCTCCCGGCAGTCCATGGAACCGCTACCTCGCGTAGTCCTGCAGCCGCAGCCGGAGGCTTGACCGGGCACGGGCCAGGCGGGATTTCACCGTGCCCACCGGGCAGCCCAGGATCTCTGCGATCTCCGTCTCGGTCTGTCCCTCGAGATCCAGCAGGATCACCGTCCGCGCCTCCTCCGAGAGACCAAGCAAGGCCTTCTCGATGTCCTCCGCGACCAGGTGGCGCAGCCGGTCCAGGTCGATGTCATCCCGGAGCCAGGTTTCCTCGGCCGCGCCCTGAGCGTCCGCGTCCACGGTGTCCAGCCCGCCCACCGTCGGGTGACTGCGGCGCTGGCGGTACAGGGTGTAGAAGGTGTTGCGGAGGATCCGGAACAGCCAGGCCTTGAGGTTGGACCCCGGACGGAACTGCGCCGCGGCACCGAGAGCCCGGGTGTAGGTCTCCTGCACGAGGTCCTCGGCGTCCGCCCCATTCCCGGTAAGGTACCGGGCCAGGTTGTAGAGGGCATCGGCATAGGCGAGCGCCTCACGTCCCAGCCCCGGGCCCCCCGGATCCTCCCTCCCGTCCATGGCGGCATTATAACCGGCGTACCTCCATATTGATAATGCAGGCGGTGCCAATTCGTTCCCGGAGAAATCATCCGGGAAGCTGGAACGGATCGGTCCGGGGCGGGTTAGCACTGGTGAACGCCATGCAGGAGCCTCGCCGCCCGGCCCGAGACAGGCATCGGGCGACGGGACGGGGCATGGAGAGGAGAATGAAAAGGAGAGAGACCATGGAGACCATGTATCCCTCCACCCCCAGGAGATCCAGGTGGAGCCACGGACTGACGGTCGCATCGATCCTGGCCCTGGTCGTCGCCTCCAGCACGTTCGCGGCAGCACAGAAGACTCCGTCGGCCCCCCCGGGCCGGGTCGTGAAGGTCGCGGCTGCCCCTCAGGTCGAGATCCACGACTTTCAGTTCACGCCGGCCACCGTCACCGTTCCGGTGGGCACGACGGTGACCTGGACCAACCGGGACGACACGCTGCACACGGTGACCGAGGCCAATCGGCGCTTTGCCTCGCCGGGGCTCGATCCGGGCGGGGTGTTCTCGTACACCTTCGCGAGCGCTGGCAGCTACACCTACTTCTGTTCCCTGCACCCGCACATGACGGCTACCGTCATCGTGAAGTGAGCCGTCGGCCGCACACGGAAAGGAGCGCATCATGTCCGAAGAGAGACTGCATCGACGTCACCAGCACATCCTGCATGACCCGAGTGGGGACGGGGTGGACCGCCGCGGATTCCTCGAGTGCATGGCCTGGGCGGGGACGGGCCTGCTCTGGGCGGTCAGCGCCGGAGTCCTCTCCTCGCAGCGTCTGGCCCTGGCCGGCGAGGCGCCGCCGCCGGGTGCATTTCACTTCGCGCAGATCAGCGACAGCCACATCGGGTTCGCCGCCGGCGCGAACCGCGACGTGACGGCCACGCTGCAGCTGGCGCTGGCCCGGGTCAAGGCGCTGCAGCCTGCCCCGGCATTCGTCCTCCACACCGGGGATCTCACCCACGGCCAGAAGGCCGCCGAGTTCGATACCCTCGAGGGCACGCTCCAGGGGGCAGGGGTCGGCCAGGTCTTCTACGTGCCCGGCGAGCACGACGTCTTCGCCGACGGGGGCAAGGAGTACCTCGCCCGCCACGGCCGGGGGACCCAGGGAGGCGGCTGGCACAGCTTCGACTACCAGGGCGTGCACTTCATCGGACTCGTGAACGTCCTGAACCTGAAGCCGGGCGGCCTGGGTGTCCTCGGGGAGGAGCAGCTGGCCTGGCTGGACAAGGACGTGGCGGGGCTCTCCGGCAGCACGCCGATCGTGGTCTTTGCCCACATCCCGCTCTGGGCGGTCTACCCCCCGTGGGGCTGGGGGACGGACGATGGGGAGCGGGCCCTCGGCTTGCTCCGACGGTTCGGCTCGGTGACGGTGCTGAACGGGCACATTCACCAGGTGCTCCAGAAGGTCGAGGGGACCATCACCTTCCATACGGCCATGTCCACCGCGTTCCCCCAGCCGGCCCCGGGGACGGCGCCCGCGCCGGGGCCGGTGACGGTGCCGGCCGACCGGCTGCAGCAGGTCCTGGGGATCCGCGAGGTCAATGTCGTCCGAGGGACGGGGACGCTGGCGGTCGTGGATTCGTCCCTGGCGTGAGTGCGCCTCGTCCCCTGCGGACCCCGGGCAGATGCCGGAAGGGAGGTGGGAGCCGATCTCGCGAATGAATTACTCGGCATCCCGTGTCTCGCGCGGCGCGAGACAGGGTGAACGATAGAGGTACGGTCAGAAGAAATCGAAGAACAGAGGAGGATCTTCCATGAAGACGCTACTGCTGGCCAGTCTTGCGGCCACACTCCTGGCCACCGCGACGGCCTTCGCCGAACAGCCGCAGTCCAAGCAGCCCGTCAAGGGGACCGAGGGCCCGGATGTCCGGCTTGTCGTGAGCCGGCCGGGGGCCCATCTCGCGCGTGGGACTGGCTCCGACATCCGGTAGCCGCCGGCCGAACAGGTGCCGGGGACTCGAAGGCCCACGTGGGCTTTCGGGTGCCCGGCACTTCTCATTTGGCGAGGACCGATCGGCCTGGAACCCGCGAGTGCTGGACGCGTGAACGTGCCGAGGGGCAGGAGCTATCGCCTGGGAGGCGATCCTGCCAGCGATTCCGCGCCGGGGGATTCGGCGAGGATCGCCTCGATGCGCGCGATCCAGGCTGGGATGCCGGCCGGCTTGTACAGGAACCCGGCCAGCCCTGGCCGGCCGAAGCGGGCCAAGGCGGATTCCTCGGGCTCCCCGCTGGTCAAGAGGACAGGCACGGCAGGGTGCAGGAGGCGAATCCGATCATACAGCTCGGGTGTGTCCTCTCCGGGGAGGTGCAGGTTGAGGAGCACGGTGTCGACCTCGACGGGCCAGCGCCGCAGATGACTGAGGGCCTCCCTGCCGTCGCAGGCGGCGAGGGGCCGAAACCCGGCGACCTCGAGCATGAACGAGGCTACCTCCCGGAGCTGGGCATCGTCATCGATGATCAGGACCGTCCGCCGCCGGCCGGATGGATCGACCGCCGGGCCCTGATCGCCCCGGCTCGGGGCCCGCCGGGAATCCTCTGCCGGAATGGCCGCGACGGCGAAGTCCCGAGGCTTCACCTCGGGGAACGCGACGCCGTGCCGGAAGAGCTGGGCGATCCTGGTTGCCCAGATGACCCGGCCCGTGTCCTGGATGGCGCCGGACGGCATGCTAAGAGACAGTTGGATCCGGCTGCCAGGCACCAGCTCCACCGGAAACTCGGCCATGAGACCCCCGCGACTGATATCGCGGACCGTGCCCTCGAGGCTCCGGTCCGGGAACTGAAGCGCCTGCCCCGTCACGGCCACGGCGACGGGAAACCGTGCGAATCGCCGCTGGCCGGACTTGGCGTCGGACATCCTGCCCGGATCCGCCCATTTTCCGATCATCATCGCGAACATCTCGAACCTCCCCCCCAACCTCCCTCCGATTCACACCTCGGACCGGCGTCGGGGTCTCCCGGGCAGAACCTGGCACAACGGCGAGATCCTTGTGGCCTCCAGGCCAGGCTTCCCGCTCCCCGGCAGGGTTTCCTCAGCACCGCAAGAGCGGTGCCGGGGACCGGCTGCAAAGGCGAAGAGCCTCGGATCGTGCTGACACGCGAGGTTACAGAGTCTCCATGGCTTTGATCCGGGAGCCGTTAACCTGGAAAATCCTTCCCGGGAGTTGTACTTCTTACACGCCGCAATGCCCCCAGGGGGGGGCCGGGGAGACCTCCGCGTGCCCGGGCTGGCCCGAACGGGCCATCTCGCCCTGTCTCTCTCCCGGCTCTCCCGCGCGCCGGATTGCGTTCGCCGGGGCCTTGGCGTAAGCTGGATCGGTTTCGCCATGAGCGCGCCGGCCGGCGTCCTCGTCAGGCCGCCCGAGCCCTTCCACGTCAGGAGAGTGCCATGCCCTTGCTGAGTGTTCTCGATCAGGCTCCGATCAAGAGCGGTGGGACGGCCTCCGCGGCGATCCGCGAGACCCTGGAACTGGCCCGGATCGCCGATCGGCTCGGGTACCACCGCTACTGGCTCGCCGAGCACCACGCGACCCCCGGCCTCGCCTGCTCGAGTCCCGAGATCCTGATCGGCCGGGTGGCCGGGTGTACGCACGGGATCCGGGTGGGGTCGGGCGGCGTGATGCTGAGTCACTACAGCCCGCTGAAGGTGGCGGAGAGCTTCCGGATGCTGGAAACGCTCTTCCCGGGGCGGATCGACCTCGGCATCGGGCGGGCGCCTGGGACGGACCAGCGGACGGCCCGCATCCTGGCGCACGAGCCGGGCGGCGGCGACCTGGATCGGTTTCCGGAGAAGGTCGGCCACCTCCTCGGCTTTCTCGGGAACAGTTTCGATCCCGACCATCCGTACCGGGGCGTCAGGGTCATGCCCGACGGGCCGGGCAACCCGGAAGTGTGGCTCCTCGGGTCGAGCGATCAGAGTGCCGTCCTGGCCGCCCGGTACGGGACGGCGTTCGCCTTCGCCCACTTCATCAACAGCGACGGATTCGCCGAGGTGGTGCAGTTCTACCGCCAGGGCTTCCGGCCCTCGCCCCTCCTGGACGGGCCGCGGGCCGGCCTGGCGGTGTTCGCGATCGCGGCCGACACCGAGGCCGAGGCCCACCGACTGGCCAGGAGCCGCGACCTGTTCGTGGCCCAGCTCTATACCGGCCGCACCGGGCCCTACCCCTCCGTGCAGGAGGCCGAGGCCTACGCCTATTCCGATCACGAGCGGGCGATCGTCCGCGGGGCGCGCCGTCGCAGCATCGTCGGGACGCCGGAGCAGGTACGCGATCACCTGCAGGGGCTGGGGAGGGAGGCCGGGGCCGACGAGCTCATCGTCCTGACCATCACCCACGACTTCGCGGCCCGGGTGCGCTCCTACGAGCTGCTGGCAGAGGCCTTCCGCCTGACCCCACGCACGCCGTTGTCGGCTTAGCCCGCGTTGTTCACGAACGCGGCTCGCGAACAATGCGGGCATATTCAAAGCCCTTAGCCGACCCATCGCGCTTGAGGCGGGACTGGTACCCGGTCCGCCTACCGCCATGCGCCGTCGCACCGTGCGGCGACGAATCGAGGGGACTCCTCCCTGCATCGCCGGGGGAGGATGCCGCTTGGGGGGCGGATGGCCGCGTACTGGGCAGGAAGGCGCATCCTGGAGGGTCTGTTCAGGAATCTTGAGTCCTGCGCCGACCGGGCCCAGGAGAGTTGGTGCCGGGGGAGCGGGCCTCAGGGTATTTTTACGGTGTGGCCTGAACTACTGGTGCCCTTTGCCGGGGAGTGGGCAGCGTGAGGTCGGATGAGGAGCCGTCGCCTACTGGTACGGGGTGGGTGCCGGGGGGCTGCATCTCATGCGTGCGCCTCCCCCGGTCGGCCATGACTGAGGTGCTCCAGAGCGTTTCAACAGGTGCCGCATCAGAGATTCGGCGATCCGGCGCCGCGAGTGGGACGCATGGCCGGCGGCAAGCGCACGTCAGGGAAAAGTAAAGTGCAGCAGCACAGAAAGAACACGGGGCCCGCCTTCTCGCGCGCACTCGCCAGGAGAGTGTGAATTCTGCGACCGGGGCGGATGGGGCGTGCCTCTCGGCGGGGCCGGGGCGCTGGTCGTGGGATCGGCGCCGCCCGATCGCTCCCCCCCACAGCCAGGCGTGGAGGAATCAACCGCCGCGGCGCTTGGGCGTGTGCGGGGTGCCTCACACCTCGGGATCGGCATCTTGGTCGCCAATGCCGTCCCGCATCGGGCAGATGCCGCGGCGAGAAGCGCTGACAAATGTCACGATCTCAACGGCCGGACCATCCACGAATTCTTGGCGCATCCTTTCCAGGGCTTGGCTGACGTTCAGCTGCGAGCGGTACAGCAGGGTGAACGCCCGCTTCACTTGCAGCCGTTCGGCCGAGGACAGACCGGCCCGGCGCATGCCGATGGTGTTGAGTCCCCCGATCCGGTTGCGCTCGAGACCCACCGTGGTACAGAACGGCGGGACGTCCTTGCCGATCCCGCAGCCCCCGGACAGCATGGCCAGCCGCCCGACACGGACGAATTGGTGCAGCAGAACATTCCCGCTGATGAACACCCCATCGTCGACCTCCACGTATCCGCCCAGCATGGTGCCATTGGCCACGATGACCCGGGTGCCGAGCCGCACGTTGTGGCCCAGGTGGCTGTTCGCCATGAGATAGCACCCGTCCCCAATCACGGTGGCGGTGCCCGGTTTCGTGCCGCGATGAATGGTCACGTGTTCGCGGATCACACAATTGGCGCCGATGTGGACGAACGTCTCGGCCGGCTGGAAGGCCAGATCCTGCGGCAGGTCGCCGATCACCGCCCCCGCGTGAATTCGACAGTTGGGCCCGATCGTGACGTTCCGAAGGACGATGGCGTGCGGCCCGATGGTCACCTCGCCGCCGATCACGGCACCGTCCTCGATCACCGCTGTGGGATGGATATTACTCATCGCCGCGTCCTTCTGGGTGGCTGGAAGACACCTTCAGCACAAGCCGAGAATAGCGTGTCCCCGGTAGGCGTTCTGATGGGTCCTACTAAGGGAGGCCCCGCGGCGAACCGTGGAGGTATGCCCCCCACGTCGGCGCCCTCAGATGCCCCGAGGAAGGCGGCGCGGGGACTCTGCAGGGCGGCGGGACTATATGATGGACCTCGAACGTTGTCAATGGGCCCGAGTGGCAGTTAGCTCGTCAGGGGAATGCCTGAGTGCCATGGAGTGCGAGGCTGAGCGGGAGGCCAAGGGACCTCGGGTGATCAACGTGTGGGTGAGCGTCTCCGGTGACTAGCCGAGCAAGGTTCCTCGTAGCCATCGGGCCCCGCGTGCGCCTCTCGCCTCCGTACGGGGTTGAGGTGTATAATCGGCCGCGCCTGGAAGGGAGAGCGACGATGGACGAACAACGAACGAGCTATCCGTATCGGCACTTCACGATCACAACGCTCCGTCAGGAAGGCGTATGGTGGGCCAAGGCGCGCGTTGCAGAGAAGGACGTCGGCGGCGATCGGCCCGTCCTGGGCGGCCCCTGGAAAAGCCAAGCAGCGGCCAAGGTCGCCGCGGAAGCCTTCTGCGACCGCGGGAAGGCGGGGTAGTACCCGGTTGGGTGGTGCACCGCAACGCGAGGGGTTCGCGGAGAGGGTTGCATGCCGTGGAACAGGTCGGGACCGTGGAGCTGTGAACTGGCGTCGATCGTGCGTCGCGCACCCACAGCCTCCGGCGTCTACGTGGTTCCGTCACTGGGGCGATGGCTCTTTGTGGGACAGTCTGGGAGCCTGCGGGGCGGCCTCTTGCTCCAGTGCTCCGGCGAGAACTCCCGTCTCGCCGAGCACCATCCCACCCACTTCATGTAGGAACTGGTCCCCGACGCGGACCGGGCGGCGCGGCGCCGCGAATTGATCCATGAGCGATCCGACCTGGAAGACCCTCTGGCGGGATATTGCGGCGGGACGATGGGGGCTTCGGCGTTCCCCCCCTCCCCTACGCCGTGCGGCCGCCGACGACCAACGACCGCGATATCGCCCCGTGAGTCCTCCCGGATACGGATGGAGAGCGTCGCGCGGTCGCCGACAGGGCAGGCGTGCTTTATTGCGGATCGTGATGTGTCGGGGGCAAATCGAATCCGGGCGGCAACGGTTGGGGGCCAGGGACGATCCCGGCAATATCCGGGTCGGCGCCGGCCCGGAGGGGCGCGGCCGCCCGGCGTTCCTTGCTTGCTAGCCGTCGAGCGTCCTTTTCCTTCCGTCGCTCCTGCCGGGCCCTTTCCTTGGCCCGCTTCTGAATGCTCGGCCGTGAATTCTTGCCCATGTTTTCGCTCCTGAGACGCACCCCGCGGCAGGATACCCGCACCGTCAGGTCGTCACGATCAGCGCGCGCCCGTTCGATGCCTCGCAACCTTGCCTATAATCGCGGTGAGACCGTTACCGTGGATCGAGGTCAACGCGTCGGTTCCTCTCTGCGACCAGACACGACCCGCTGTGCGCTGCCCACACATGCCGGGCGGACACCTCATTCCGCGTCTTGGTCCTCCGGCGCCGCACGGAGCCAGAAGGCGACATCATCCACGCTCTGATCGTCCTGGGCGTCATCTACACTTTCCGAAAAGAACTGGCCCCCACCGCGTTCCGGGATGGGTTTCTTGGGGCCTCGCTCCCCCTTCGCGCCGCGTCTCTTGGGCTTGCGTTTGTCGCGCGGCAGCGCGTCCGGCCCGAAATTCCGCGTTGGCTGGTCGGGTCGCCCTGTGCGGTCCGTCGGCCCCGGGCCCGCCGACCGACCGGCTCCGGGAAACGCATTCGACCTCGGACCGGACCCCTCCTCCCGGGGACGCGCTTCGTTCACCACGAGTGGCCGCCCCTTGAATACATGCTGATGAAAGCGGCGAATAGCCTCTTCCGCCTGGGCGCGGTCGTTCCATTCGACGAAAGCGAATCCTCGCGGTTTTCCGGTCTCCCGATCCGTGGGCAGCCGGACGGACAACGGGGTCTCGACGGCCGAGAACAACTCCTTCAACTCAGCGTCCGTTGCATCGTACGGTAGGTTCCCCACGAAGAGCCGAACTGGCATTGATCCCCCCTACGGATGGTCCATGTTCGCGCCCGGGTTCTCGCCTGCCTCGCCCTGGCGCGGGGCGTGCGGGCCGGTTGCCGAGCACGAGACATGCGTGGTCTGTGCCGGGCGTGTCGGCGATGTCCTCCACGCTATTGCGCGAGGGTGTGTGGGTCCTCGCCAGGCCGCCCTTTTCTCCTGCACCGACGTCGACTGGCGCACAATCTGCCCCCGTCCGCCGTAATCACGCCGCGCGCGTGCTGTCGGTGAACGGCGTGATGGCTCCCACGCCCAGAACCGCGACACTGGCGGCCGGGGTTCTTCAGGAAAGCATAAGGGACCCGTCGCGGCTCGGGTCCCCCGCGACGGCTGCCGCACGACGGCGGCATGGCCGTATGGGATGAGGCACTATCCCAAGACCGGTGTGTTCTGTCAATCGGTTTCCTCTACGGGATGTCATGCGGCCTTCGGGTTCCCGCGTGCGGTATTGTGCTTGACAGGATGTGGGCGAGCCGCGTACAGTGCGTTTAACTGGGAAAAGGTTCAGATCGTCTGTCAGTGCTGACACCCGCTGCGGGGACCCCACCCCCGCGGCGTTTTTTGTTTTTTCAGCCCCGCGCACGTGCCAGAGCGCCATGGAGGTCAGCATGCATCCCTGGAACGGACGGGAGGGAGACGGTTCGGCCTCGAGCGGGGGTGGCGCAGCGCACCATCGGCCTCTCGAGGTGCGTGTCGGCGACCGCGGCCTCGAGGGCGCGCTCCGCTTGTTCAAGAAGTTGGTCCTCCGCGATGGCTTGCTGCGGGATCTGAAGCGACGGTCCCACTACGAGAAGCCCGGCGACCGCCGCCGCCGCAAGGCGCGCGAATCGGTGCGCCGTCTCCGGAAACAGCGGGCGCGCGCCATCCAGCGCGGGGAGCAGGTCGAGTAAGTCCAGAGAGACCGTTCGTGTAGCCAGCTTGAGGTGAAGATCGTGATGGACCGCGAAACGGGGCGCCCCCGGGGCGTCGCGTTTGTTGAGATGGCGAGCCAGGCAGACGCACAGGCGGCCATCACGGCGATGAATGGCCGGGAGATGGGTGGCCGCAGCCTGACCGTTCATCGGGGCACGACCTGCCGTCGCAGCCTCTTGACCGATCCAAAACTGACCAACCGCCCGGTCTGTTCATCCCAGAGGTTCATCCGGAGCGATCCGAGGCTCTTCCAGAGAGTCAGGGGCTCGACCGATTTCGCTTGCCCGACCCCGTCATGGCATCGCTGCAGGTTGTAATTGGGCACACCCGGTCGGGCGTGGTGGATGTGGTGCAGGCCGATATTGCCCGTACACCATTGCAGGATCTTGGGGAGCTTGTAGTAGGAGCTGCCCTCCAGCGCCGCGCGGAGCGGGTCCCAGTCTCCGTGACGAGACCAATAGACCCCGTCAAACTGGTGCTGGACGTAGAACAGCCAGACCCCAATTGTCCCGGAGATGATCGAGACGGGCAGCTGGATCGCGAGGTACGGTCCCACCCCGATCGTCATGGCCGCCGTTCCTAGAATCCCGGCCATCGCCAGATTGGTGATCAGTACGCTGCGGCGCTCACGCCGACCGGCCCCCCGGTGGGGAAACCGATGGCAGACCAGCGACAGGACTGCCGGGACACACCCGAACATCACGACCGGATTTCGGAGGAGCCGATAGGCGAGCCGCCGCGTCGGAGAGGCCGCGAGGAACTCTTCCACCGTCATCGTCCACACATCCCCCATCCCCCGACGATCCAAGTCGCCCGCTGTCGCGTGGTGCGTGGCGTGTGCGCGGCGCCAGTCCTCGAACGGCGTAAACGTCAGGAAGCCGCAGAGGGTGCCGACGACTCTGTTGGCCCGATCCGACGCGAGAAACGAGCCATGACAACAGTCGTGGAAGAAGATGAAGATGCGCATCAGGAGCGCGGCCGCAGGCACGGTGAGGACGAGGGTTACCCAGTAGGGATACCCCTGGAGCACCAGGAATCCCATCACACCCCAAAGCCCCAGATAGGGAACGAGGGTGTTGATCAACTGCCAGACAGCCTTCCGCACGCTTGGTGCCTCGTACCTGGCAAAAGCCGTATACCACTTCCCCTCGGATGGCATGGTGGGCAGGGCATCAGCGGGCATATCGTTCCTTTCGGTACTCGGGGTACGACGCACGTCAGGCTGTGCGACCAATGTCCGCAGGAGTCCATCCGGCGAGGAGACAGGAGTGATCCCGGCACGCGCCGGGTGCGACAGAATGGCGTCTATAGAGGCGCGTGTCAAACGGAAAAAGCACGGGGGAGTGGCAGCTCCGAGGTTCTGTCTCCGAACCAAGGGGGAATGGCCATCGTTCCCCGACAGGATCCGGGTCGAACCCTCATGGGTTCAGGAGCATGCCACCGCGCATCTTTTGAACGGCTGGATTTGTTACGGGAGGCGTGTTGCCCTGCGTATTGGCAAAGGGCTACAGGACGTGGAGCGGCAAGGCATTGCGCGCGACACGTGCAACCTGAAGGGTGTTTTGGTGCCGGGGGAGCGGCACCATCGCTGTGCGCACAGTTCGGGCTGGGCAGAGGTGGTCGGCTGGAAAGAGGAACCCCAATCCGACAAGCTTCAACAGCCCGGGGAATTCGCATGCTCTTCGTGAATTCTCCGGGCTGGGCGCTCGCTCTCCAGGCGGTGGAGGACCTCCCCGGCGTGCTCCACCAGGAGGATGCCCTCGTCTTCCCGCCCCTTGTACTCGTCCAGCCGGATCGTGCGCGGGTCCGCGTAGCCCAGGCTCACCTGGCGGCACATGGCCTCGGGGATGGCCGTGGCCAGGATGACGTCGATCCGCGGCCGCTCCACCCCCCCCTCGTAGGTGCCCACGCCCCGCACGTGCGTCGAGTGGGCCAGGACCCCGCGGGGCACGTCGCGGAAGCGGTCCATCTGCTTGAGGAAGTAGTCCCGGACGTGGTACCCGACCCGCTCGAGGTGCTGCCCCCAGGTCTCGGAGATGGTCCGGATGTGCGGCCCGTAGATGATCAGCCGGCCCCCGTCGGCCACCACCGGCTCCAGCTTGTACATGACTTTGCCGGCCACCCAGATCTCGTCGTACATCTCCGGGGCCTCGCCCAGGACGGTCTGGTAGGAGCGCGGCTTGTAGACGATGTGCAGGCGGGCGGACAGATCCGCCGCCTCCGACCATGCCTCCTCGGGGCTGCCCACGAAGAGGCCGGCCAGGGTGTTGCCCCGTCCCACGACCATGGCGATGCAGTGGCGGGGCACCGCGACCATCCGGGCGGCCCGGTTCACCACCTCGCGGACCGGCGTGTGCTTGAACCCGATCGTCTTCCAGCAGGTAATCATCGCTCCCAGCCAGTGGAAGAAGTGCAGGAAGTCCCCGCCCGAGATCCCGGGGAACAGATACTTGTTCCCGCCGGACATCCCGACCACCTCGTGGGGGAAGACTGGGCCCAGGATGAGCAGGAGGTCGTACTCGGAGATCGTCCGGTTGATGTCGACGTCCACCGCCTCGCGGAACAGACCCCCGGTGATGGCCTCGATCTCCTCGGCGGAGATCGTCCCGATCTTCACCAGGGTGCCGGGGACGTCCCAGCGGTGGTTCAGGAACCGGGTTCCCGGGAACTCGGCCGCCCGGCGGGCCGACGCGATCCCGTAGAGGGCGAGGATCTGCTCCTCCGACAGCGGCTTGTGCGATCCCAGGGCCACCATGAAATCGAGCCGCGCCGTGAGTGGCGCCACGATCTTCTGCAGGGCGGCAACCAGCCGGGGGAGGGGACAGGTCCGCGTGGTGTCGGGGGTGAGCACCAGGACCTTCTTCCCGCGCACCAACTCCGCCGGGATCCCCCGGGCGAGAATCTGCTCGACTGCCTCCCGACCCAGATCAAGTCCCGGCTTGCCTTCTCCGACCGCTGCTGTCATGTCGCTTCCTCCCCCCATCCCCCTCTTCCGGAGAATTCCTAAGGGGTTCCTGAATTGGGACTTGGCCATTTTCGGAATCCTCGCGTGCCCCTCCGCGAGGATTCCGTCCTAGATGTTGTGGACCAGGTAGCCTCCGTCCACGGGGAGCGAGACCCCCGTGACGAAGCCGGAGGCCTTGTCGCTGGCCAGGAAGAGCAGGGCGCCCGCCAGCTCGCGCGCCTCGCCGAACCGCCCGAAGGGGGTGTGGGCGATGATCGCCTTGCCTCGATCGGTGAGCCCGCCGGTCTTCTCGTCGATCAGGAGGGCGCGGTTCTGCTTCCCGATGAAGAAGCCCGGCGCGATGGCGTTCACCCGGATTCCGTGGGGCGCGAACTCCTTGGCAGATGCGTAGGTCAGGTTCAGCACCGCCGACTTGGCCGCCCCGTACGCCCAGACGCCCGAGAGCGGAAGGTACGAGGACATCGAGGTCAGGTTGATGATCGAGCCCTTGATCTTCCGCTCGATCCAGTAGGCGGCCACCACTTTGGTGGGGACCATGAGCCCGGCGTTCAGGTTCAGCCGCATCACGAGGTCGAACAGTTCCATGTCCTGATCCACGAAGGCGGACTTCCCCCGGTTCCCCCCCACCCCGTTGATCAGGAGGGTGGGCGGACCGAAGGCCTTCTCGGTCGCCGCCACGGCCGCCTTGACCGCCGCCTCGACCCCGGTGTCGGCCTGGATCCCCACCAGCCTGTCCTTGCACCCCGGGAGCGCGCTCGAGAGCCCCTTGACCGCCTCGTCGATGGTGCTCTGGCGATGGCCCCACAAGGCGACCGCGGCCCCGGCCTTGAGCAGGGTCTCGGCGAATGCCCCGGCGATGACGCCCGCACCCCCGGTGATGATCGCCCTGGTGCCGGAGAGATCGAACATCTCCTCGATGTAGCTCATGGGTCTCCTCCGCAGTGTAGGGTCAGCCCTGTCAGCATGAGAGCACGGGCGGCGCTTGCCTGCCGGGTCGGCACCGGCCGCACCTTGGTCGCCCCGGATGAATCATCATAGCGCAAACGGGAGCCCAAGCAAATCGGCAGCCCGCATTGTTCGGAAAGACAGCCCGGAAGCAATGCGGGCTTAACAAAGCCCGTGTCGTAGGCGGCCCAAGACGGATCACGCATCCCTGGGGCGCCTCGACACCGCGCCCATCCCGCGGGAGGCGGGGCGCCTACCCGGAGTGCCTATCACCATGCGTCGTTCCGCCGCGGAACTGGCCATTGGCACATAAGCCCGGATGGTTTACGGCCTTTTCGTGAATAATCGGGGCTAGCCCTACTTCCGCATGAAGGAGAAGGGCATGGGCGCCTGCTCCTCGGGGGCGAGAAGCTGCCCGTCCTTGATGGTGCCCCGGCAGATCAGCCGCTCGCTCGCCTGCAGACGCTCCCCGAAGTAGTCCAGGTAGGTGAACTCCCCGGATTCCAGCGCAAAGAGCGCGAGGTCCGCCGGTCTGCCCTCGGCGAGACGGCCGTGGCCCCGAGCGGCCGGCAGCATCCTGGCGGGCGCGAGGGTGGCCAGCCGGAGCGCCCGCTCCAGGGGGATGCCCAGGGCCAGGAACTTGCTCAGGGTCGTGGGCATGTCGATGGTGATGTGCTGGTAATTGTTCAGGGTGAGATCCGTGGAGATGGTGTCGGGGAGGAAGCCCTGCTGGATGGCGGTGCGGGCCACCGGGAAGCTGGTGTGGAAGCGCGCGGTGCCCGTGTCGAAGAGGACGCCGCGGGCCCGCGCCTCGCGGTACTCGGGCGCGATGCTCCCGTCCCGGGTCACCAGGCCACCGGGGCCGGGGTGGAACATGTGGGTGACGACGTCTCCGACTCGCAAGTACGGCAGCAGATCGCGAAAAGCGGGAGGCGCCTTGGACACGTGTACCACCAGGGGCAGTCCCACGGCGTCGGCCAGCTCGCGGGCCGCGGCCATGGGCGCGAGCGAGGTGAGCCCCGTGTACATCCGGACCTTGATCCCCACGATCACGTCGCGGTTCTTCTCGACCACCTCGGCCGCCGCGCCGAGGTGCAGGAAGCGCGGGTCGTCGTTCTCGCCGGCGTCGAGACCCTGGATGCCGTCCACCACCTGGCCGATGGCCGACACGTTGAGCAGGGCGTAGAGGGCGGAGCGGACGCGGTCGACGACGTAGGTCCGGAAGGCCATGAAGTTCAGGGCCCCGCTGGAGCCGCCGTCCACGAAGGCGGTCACCCCGCTCCGGCTGGAGAGGGGATCCACGTCCAGGCCGATCAGGTGGCCCCAGCGGAAGGCGTGGACATGGGCGTCCACCAGGCCGGGTGTCACCAGCGATCCGGTCGCCTCGATGATCCGGGCCGACGCCGGCGGCTCGATGGAGGGGGCCATCCTGGCGACGCGCCCGTCCGTGACCAGGACATCCAGGTGGGCGAAGCCGGAGGCGCCGTCGAACACCCGACCGCCCCGGATCAGAAGCGGGCGGGAGGCTTCGGGGGCGGCCGAGCTGTCGGGCTTCCGGGCGGCATCGGGGGACGGCATGGGGCTCCCTCCGGGGCAGATAGCTGGGGATCGCGGCGGGGCCAGGCGGCTTCTCAATCGCGCTCGCAGATGACATTGAGGACCGCCTGGCGCCTCTCCTCCCGGACGGCCCGCAGGGCCCGGCGCAGGGCGGGCTGGACCTCCTCGGGCCGCTCGACGCGCTCGCCGTAGCCCCCGTGGGCCTCGACGATCTTCTCGTAGGCCGGGGCGGGCCTGAGGTCGCTCAAGGGGAAGGACCCGGTCTTCGCCGCCCAGCCCTTCGGGAACAGCTGCTGCGTCGTCTTCCGAACCGCGCCCCAGGCCTCGTTGTTGAAGATGACGACCAGGATGGGCAGGTCGTAGGCGGCGCTCACCATGTGGGCCGCGGTGGGGACGCTGAAGATGTAGGCCCCGTCCCCCACCGTCGCCACGACGGTCCGGTCCGGGTGCGCCAGCCTGGCCCCCAGGGCCGCCCCGACCCCCCAGCCGAGGCACCCGGCGGGGGAATGGGCGAAAAAGGATCCGGGCCGATCCCGGCTGACCTGGGTCAGGCGGAGGTCGTACTCGTTGACCAGGATCGCGTCGTCCCCCGCGGCCTCGCCGATGCAGCGGGAGAGCCAGTCGAAGTCGATGGGCGCCTCGCCCCGGGCGGCAAGCGCCGCGGCCCGCCAGGCCGCGCGCTGCTGCTCGTGCTCGGCCCGGACGGCCGCCGAGCGGGCGGCGACCCGGGGGCTGCCGGCCAGGCCTCGCCGCCCGGCCTCGGCCGTCAGGGCGGCGAGGGTCGTTGCCGCATCGCCCCGCAGGGCGATGTCCATGGGGAAGGTCCGGATCGGGTAGCGGGCGAAGAGCGGGTCCTCGCCCGCGTGCACGACCCGGGCGGCGGGGTTGACCTGCATCCGCGACGGAAACCACGGCACATCGCTCTCGACGACCAGGATCAGATCGGACCGGCCGAGGTACGGGCCCGGGTCGAAGCCAAGGTGGTGCGGGTGGCTCGAGGGGAAGTTGGCGTGGGTGGGGTTGAACTCCACCACCGGGACGGCCAGCGCCTCCGAGAGCCGCACCAGGGCGACCACCGCCTCTGAATCGCGCCCGAGGCGCATGGTGATCAGGAGGGGGGACTCCGCCGCCGCCAGGAGGTCCGTCGTCCGCTCCACCAGTGCCGGATCCGGCGGGAGCCGCTCCGGGTGTCCGGCCGAAGGGGTGGGGCGCATGGTGAAATCCCGCTGCGCCTCGGCCAGGACCTCGCGCGGCAGGGTGAGGTAGACGACGCCTTGCGGGGCGGCGGTCGCGATGGCCAGGGCGCGATCCACCACCGCCTCGAGCTGGACGAAGCTCCGCAGCTCGTAGTCCCACTTGAGGAACTCGCGGATCATCCCGGCCTGGTCGTAGGCCTCCTGGGCCCAGTGGATGTACAGGTCCCTCGCCCCCGGGAGCCCCGCCTCGACCAGCGGGGTGCGCCCGGCGGTCATGAAGAGCGGGATGTTGGCCCGGGCGGCGTTGATCAGGGCCCCGGCGCAGTTCGCCGTCCCCACGATGGTGTGGGCCATCACCACCTGGGGGCGGCCGGTGCACATGGTGTAGCCGTGGGCCATGCTCACGGCCACGAACTCGTGGGGCACCGTGATGGGGCGGGGCCGATCCTTGCCCTCGGCCGCGAAGCGGGCAAAGCCATCCACCAGGGGGCCGAAGTCGGTGCCCGCATTGCCGAAGAAGTACTCGATGCCCCGCGCCCGCAGCAGCTCCAGGTAGGCCTGTCCGGTGGTCTCCACCGGGACCTTCCGCTCGCGATGCTCGGTCATGCCGGTATCCCCGTGGCGATCTTCGCGTGAAGAATCCGGGCTCAGGCGGCTCCCTGGGTGCTCCGGTTCTTGCGGTTCTGCTGGATCCGGTCCACGTACCCCCGCGCCGCCGCCAGCGCCGCCTCCTTCGACGGATGCTCGCCCGGGACGCGCCGCCGGGCCGAAGGGCGGGGATGCTCCGCCAGCTCGGCCGCGGAGACCTCGGCCAGCGAGAAGCTCCAGATCCCGGGCCGGATCTCCTCGGTGAAGACGTTGAATCCGCGGTAGAGGTCGCTCTTCTTGTGAGTCATCGCTCTTCCCCCACGTCCGGTCGGCCGGCGCCATCCGGGTGAAGGCCCGGCGCACCCGTTCCGCCAACACGACCCGTGCTGCCCTCCGCGCTCCCCGGGCGGCACCTACGCCAGGCCTGCTCGCAGCCGATCGAGAGCCTCCTGTAGCGTCACGCGGGGACACCCAATGTTCATTCGCTGGAAGCCCTCGCCGCCGGGCCCGAACATGGGCCCGTCGTTCAGGCCCAGCCGGGCCTTCCCGATGATCCGGTCCCTCAGCTCCTGGGGGGAGAAGCCGTAGCGCCGGAAGTCCAGCCAGAGGAGGTAGGTGCCCTCCAGCGGGCTGAGCGTCACCCCCGGGAGGTGCCCGCAAAGATAGCTTCGCGCCAGCCGGTAGTTGCCCTCGAGGTACTCCAGCAGGGCCTTGAGCCAGGGCTCCCCCTGCGCGAAGGCCGCCTCCATCGCCCGCAGCCCGAACGGGTTCACGGCCTCGACGTGGAGGATGTCGCTCAGCTTCCGGAAGGCCTCGCGCAGCTCCCTCCCCTCGATCATGACGTAGGCCACCGACAGGCCCGCCAGGTTGAAGGTCTTGCTCGCGGCATGGCAGGTCACCGTGATGCGGGAGACCTCGGGCGAGAGGCTGGCGGTGGGGATGTGCCGATGGGGCGGATAGACCAGGTCGTTGTGGATCTCATCCGAGACGATGGTCACCCCGTGGCGCAGGCAGAGATCGGCGACGCGCTCGAGCTCCTCGCGCCGCCAGACCCGGCCCACCGGGTTGTGGGGGCTGCACAGGATCAGGAGTCTCGCCTCGCGGGCCTTCTGCTCCAGGTCGTCGAAGTCCATGGCGTACTCGCCCGCCTGCTCCCGGAGGGCGTTCTCCAGGAGGCGCCGCTCGTTCGCACGGACGGCCCAGGCGAAGGGATGGTACACCGGAGGCTGCACGATGACGCCGTCCCCCTTCGCCGTCAGCGCCTGGATCAGGTGACTCAGGGCTGGGACGACGCCCGGGCTGAAGACGATGCCCGAGGGATCCACCGTGTGCCTGTGCCGCCTCGCCCACCAGTCCGAAATGGCCCGGAGGTACCGCTCGCTCCGCAGGTGGTAGCCGTAGAGGTTG
>Ga0335070_10003553_pt1 | contig 18206 bp, 16 predicted proteins | sample Lox_Sample_13_FD_206722 | JGI IMG/M metagenome (GOLD analysis project Ga0335070, IMG submission 206722) | Soil microbial communities from Loxahatchee National Wildlife Refuge, Florida, United States - Lox_Sample_1.3 | ecosystem: Environmental > Terrestrial > Soil > Wetlands | place: USA...
GAAACCGTGTCTCGCAGCTCGAAATCGACCAGATGAAGCCGGTCGCGTGCATTGATGCGATCCATCAGGTGCCGGATGTTGTCGAGAGGGCTTCTCCAGCGACAGGCACCGTAGATCTCCCAGTCGGTGTTCTGGAGCAGGAAGTCCGCCATATGCGAACCCACCATGCCCGTCACGCCCGTGATCAACGCCCGTCTTACCGATGCCATCGCCGCCTCCAGATCCGCAAGCGTTTGGATAGCATCTATTATTTACGGAAACTATAGAGCCGTCGCGCCAAGGCTATGCGAGCTGCAGCGAAGGAAATGAAAGCGCGGCAAGTCGCGGCGAATCACTCCGCTGCCAGATCGACTCGCTCCGTCGCGATTCCCTCGCGCGAAATGAGGTCCTGCGGATGCGGCATGGAAGCGATCACCGCGCGCTCCTTCAGTCGGCGCCGCACGGGCGCAACCCGCGCGGCGAGCGCCGTACGCCACTCGCGAATCGTCCGGTGACGCACCGTAAAGGCGAGTTCGGAGAGCCTTTCCGCGACCGACCGACCCTCGGGACTCGCTGGAAGAGCGCGTGCGTGCTCAAAGGCCCGGCTCGCGGCAATGTTCTTCGCGGCTTCGAAGACGACCTGATCGAGGCGCAGGAATGCGTCCGCCAGCGCGCGGGCATCCCCTGCCGAGACTGTGACCACCGAACGATCCGAGGAGTTGGCGCGCTGGGCCGAAGGCGCCTCGACGCCGAGGGCGCCGGCAAGCTCGACAACAAAGTTCTGCAGACTGTTCGTAAAGCCGATGAACGCCATTCCTCGCAGCTGCCTTTCGGCCTCGTCCGCATCGCGCTGCACAAGCGGACCTTCGATTCGCCCGCTCAGGAATCGCGTTACGTAGTTGTCGGCCTGAAAGGTACGGGCCCAGACCGCCACATCTTCGGCAAAGAAATTGGTCCGGCCGACATAGGCAGCCTGCGTGAAGAACGCGAACTGTTCGGAGTCGGCGTGGCGATGCTGAAAGCAATAGCAAAAATGGGACAGCAGCCTGTCGATCGGTTCACGCAACGTGACGGCGCGATGCAAAGCTATGTGTTGGGGAACGCTGACCGGTGAGAGATGCCCGTGGACAAAACGCACCGAGGTACTACGCGACAATCGCTGCAGGCGGCGTTCCACCGCGGGCTGCGGACTATCCGTTACGCGTACATCGTAGATCCCGAGAGCACCGCCGCGCCGCAGTGACGTGCGCACCGCAGAGGCGACTGAAGTCCCACCCGTCTTGGGAATATGGAAGTACAAAACAGGAACAATAGAAAAAGGCAAGGCGCCACCCACGTCTGACCCGCTTGGCGTCGAGGGTTCTGGCGCACGAATCCCCGAAGCAGATCCAAGGCTAGAGGCAAAACCCGACGGAAGTCAAAAGGTGGTTGTAACAATTGGGCAAATGATGACGCGGCGATGACAAATCATTCCGCCGGGGACGGATTCGCCAGCGGCGTTGGGGGCGGGACTTTTTCCGCGCTGGGTGGCGCATGCAGCTTCAACTTGAATAGGGCCGCCATTGCGACAGAGAAGACCAGAAGTTGAAGAAGCGCGATGCTGTTGAAAAAGCCGCTTTCCGAGCCGGCCCCCAGGAAGGCCAGAACCGTAAGTGCGAGAAAAAGATAAGCGCCGGGTCGGCCCCGGCAGAAGACGTAATACCGGTCGATGACGGCAAAAAAGTAGCCGTAGATGATGCAGGTGAGTATCAGTCCCGCAATGATCCCGAACGCGAACATCAGCTCGGCCGGTCCGAGGAAATTATAGACGACGTGAATGGCGTGGCTGCGCGGCGCGATAACGCCGGTCATCTGGTCCGCAAACATCTCCGGCTTGTCGGGCCAGACGGAGCGCGGCACGACCTGCGAAAACAGATAAAGTGGCGAAAGGGGATCGTGCTTGATGATCCCTTTCTCAAGGTCGTCGAGAAAAACCGAAAAAGCTTCCAGCTGGTTCACGCGGGAGCCGAAGGCGGACGCCGCAAAATGGATGGCGGTGTCGGAGTGGGTCAATCGCCAGATCGTGTGAAACGCCTTTTCCGTGTACCCGCCCGCCTGCCGCAATATGCCCTGCGCCAGAGCAACGGGCGCGAGAACAGAAACACCCAGTGTCAGCGAACGGATAGGAACGACGCGCTCGACCATGCACAGATAGCTCAGATAGGTCGTGGCGAGGAACACGATCAGTCCCGCGCGCGCCATGACGAGAAAATAGGCCGTCAGCAGAACCGCAAAGATTATGAGGGGCAGTTTCTGCCGGCGCGATGCCAGCGACACCGTAGCGGCGATCATCGTGAAGGTCAGGAAGATGCTGATATAGGCGCCGGGCCCGGTTTCCGCGAGCGCGCGGAGCTTGAGGCTGTTGCGGAGTATGCCGGCCCCGCCCTGCGCGACGGCCAGCCCCAGAGTCGCGGCGACGAGCCCCAGGCTCGGTAGCGCCAGACCGACTCGCGGGACTGCCTCTACGAGCGGAAAATTCAGGCGCACACGCGAGAAAAAGGCGTGCGCCAGCACGGTCCCCGCCATGAAGAAAAACAGATACATGCTGCCTTCGTCCACGACGTGGAGCGGGACGGCGCCCGTGAAGGGAACTCCGAGATAGCGGAATCCGAAATACTTCATCGGCAGCATCACGAGCCAGTAGGCCCACAGCAGCGGAATGGGGTGGGTGATGCCTTCGCGCCAGTAGCGAACCATGTAGCCGAGAATGACGAGCGCTATTCCGGCTTCCCAGATCATGTCCGTCCGCGAATGTGTGGCGACGTGACCATGCCGATGCCGCGCCGGTTACGCCCGCGAAAAGGAGCGAAGGACTCCCTTAACATTTGCTCCGACCGCGCCGGAAAATCGCGGCGGCAGCACGACGATTTTCTTTGGCTTCGCCCCCTTGTCGAACAGGAGGATCAGGACGTTTCCGAAAATACCCAAGGCCAAGCCGCCGATGATCGCAAGCCCCAGCAGCAGCGGCGGGTTCGGACTGAAGGGCAGAACCGGCACGGACGGCGCTTCGATGACCTGCGCCGCGTAATCGCCGCCGCCCTGCGACAGCATCAGCTGATTCTCCTGCTTGGCGAGAAGATCGATGAGGACACGCCGCTGCTCGGTTTCATTGACTGTCGCGAGCGTCGATTCCAGATAGGCGATATTGCGCTTGGCCTCCCCGCTCCCCTGCAGCTTCGCAAGGTTTTCGCCTTCCTGATGCATCCATGTCAGAAGGTCTCTGGCAAAGGCGGGGTCTTCGTCCGCGAAAGTTATCGTCTGAAGTTCTTCCCCGGTGCCCGGGCTCACTTCGACGTTCCGGGTCAGAAAATCGCGCAGATCGAACACAGTCGGCGCATCGCTCGTCGGGACGCCGAACAGCCGCCGCAGAAACGTTCCCACGGAATGCGACGGCAGCCAGCGCTGATCCTTGGCGTCCCAGCGGTGCGCATAGACCCGCCGGAGCAGGTGATGATCGCGCTCGAGAGCAACGGCGATGTCAACGCTGGTGTAACGTTTCAGATAGATTTGGAAGCGCGTGACGTCGTCCACGGTCCCGAGCAGCTTGCTCGCATTCAGGATCGGTTCCGGAGAGTTGATCTGGTCGAGGGCCTTCACCGGGGCGACCATCATGGTGGCCTGGTAGGTCGGCCGCACGAGCAAGATGTCGGCGCAGGCAATGATCAGCAGGACGACGATCGAAAATCCGATCAGCGAGCGGCCGAGCCAAATCTGCTTTAACACATCCTTAAAGTTGATCTCCGGACGAAGTCCGTCAGCGCCGCGATTGCTGTCTGCCATCGATTGCTTCTCTTCCGGGGTCGCCGGTGATTCGACGATGAATGTGAGCGCATCAATGTAGCGGCGTCGTGATGCCCAAACAACGCCTGACCGCGCGGCGGTGCGAATGCCGAAGGTCAGCGCGTTTTATGGACATTCGTTTCGGAGGTCTGCCCTGCCGCAGCACATCTCCATCAACATGTCGGCCGATTCGGCGACAACGCCCGCCGGCCCGCCCCGACCGAACAATTGCCCCAACGCGTATGCCCCCCGATCAGAGCAACAATCCGTCTGCCAGCAGCCGGGTCGCGTGCGCCCCTGGCGGCGGCCGCGCTGCGCAGCCTGTCCCCGGAATTCCCGTTGTTGGCCGCGGCTACCCGCGCGCCGGATGACGCCGCTCGGGATATTCCACGGCCGCGTTCGTCATAGACTGCTGGTCGCGCGCGGAGCTACGACGCGCTCCCTCCATTCAACACGGCCGTCGCGTGCTCGAGGCGCGCGCTGTAGGCGTTGAGCGCATCGGCGGTGATCTTGATATAAGCCTGCGCGTCCGCGAAGCGCTGCTGCTCGATGCCTTCGCGAATGGCGGGTAGCGTCTTCGCGCCATAGCCGGTCAGCGTGCCGGGCGCGTAGATCACATTCCTGAACCAGGGACGTCCCGGCAGCCCTACATCGGGAGCCAGCGTCTGGTCGATGTCGAGCATCAGCGCCTGCAGCTTCGCCAGACGATCCGGCGAAAGGCCGGCGCCATTTTTGGCCAGAGCATCGTCATAAGCCTTGGCGCTTGCCTTCAGCTTCTCGACGGCCTGATCCATCGGCCCGAAGTCGAACTGCGGCACGGGCTCAAGCGCCGTGGGCGTGCCGCTCGATTTCGTCGGATCGGCCGCCAGCCGATAGACATGGTCCCTCAGGAGACCGGCCTGCGCGACCTGGGCGTCCCTCTTGTCGTTGGCGAGCTTCTTCACCTCGGACAGATACATCGACACGGTGTCCGCGAAATCGCCGGCGCGCTGCACCGGAAGATCGGTGTCGGCCGTGCGGATGACGATGCGGCCCGCCGTCTTGGCGAGCAGTGCATCATAGACGAAGCCCGGATCGACGAATCGGCTGTGATGCTCGTAGGTGTCGTAGCGCGAATGATAGACGCCGCCCGATTCACCTTCGCCGCCATAGCCGAGATTGATGGCCGCGAGGCCGAGATGCTCGATATAGGCAGAGTAGTCGGAGCCGGAGCCGAGCGCTTCGATCGGTGCATCCCGGCTGGGATCGGCCGCGATCTTGGCGATGGCACGGGCATGGTCGCGATCGCGCATGCCCGGTTCGACCGCTTCCGCGCGCAGTTTTGCGCGATAGCGCTCGCCGACACTCACATTCGTTTCCGGATCGGTGACCTCGTCGATCACGCCGGTGATGAGATGCTCGAGATCGTGGCTGCCTTCGGCTCCGAAGATGCCGCGCGAATTGCTGTCGGAGTTGAGATAGAGCACGGCCTTCTTCTTCAACTCGTCGGCATGGGTTTCCGCCCATTCCGTCGATCCGAGAAGCCCCGGTTCCTCGCCGTCCCAGCTGAGATAAACGATCGTGCGCTTCGGCCTCCAGCCCTTGGCTGCGAGACCACCGAGCGCCTTGGCTTCCGCCAGCAAGGAGATTTGGCCCGACAGAGGATCGGTCGCGCCGAACACCCAGCCGTCACGATGATTGCCGCGCAGCACCCACTGGTCGGGATAGGTGGAGCCGTGCATCACCGCGACGACGTCGTAGAGCGTCTTCAGGCTCCAGTCGGATTTGACGACGAGATGGGCCGACACCGTCGAGGGACCGACGCGATAGGTGATAGGCAACGAGCCGCGCCACGAGGCGGGCACCACCTGGCCGCCAAGCGCCTTCAGAAACACCTGCGCATCGGCGTAGGAAATCGGAAGCGCGGGTATCTTGAGGATGGTCTTTGCCTCCGAAATCGGCAGACGTTTCGCGTCCTTCGTCGCGCCGATACCCGGCGTCAGCGGATCGCCCGGATAAAGCGTCATGTCCTGCACCGAGCCGCGCTGGATGCCCTGCGGCGGGCGCGCCGGCCCGTCAGGGTAGGTGCTGTCGACCGCGTAGCCGTCGTCGTGCGGATCGGAATAGACGATGCAACCGACCGCGCCGTGCTCCTGCGCAAGCTTGGGCTTCAACCCGCGCCAGCCCGCGCCGTAACGCGCGATGACGATCTTGCCTCTGACGCTGACGCCCATCTTCTGGAGCGCCTCGTAATCATCCGGCATGCCGTAGTTCACATAAACAACGGGCGCCGTCACGTCGCCGTCGCCCTGGTAGGCGAAGTATGCGGGGAGCGCGTAGTCCTTCGCGGTCGCGCTCGAGTCGCCTGGGATCGGCCTTTCCTGCAGCGTCGCCTTGAACGGCTTCTTGCCGCCGAGGAGCTCGAGGCTCTCATGAATCGGCGTCGGATAGAGAACGTCGAACGTCTCCATATGCGCGTCCCAGCCCCAGGACTTGAACTGCGCGAGCACCCATTCGGCGTTTGCCTTGTCGTGCGGAGAGCCGACCTGATTGGGTTCGGCCGCGAGCCGCTTCAGCCAGCCGCCCATCTCGGCCCGGCTGATTTGCGCATCGAAGGCCTTTTCGAGGCTAGGTTGCTCCGTAGGCATCGTATCGGCGCCATAGACGGCGCCGGCGCACAGAAGGCTTGTGGCCGCAAGCAAAGCAACGCGATTCATGCAGACGTCCCCTCGATGTGATGGCGCAACCATCCAGTGGGCCGGGACTGTAGCACCGGCGCGGCAAAAGCAAACAATGGCCGAATGTCGCTTGTTGGTGCAGAGTCGCGTCAGGGGGGTGATCGATGCGGCCGATCCGGTTCTTGATGGCGATTGCGGCATTGTGGATGACCGGCAATGTTGCGGACGCAGCAGAGCCGTGGATGGTGCTTCCGCCGACGCCGACGCTTCCCGAGGCCACGGTGAGCGGCTACGCGCCGGTGGACGGCATAAAGCTCTGGTACGCGGAGTTCGGCCGGGGCGAGCCCGTGCTGCTTCTGCATGGCGGCCTTGCCAATTCGAACTATTGGGGCAATCAGGTTCGCGTCCTTATGGGACAATACCGCGTCATCGTCATGGACAGCCGCGGCCATGGCCGTTCGACGCGCGATGCCCAGCCCTTCGGCTACGACCTGATGGCGAAGGATGTGCTAGGCCTCCTCGACTATCTGAAGATCCGCCGCGTGGCGCTGGTCGGCTGGAGCGATGGCGCGATCATCGGCCTCGATATCGCGATGCACCATCCCGAGCGCCTGTCGAAGCTCTTCGCCTTCGCCGCGAATTACGATACGGCCGGCGTCGCCGATATTGCCGCCAGTCCGACTTTCACGACCTTCGAGGCGCGCGCGGGCCGCGAATATGCGCAGCTCTCGCCCACGCCGCGCGGCTATGCCGGTTTTCTGAAGGCGATCACCGCGATGTGGAATCGCGAGCCCAACTGGCGAAAGAGCGACTTTGCCCGCATCAAGGTGCCGACATGGATCGTCGACGCCGATCACGACGAAGCCATCACCCATGATCAGCCGCGCACGATGGCCGACTGGATTCCGCATGCCGGTCTGCTCATCGAGCCCGATGTCAGCCACTTCGCGTTTATCCAGGATTCCGAGCAATTCACGCGGGACGTGCAGCATTTCCTGAAGACGCGCTAGCAGGAACGAAGCGCCTTCCGCAGCCGTTTCGGTTTCGACTGCGCCCGATCGAGCATCGCGGCGGCGGTATGCACCTGCTATCCGGAGGCCTCCATGAAAGCGGTTGTTTTCCACGGCATCGGCGACATTGGTCTGGACGATGTGAAGGAACCCGAGCTCGAAGAGCCGACAGACGCCATTATCCGCATCAGGGACCCGTTTTCGCAACCGTAACCGCCACCAATATCGGCGCGCATGAGCCTGTCGGCTATTACTTCGCACATCGCAGCGGCAATCCACTGGCTGCCGCCATGGGGGCGCGCGCTCGGCGTCTTCTCATTGATCGTGGCTGCAGGATCGCTGGCGCAGGTCGCCATCGTCTGGTTCCTCGGACGCTGCGCCAAGAACTGGCATCCGCTCGCCCGGGCAATGTTCCTCCGGGTGCGTACCGTTATCCGCTTCGCTGTGCTGTTCCTGGCGCTCGCGGTCGCACTGCCTCTTGTTCCGCTCGGTGCGCACGGCCAGGACGTGGGCCACAAGCTCCTGGTCGCGTTGTTCATCGTGCTGATGGGGTGGATCGCGCTGGTGCTTGCGGACATCCTGATCGACAACTACGTGGCCCGCTTCCGTGTCGACGTGGCCGACAATCTTCTGGCGCGCAAGGCGGTGACGCAGATGCGGGTGCTCCGCCGTGCCGTCAGCGTCACGATCATCCTGGTGACAGCCGGCTTTGCCTTGATGAGTTTCGACGCCGTCAGGCAGTTCGGATTTAGCCTGTTCGCGTCCGCCGGCGTCGCCGGCATCGTCGCAGGCCTCGCCGCAAGACCTCTCCTCAGCAATCTGATTGCCGGCATTCAGCTCGCGATGACGCAGCCGATCCGCATCGAGGACGCCGTCGTGATCGACAAGGAATGGGGCTGGGTCGAGGAATTCACGTCGACATATGTCGTGATAAGGTTATGGGACTGGCGCAGGCAGATCGTCCCGCTCTCCTACTTTCTCGACAATGTCTACACCAACTGGACGCGTTCCGGATCCAACATCATCGGCAGCGTCTATCTGTATCTCGACTACGCGACTCCCATTGCGCCATTGCGCGCCGAAGCTGAACGCATCGTGCGCGCCTCAAAACTGTGGGACGGACAAGTGGTCAATCTCCAGGTCAGCGATGCCAAGGAACACACGATAGAGATCCGCGTCCTCGCAAGCGCGTCGGACTCCTCGCGCGCCTGGGACCTGCGCTGCGAGGTGCGCGAGAAGCTCCTCGACTACATCCGTCGCGAAATGCCCTCTGCTCTCTTGCGCTATCGCGACGAATTAACCGTGGAAGCAGACCGCCGGCAGGCGGCGGAATAGCCCCGCTTGCATTCGCGACCCGGCCTGCTCCAAGCTTCGCAGCGAAGGACCAATTCGGCGAGGGCTTATGGACAAACAGGATTCCGCATCGGGTTTCGATCCGGTCAAGCTGGCGCATATTGCGCCGATGCTGCAGAGCGTGGTCGACGCGGGCGACCTGTCCGGCTTCGTCACACTCATCTTCCACCGGGCCGGGGTGGCGCAGCTCAACACCATCGGCTATCGCGATCTCGCGACCAAAGCGCCGATGACGCGCGACACGCTCTTCCGCATCGCCTCGATGACCAAGCCGGTGACGTCGGTCGCCGCGCTGATGCTGATGGAAGAAGGAAAGCTCAAGCTCAGCGATCCGATCACCAAATGGGCGCCGGAATTCGCCGATCTGCAGGTGCTCAGGAAAGCCGACGGCCCGATCGAGGATACCTATCCCGCCCCCCGTGCCATCACCATCGAAGACCTCTTCACGCATCGCTCGGGCTTTGCTTACGCGTTCAGCTCGATCGGCCCGATCGCCAAGGCCTACGACAAGGCGCTCGGCGACGTGCTGAACAACGACATCGACCCGGATGCGTGGCTAAAGGCGCTGGCGACGCTGCCCCTCACCTATGCGCCGGGCGAGCGCTTCCACTACAGCGTCTCGACGGATGTGCTGGGCTTCATTGTGGGCCGTATCGAGAAAAAGCCGTTCCGCGATGTCCTGATGGAGCGGCTGTTCAAGCCGCTCGGCATGACCGACACCGATTTCTATGTGCCGAAAGACAAGCGGGGCCGCGCCGCGGTCGTTTACCGGCAGGACCCGGATAGCGGCGCGCTGAACGTGCTGCCGTTTGCGCAGCGCGATGTACCCCCGCGCTTCACGGGCGGCGGCGGCGGGCTGATCTCGACGGCCGACGACTATCTGAAATTCGCGCGCATGCTGCTGAACAAGGGCGAGCTCGACGGACGGCGCTATCTGAAGCCCGAAACCGTCCAGCTCATGTGCACGAACCGCCTCACGCCGGAACAGCGCGCAATCCCGTTCCTGGGCGCTTTGCCCATGTGGGAGGGGATGGGCTTCGGCCTTGGCGTGTCGATCGTCGACAACCCCGAAAAGCTCGGGTTCTTCGGCATGGGCGCAAAAGGCGCGTTCGGCTGGCCGGGCGCGTTCGGCACCTGGTGGCAGGCCGATCCCGCCAACGACCTCATCATCCTCTACCTGATCCAGAATTCGGTACCGCTCGACCCTGGCGCGATGGCGACGCTCGCCACCGGCCAGCGTATGGGCGGGCGCGCGGCGCTGCCGATGTTCCAGAGGCTCGTCTACGACGCGCTGCGATAGCGCCCCGCCGTTGCGATCGCCGCCTTTGCGGACGCGGAGGCGCGTCGGTCGTCGGCAAATCGTCACAATGTGCGCTTAGCGTTTCCATGAAGCGTCGCCACCGATTCTCCGGCGGCAGGACAACGTTCATGCTGATTGTTGAAGTGCTGGTGCTTGGGCTGGCCTTTGTGGCGTTCCTGGCGGCTGCTGCGGTCGAGAACAGATTCCAATCCTATCAGCCTGCCTGGTCGCCGCGCGCTACAGATTTGCGAGTGATGTCCGCAGCGGCCGAATGAGCGGCCCCGCCCGGGACGGCATGCTGCTTGATCCACGCGTCGATGTCTTTCCAGACGACAGCGCGGTCGAGATCGCGCATCAGCATGTGATAGCCGTCCGGATAGTCGCGAACCTCAGCGCGGCTGCCGAGCGCCGCAATCGTCTCCCGCGTGGATGCGAGCGGCACAACTTCGTCTCTTTCGCCATGGAGAAGAAGAATCGGCGGCGGATCGGTGAGCTTCGACGTCGCCTCGTGCGCGGCGTCCATCATATTCACCAGCCCATAGACCTGATCGACACGTGCGTCGTGCTGGAAATAGGGATCGCGCGAAAGCTTGCGCAGCACAGCGATATTGTCGCTTGCGACGATATGGAGTCCGTTGCCGGAAACGTGCATCCACGGGAACGTGTGCGCGCCGACCCACAGAACGACGCGATAGGACAACGGCATGTCGTCGCGCGACCAGACGGCGGGCGCCGCAAGGATCGCGCCGTCGACGCGGGGCGGACGCTCGCTGGCGAGCGCGGATAAGAGCTCCGCGCCGCCCATGCTCTCGCCGATGGCGAAGACCGGCACGCCCGGAAACTTCGCGTGCGCCGCGTCGACGCAATCGTCGAGATCCTGCCGCATCACGTCGCCGCCGGCCCAGATGCCGGGATTGGGGGCATGACCGAAGCCCCGCTGGTCATAGGCGATGGTGGTGATGCCGTGCTCCGCCCACCATGGCCCCGGGAGATCATAGGCTTCGGAGTAGTCGCTCATGCCGTGCAGCGCGATGAGGACGGCGACGGGGTTCTTGGCATCCCACTCGCGCAGCGGCAGATGCAGGCCGTCGCGCGTGATGAAGCTGTCGGCCGTCAGTTGCGGCGTTGCGCTTTCAAGCCCTTGCGGAGCGGTCTCCGGCGCGCAGGCCGAGATCGCGAGCGCTAGGAGGCCAAGGCCCGCTGCACGCGCGCGCGCAAATCGGGCAGAAGTTTTTTCTCGAACCATGGATTCTTCTTCAACCATGCGTTGTTGCGCCACGATGGATGCGGAAGCGGCATGAGGTCCGGGCCGTATTCGCGCCAGGCCTTCACGGTATCCGTCATATTCGATTTTCGCGCCTCACCCAAATACCATTTGATCGCGTAGGTTCCGACCGCAAGCGTGAGATGCGCCTCGGGCAGCGCCGCCTTCAATCGCGCCTGCCACAGCGGTGCACATTCCGGACGCGGCGGTTTGTCGGCGCCGGCATCGGTGTAACCCGGAAAGCAAAAACCCATGCCGACGATGGAGATGCGGGATTCGTCATAAAAAGTTTCACGATCGATGCCGAGCCAGTCGCGCAGGCGATCGCCGGACGGATCGTTGAACGAGAGGCCTGTTTCATGCACGCGGATGCCGGGCGCCTGCGCCGCAATCAGGAGCTTCGCCGTCCGGCTGGCGCGGATGATGGGCCGGACGCCGTGCGGCAGATAGGGCGCGCAGACGCGGCAGGCGCGGATTTCGGCGAGCAGCTTGTCGAGGTTCTCGCGCCGCGTCATTCCGTTCCGCGCAGGAGATTGCGCGCGATGACGAGCTGCTGGATCTGGCTCGTGCCCTCGTAGATGCGGAAAATGCGCACGTCGCGATAGAAGCGCTCGATCCCGTAATCGGCGACATAGCCTGCGCCGCCGAAGATCTGCACGGCCCGATCGGCCACCCGCCCCACCATCTCGGAGGCGAAATATTTGCAGCAGGCCGCTTCCATCGTGACGTTCGCGCCCAAATCGCGCTTCTTCGCGGCATCGAGCACCATCGAACGCGCGGCATAGGCCTCGGTTTTCGAGTCCGCGAGCATCGCCTGGATCAGCTGGAAATCGCCGATCGGATTGCCGAACTGCCTGCGCTCGCGCGCATAGGCCACGCTTTCATGGATCAACCGCTCGGCGACGCCGATGCAGACGCCGGAAATGTGCAGACGGCCGCGATCGAGCACCTGCATCGCGACCTTGAAGCCCTCGCCTTCCTCGCCGAGGCGCAAGGCAGCCGGCACGCGTGCATTCTCGAAGATCACGTCGGAGATATGCGCGCCCTGCTGGCCCATTTTCTTTTCCGGCTTGCCGAGCGTGATTCCCGGAGTCTTCGCGGGGACGATGAACGCCGAAATGCCGCCGGCGCCCTTCTTCGACGGATCGGTGCGTGCGAGCAGCGTGAACATGCCGGCGCGGCCGGCATTGGTGATGAAGCGCTTGGTGCCGTTGACGACGTAAGCGTCGCCGTCGCGGAGCGCCGTGGTGCGAAGCGAGGCGGCATCGGATCCTGCGCCGGGTTCGGTCAGCGCGAAGCTTGCGACGACCTCGCCGCTCGCGAGCTTGGGGAGCCACTCCTTCTTCTGCGCGTCGTTGCCGAACATCACGACGCCCTGGCTGCCGATGCCGACATTGGTGCCGATGACGGAGCGGAACGCGGGCGACGTCCAGCCGAGCTCGAAGGCGACGAGGACTTCTTCCTCCATCGACAGGCCGAGGCCGCCGAATTCGGTCGGGATCGAAATGCCGAACAGGCCGAGCTCGCGCATTTCCTGGATGACGGCGTCGGGGACGCGATCTTCCTCGCCGACTTTCGCTTCGATCGGCACGCATTTCTCGCGCACGAAGCGGCGCACCGTGTCGATCAGTTGGATCCGCGTTTCCGGATCGAGCGCCATCCCGGCCTCCGTGTGTTTTCCGTCAGCGACAATCCTGTCGCGTCAGGGCGGAGCCAGATTAAAGGTATAGACGCCGACCACAAGGATGTGATCGACGCGCGTTCCGTCGGCGCCCAAGGGCAAAAGGATCGTCTCGTGCGCAAAGGCGCGCTTCATCGGCGCCTGCTCGATCCTGCCGCGCCAGGCCATGGGTTCGCCCGCCGCGAGCAACGCGCCGTAGATGGGGCGAAGCGCACGGCCGTAGCCCGGAAGCTGCTTGTCGATCTCCGTCAGCGTCAATCCCTGCAGCGTTGTGCCCTGCACCTGGACGATGGCGTCGCCGACGATCCGGAATTCGTAGTCCTTGCCGTCGTCGATCGCACGCACGAGGACGATATTGCGCAGGAACGGCGCCATGACCCGCGGCGTCATCGCGTCGCGGGTCGGAAAACGCGCGGTTCCTCTTTGCGCGTTCCAGACGGCCAGGGCCTGGTGCAGCAGGGGATCGGCGACGTCCGCAATCTCGATTCTCTGGCCGAGCCCCGGCAAATCGGCCGGTTTCGGCGCGGACGGGTCTTTACGCTGGGTCATCGGAACATCAAATCAGTTGGCGCTCTCGGCGAAGTTGACCACAAACGCGCCAGCGTCGAAAGATTCCAGGCATGCGGCTTTCGGTTCTCGATCAGTCCCCCGTCCGGAGCGACGGCAGCGCGGCAGACGCCGTCGCCGAAACCATCGCGCTCGCCAAGGCCTGCGAAAAGCTCGGCTATCACCGCTACTGGCTGGCCGAGCATCACAACACGAAATCCTTTGCGGGCTCGGCGCCGGAAGTCCTGATCGCGCGCGTGGCGGCGGAGACGAAGACGATCCGCGTGGGCTCGGGCGGCGTCATGCTGACGCATTACAGCCCGCTGAAGGTGGCCGAGCAGTTCCGCATGCTGGAGATCCTTTCGCCGGGGCGGATCGATCTCGGCATCGGCCGCGCGCCGGGCTCGGACCAGCGCACGGCGCAGGCGCTGCAGGCGGGTCCGCAAGGCTGGGGCATCGACGCCTTTCCGAGTCAGGTTCATCTCCTGCGCCAGTTCCTCGACGATGCGGCCGGCACTGCGTTGCCCGACGATCATCCCTATCGCGGCATCCACGCGACGCCGATGGGCCCGACGCGGCCGGAGATGTGGCTGCTGGGCTCCGGCATCCACAGCGCCGTCTATGCGGGCGAGCTCGGTCTTCCTTTCGCGCATGCGCATTTCATCAGCGCCGAAGGCAGCGAGGAGGCCGTCGAGAATTATCGCCGCCGTTTCAAGCCGAGCACCTGGTGCGAAACCCCGCGCGTCGCGATGGGCGTCGCAGCCCTCGCGGCGGAGACGGAAGACGAGGCGCGCCGGCTGGCGGCGTCGCGCAATCTCTGGGTGGTGCGGCTCCTGACCGGACGGCCTATCGCCTTCCCGCCGCCGGGCGAAGCGCTCGACTATCCGTATACGGAGCAGGAGAAGGCGCTGCTGGAGAATATCGAGGCGCGCTCGACGGTCGGCACGGCGGACGTCGTGAAGAAGAAGCTGACGGCGCTGGCCGAGCGCCACGGCGCCGAAGAACTCGTGATCGTGACGATCACCTACGACGCCGCGTCGCGCATGAGATCGTATGAGCTTCTGGCGAACGCGTTCGGGCTTCGGGCCTGAACCCGGCGGATCTCGCATTTTCCATGCGGTGTCGATCTCCCCTGCTATCAGGGGAAAAATCAGGGGCAAAAAATTTCTCCGCGCCGAGCGGATTGCAGGAAAAGCCCGTTCCGCAGGGCTTTCCCGCGCATCGCGCGCGGAACCCAAGTCGAAAAGCAGGGGTGCTGAGGGTGGAAATCATCCGTGTACGTCCTTTCAGGGATGGCGCAGATGGCGGCAAAGAACGTTGAACCACAGAGGCAGTGAGGCACAGAGATACTGAGCCTGTCGCCAGGATCATGCGCCACTTGCAGAAGACGTCTTGCGCGCGTTCCGCCGAGGTGGCGCAGGAGGAACGCGCGCGGGCGAACCTGGAAAGCGGGACGTGCTCTTTGGGACGCCCTCGCTCTCTCAGTGCCTCTGTGTCTCTTTGGTGAATCTTCGCGGCCGTGAATCCGGCCGCCCGGCCCCGACGAACAGCAACGCCTTTCGCGCGTCCGCGAAGGCGTCACCGGCGCGGCACTCGAAGCGTCCGCGCAAAGCTTTTGAAATTCACGATGTCAAAGAGCGATGCCGGGAGTCTGCGCCGCATGCTCGCGTCCGTGAAGAGAGACTTATGCAGCACACCGCGATTTTCGCATTTCGGGCTGCAAGCCTCTGACATCGCAGGAGCGCGTGTTGTCATTTTCGGATGTCGCCGCCCGCAAGATGCGAACAAAAATGAGAACATCGTCTGCGCGGGGGACGGCCCTTACGCGCGAGGCCGACGCGCTTCATAAAGATGCCGCAAGGCACCCAATTCCGCCACGTTCTTCATCAGCTCCGCGTTGGCCCAGGCGAGCGTGTGCCAAAGGGCGCGCGGCTGATCCCACGGATAGGCGACCGGCTTTTCGAGATCACTTTCGCTGAGGCGCGATAGAATTTCCGACCAGTCCTTCGCGAGCGCGTCGAGCGCGCGCTTCACCGCGTCGGCACTGCCGGGCCAAACCACATTCTCGCGGGCAGCAGGTTTTTCGCCGCGCAGCGCGGCCCGCGCGCCCGACCACCACCAGATGATCTGCCAGGTGAGCCAGCCGATCGTCACCGGCGGCGCGGGATCGGGTTCCGTGTCGGACCAATCGGGACGCCACACACCGTCGGCGCCGCGCCGCACCGTCCAGCTTCCCGCTGCCGGCTCCCACAGGCACGCCTCATCCGTCAGCACGGGAATATGATAGCCGGCCAGCCGCCAAGTGAGATCGAACTGCCAGCGCAAAATCTCTAATGGAGACGACAACTCACGCTCCGCCGATCAGCTTGATCCACTGGTCTTCGTCAATCACTTCGACGCCGAGGTCTTTCGCTTCGGTGAGCTTCGAGCCCGCGCCGGGGCCCGCGATGACGAGATCGGTTTTCTTCGAAACGGAGCCCGCGACTTTCGCGCCCAGCGCTTCCGCGCGCGCTTTCGCTTCGGGCCGCGTCATCTTCTCGAGCGTGCCCGTGAAGACGAGCGTCTTGCCGGCGACGGGCGAGTTCGCGACTTTCGGCGCCGCGGCTTTCTCGACCGTCACCTCTTTCAGAAGATTGGCGAGCGCCGCGCGATTGTGCCGTTCGTCAAAGAACTCCTTGATGCCTTCCGCCACCACGTCGCCGATGCCGCCGATGGCGTCGAGATCGGCCACGGCGTGATCGCTTTCCATGGCGTCCACGAAGGCTTCGATGGTGTGGAAATTCCGCGCCAGCAGTTTTGCCGTCGTCTCGCCGACATGGGGAATCCCCAGCGCATTGATGAAGCGGTCGAGCGAGATCTTCCGCCGCGCTTCGATGGATTTCATGAGATTGTCGACGACCTTGTCTTCCCTGTCGTCGCGTTTCGATTTCGAGGCGACTTCGCCCTTGCCTTCCCTGGCGCGGCGTTCCGCACTCAGGGCCGCGCGATGCTCGGCGAGGATTTTGCTCACCTTCTCGGGCTTCTCCGTGAGCTTGAAGATGTCGGCCGGCTGCTTGATCAGGCCTTTCTCGTGGAAAAGCTCGATATAGGTGCCGCCGAGGCCTTCGATATCGAAGGTGTCGCGTCCGACGAAATGCCTGAGGCGCTCGACGGCCTGCGCGGGACAGATGAGCACGCCGGTGCAACGCCGGTCGACTTCTTCCTTGCCGGTCTTCTCGTCGATCTCGCGCACGGCGTGGCTGCCGCAGATCGGACATTTGTGGGGGAACTGATAGGGCTTGGCGCCGCGCGGCCGCTTCTCGAGAATCACACGCACGATCTGCGGGATGACGTCGCCGGCGCGCTGCACGACGACCGTATCGCCGATGCGCACGTCCTTGCGCGCGATCTCGTCCTCGTTGTGCAGCGTCGCGTTCTGCACCACAACGCCGCCGACCGTCACGGGTTTCAGCTTGGCGACCGGCGTCAGCTTGCCGGTGCGGCCGACCTGGATCTCGATGTCCTGAAGAACCGTGTCGGCCTGCTCCGCCGCGAATTTGTGCGCGATGGCCCAGCGCGGCGAGCGCGAGACGAAGCCCAGGCGTTCCTGCAGATCGAGGCGATCGACCTTGTAGACGACGCCATCGATGTCGTAGCCGAGGCTGGCGCGCTTCACTTCGATGTCGCGATAGAACTTCAGAAGCTCTTCCGTCGTCCTGCAGCGCTTGATCAGCGGATTGACGCGGAAACCCCATGTTTTGAAGGTTTCCAGCATCTCCCATTGCGTGTCCGCCGGCATCGCGCTGGTCTCGCCCCAGGCATAGGCGAAGAAATGGAGCGGGCGGCGCGCCGTGATCGAAGGGTCGAGCTGGCGCACCGAGCCGGCCGCGGAATTCCTCGGATTGGCGAACAGTGGCTTGCCCTCTTTCTCCTGCCGCTTGTTGAGCGCCGCGAAATCGGCATGGCTCATATAAACTTCGCCGCGCACTTCGAAGACTTTCGGCGCCTTGCCTTCCAGCCTCAGCGGCAGATCGCGGATGGTGCGCAGGTTCGCCGTGATGTCCTCGCCCTCGACGCCGTCGCCGCGCGTGGCGCCCTGCACGAACAGTCCGTCTTCATAACGCAGCGACGCGGAAAGCCCGTCGATCTTGGGCTCGGCGGTGAAGACGATCTCGTGATCCTCTTTCCAGCCGAGAAAACGGCGTATGCGGGCCACGAAATCGACGACGTCCTCTTCGTGAAACGCGTTGTCGAGCGACAGCATCGGCACGCTGTGGCGCACTTTCGCGAAACGCTCCGAAGGCTTGGCGCCGACACGCAGACTCGGAGAGTCCGGCCGCACCAGCGACGCGAAACGTTCTTCTATCGCTGTGTTGCGTTTGCGGAGCGCATCATAGGCAGCATCCGAAACCTTCGGTGCGTCTTCCTGATAGTAGAGCCGGTCGTGCTCGGCGATCTCCTTCGCCAGCCGCGCGAGCTCTTTTTCGGCTTCGGCTTTGGTGAGTTTCTCGACGGGTGTCTTGGCGGTCATGGCGCATCAACCCCACCTCCCCCTTGCGGGGAGGTCGACGCCGTGAGCGAAGCGAACGGGCGTCGGGTGGGGGCCCCCCACCCGAAA
>Ga0335070_10003555_pt1 | contig 18204 bp, 18 predicted proteins | sample Lox_Sample_13_FD_206722 | JGI IMG/M metagenome (GOLD analysis project Ga0335070, IMG submission 206722) | Soil microbial communities from Loxahatchee National Wildlife Refuge, Florida, United States - Lox_Sample_1.3 | ecosystem: Environmental > Terrestrial > Soil > Wetlands | place: USA...
TCCATCGAGGCAGGAGTCGATGAATTGTACCAGTTTGTCGAGTAGCATGGTTACCTCCGCGTATTATTTGTGTGCCGCATAGGATCTGCGGTGACGGATTCGATCTTTGACCCTCTGGCCCCTCTTGATCAAGAAAGGCATCATTTTGGAATTGACCCGCAAGTAGTAGACGCACTCCTCAGCCACGCGCTTCGGAGTGAGGGCCATATCCTTCTCGAAACGTTTGCTCATCCATCGAGTGATGTGGTGGTACCTTTGCGTCCTTGAGAGCAGTGCCTCGATCAGCTCCATGATGATCTCATCCTGAGCCCCGAGATATGAGGCAAGAGCTTTCATGAACTGCCTCTGGCCCTGGATCGGCAAGGCACTTATTTCTTTCGCTGCTGCTTCTACAAACTCGCTCAGTTCGGTCATAAAATTCCTCCCACAAATTATTTATATTTGTTATGTCCAGAGAAAATGTGGAGAATCACTTGCTGGGCTTTGACGATTTTGTGTTTGCGACTACGAACAGTCTGGCCGAATATTTCATACACAGGTGTTCGCCCTGCGCGACAAGAACTGGTCAAACTTCTTCATTCAGAGAGACTACGGTATAACCCTGGAGGTTCGTCGTAGGAACGAGGAGAGCGAACTCCTGTCCCTGTCGTACGACGGCGCTCGAGACATTGGAAAGAGCTCGGAAAGGCTCGGTAGGGTAAGCAAAACTCATTAAAGTTCACTAGAAACCTCGGGCACTTCTGTCCTTGGTGCGCTTACGTGCAATTTAATGTGCTCTAATGTTCTTGACCGGCCCTCGCACGCTCAATTCTCTCACGGTGTAAGCTTGAAAAAAGTGCTGATCAAAAACAGTCGAGAGAAAACAGCCACCATCCGAAAGAATTAGATGCTGATGTTCACCCACGGAACATGTGAAGAAAAATATGGGATAGAAGGATTGCAACCGCCTAAATCGAAAGATAAGGAGACTTCCTCAGCGGCTTTCACTATCACTTGAACAGTACAGGGGCTTGAAAGGCAGGCATAGCAGGGTTTCCAGGCTCGTCAATATTTCGTCTCTATTTTGTATCGAACCCTTACCCTACTCTAATAACCGCGAGAACGGTCATTTGAGTAGTGCGTCACGGCGGACATTTATATTTGGCCCGCATTTGTGATGATGAATTATCGTTGCGTATTGTTGCGTATAGTTTGCGTTTTAACTCTCAAAAAACGCAAGTTTTGGCGCTTGAGCTCTTATTATTTCAATATGTTACAACTCGCCCCCAGTCTGCAAAACCGTTATTCTCCGGTTCAAATCCGGATGCCGCCTTTATTCAATCACAAAATCCCAGGCAGTATCATTAATCCAGAGGCTGTAATAGCCTCTTCCAAAGAGAGCCTTCGGCTTCGCTGTATAAAGGGCATCGCTTTTCTTGGCCACCTCCAGCTGGATATCTTTTCCAAAAATAAAGCGCGACTTGTGTACCGCTGTCTGGGTGACGAAAAGCATCGGATTCAGCGTGAGGTATTTTATATCGTATTTTCCGTATATAACGAATTGCTGCACTTCTGCGAGAGGAAATCGCTGAGGGTTGTTACTCTCTATGTAGAGCACCCCCTTCTCGTCGAAGACTATGTTAGGCAACAACCTTTTTAGCGTTTTCGGCGTCTTGACGTACACACCGTACTCCTTTGGTGTTGCCACATCCTCCTTGGCGTGCAAGGCCACGGCGCCTAGCGTAAACACCAAGGCTGCCAGAGCCACCACAGCTACGAGTCTATTCATCGCTGGTCTCCTTATATCCTTATGATATCACCCGTGTCGGTCCGCTTACCTGAGAACCGCAATATGGACCTTACGCTCCCTCGGCCCATCAAATTCCATGAGAAAGATACCCTGCCACGTACCCAGCACCAGTCTTCCGCCCGAAAAAGGTACAAGCAGAGAGTGTCCCGTCAGAGAAGACTTGATATGAGCGTCAGCGTTGCCCTCCGCGTGCTTATATGAGTGGTTGCGCGGCACAAGCCTGTCCAGGGCATCCATGATGTCGCTCATCACGGCAGGGTCTGCATCTTCGTTGATCAAGAGACCGCACGTCGTGTGGGGAGTGAAGAGATAGACAAGTGTCCCTTCCTTGTTTTTCACGGCCTGGGCCACCTCGGCCGTTATGCTCCTGGCTTCGACCCTGCTTGCGGTCCTCACCTTGATCTCCAGCATGCGCTAATTCTACTGCATCGCAATCGACCATATCAACAGAATTAGTTGATGTTCCAAATCCCACCGAGCCTCTTGCAAAAAAACTACAGCCATCTATATAATATAGCAGGTGAAATTCGAAGAGGGATTAAAGAGGCTCGAAGAGATTGTGACCATCCTCGACGAAGGCCAGGTGTCTCTGGACACTGCACTGGACCTTTTCAAAGAAGGCCTTCTTCTCACTAAAGATCTCTCTAAGAGACTGGACGAGATTGAAAAAAAGGTCGAAATCCTCATAAAAAAAGAGGACGGGTCTGTTGAAAAGAAACCCTTCCCGCAGGAAGAGCCCTAGTGGATTTTAAAACTTTTCTCAACGAAAAGCGGCTCGTAGTCGAAGATTTCCTGCGTTCAATCTTTGTGACCTTTACCACGTGCCCTGACGTTCTGAAAGATGCTATGGAGCACAGCCTATTCTCTGAAGGAAAAAGGATCAGGCCCATACTGGCGCTTGCCGTGTCCGATGCGAAAAATGGCAACGCAGCTACGGTGCTTCCTTTTGCTTGTGCTATCGAAATGATTCATACGTATTCCCTTATCCACGATGACCTCCCCTGCATAGACAACGATGAGTTGCGCCGGGGCAGACCTACCTGCCACAAGGTGTTTGGCGAAGCGGTCGCCCTGCTCGCAGGAGACGCGCTGCTGACCGAAGCCTTCAGGGTAATGGCAGACCCGCGCTTCAGTCCGACGACACCGGCAGCCCTTGCTCGGGAGATGCTTTACGAAATAGCCCACGCAGCCGGGGCAGAGGGGATGATTGCCGGACAGGTCGTGGATGTGCTCTATGACGGGAAAGAAGGGACAAAGAGCATCCTTGACTACATACATCGGAACAAGACTGCTGCACTCATTCGAGCGGCAGTACGCGTTGGGGCGATGGCGGGCGAAGCCACGAGTCAGGAACTTGAGCACTTCACGAAATACGGAGAATCGTTGGGTCTCGCATTTCAGGTTGGAGATGACTTGCTCGATGCTGAAGGTGATGAAAAGATAGTAGGCAAGAAGCTTAGAAAAGACATTACCAAGCAGACCTACATAAAACATTATGGCGTTGAGGAGTCAAGAGCGCGATTAGATGAGCTGGTCAACGAGGCGGTACAGGCACTGGCCTTTCTGGGCCCTGCGGGCGAGGTGCTGACCGGAATGGCCGAGTTTGTAGGAAAGAGGTCCTCCTGATGCTCCTGGGTGCTATCAAGACTCCGGAAGATATACGGCAACTTACCATCCCGGAACTGCAAACACTTGCAGATGAGATGCGCCAGGTTATCATTGAAACAGTCTCCAAGACAGGTGGCCATCTCTCCTCGAACCTCGGTGTAGTCGAGTTGACGCTCGCACTCCACCACGTCTTTGACACGCCCGCGGCCCAGATTGTGTGGGATGTCGGCCACCAGTGTTATCCTCACAAAATCCTCACTGAGCGTAAGGACAAGCTCTGGACAATCAGGCAGAACGGGGGGCTGAGCGGTTTTCCCTGCAGGAGAGAAAGCTGCTATGACGTCTTCGATACGGGCCACGCAAGCAATTCAATCTCGGTGGCTACCGGGCTCGCCGAGGCGGCAACGAAGCTGGGCCAGAGTCAGAGTGTGATCGCAGTCATTGGAGATGGCTCACTCACCGGCGGTATGGCCTTTGAGGCGCTCAATCATGCAGGCCATCTCAAGACAGACGTCATCGTGATCCTTAACGACAACGAGATGTCCATATCCAAGAACGTGGGAGCCCTTTCCGCCCACCTTAACCGCATCATGACGGGTGATTTTGTCAGCAGGCTGAGGGAAGAGATCAAGAGCAGGCTCAAACAGTGGCCGGGTGTAGGGGACAAGGTGTACAAAGCAGCCCGCCAGCTGGAAGAGGCTGTCAAAGGGCTCGTGACGCCGGGCATACTTTTCGAAGAACTTGGCTTCACCTATATCGGCCCTGTCGATGGACACAACCTGACCCACCTTGTGGAGACACTGAGGAATGTTAAACGGCTGAAAGGACCCCGCATTGTTCACGTCATCACCAAGAAGGGTAAGGGCTACGCGCCTGCAGAGGCTGACCCCGCGCGCTTTCACGGGGTCTCAAAATTTGACGTCGCAACGGGCGCCTCTATCCAGAATGGCCGTCCAACCTACACGGATGCCTTTGGCGATGCGATGATCCAGCTAGCCGAGATGGACAGTAAAGTCGTGGCGGTAACAGCCGCCATGTGTCTCGGAACAGGTCTTGAAAAGTTTTCTCAGCTCTTTCCCGACCGATTCTATGACATCGGGATCGCAGAACAGCACGGCGTAACATTCGCCGCCGGTCTGGCCTGCCAGGGCCTCAAACCGTTCGTCGCCATATACTCAACCTTCCTGCAGAGGGCGTACGATCAGGTTATTGAAGACGTGTGCCTGCAGGGACTCCCTGTTGTTTTCGCGCTGGACCGGAGCGGCCTCGTTGGCCAGGACGGCCCTACCCACAATGGGAGCTTTGACATATCGTATCTCAGACATATCCCGAACATGGTTGTGATGAGCCCAAAGGACGAAAACGAGCTGAAGCAGATGCTCTTCTCAGCATACTGCTACGGGAAACCGGCAGCGATCCGCTACCCCCGGGGAGAGGCCATTGGCGTTCCCATCGATCCCGCTTTCAATGAGATTCCGATCGGCACCTGGGAAGTTCTAAAAGAAGGCACAGACATTACACTGATGTCATGCGGCCCTCTGGTCTATAGCGCGCTCGACGCCGCGCTGGACCTGGAAAAGGAAGGCATCAGCTGCGCAGTGGTCAATGCGAGATTCGTCAAGCCGATGGATCGCGAAGTCATAATCAACCTTTCTACACACACGGGGAAGGTGCTTACGATTGAGGAAAATACCATCATCGGCGGTTTCGGAAGCGGGGTGATGGAAGTCCTGTCCGAGGAAGAGTTACGCGTCCCGCTAAAAAGGGTGGGACTCCCTGATAGGTTCCTTACTCACGGCACTCCAAAGATGCTGCGGGAACTCGTTGGCCTGGATCAAGAAGGCATAAAGAAGACAGTCAGGTTTTGGCTAAGCAGAGAATAGATACCCTCCTGGCACAAAAGGCACTCGTTGATTCGAGAGAAAAAGCCAAGATCCTTGTAATGGCTGGCGCCGTCTACGTTGAGGGGCAAAGGGTTGTCAAGCCCGACCAGCACGTCGACGTGAATGCCCAGATAGAAGTAAGAGCGGGAGGCTTGCCTTACGTCAGCTTTGGCGGGACAAAACTTAAACATGCGTTGGAAGCCTTCGGCTTGGACGTAAGAGGAAAAAGGGCGCTTGACGTAGGCTCATCAACGGGCGGTTTTGTTGACTGTATGCTCCAGGAGGGAGCAGCGTGTGTCTACGCAGTTGACGTGGGCACTCATCAACTCCATGAGAAAGTCAGGCGCGATCCGCGCGTTGTTCCGCTGGAAGGGGTCAACGCCAGATACTTAACACCCGGTCAGGTTGGCGGAGATGTGGACATTGTCACGGTCGACGTCTCTTTCATATCCCTAAAAAAAATACTCCCTGCCCTGATCTCCATACTGCACAGGGGGGCCGTGCTGGTGACCCTGGTAAAACCCCAGTTTGAGGTGGGTAGGTATCAAGTTGGTAAAGGCGGTATTGTCAAAGATCAAGAGAGAGTTCGCGCTGTCATCGAGGATATAAAAAAATTTGGAGAGGGCCTCGAACTGCGACCGAAGGGTGTTACCGAGGCACCCAGAGAAAAAGAGAGAAAAAACCGCGAATATTTTATCCTATGGGAGCTGTAAAGAAACCACCCTCTGTGCTTTTTTTCGTGAGCCTTATCTTCAATGACCAAAGCCGGATGGCTGAGGTTGAAAATGAGCTGGGCGACTTCCTGGGCCCTGTCTGGGACAGGTCTGCGATAAGACCCTTCTTTCATTCAGACTACTACGAACGAGAAATGGGCAAGAGCCTCAACCGTTATTTTCTTTTGTTTGAATCATTGGCTTCCCGAGAGCAGCTTCCTGAGGTAAAATTATGGACTAACGACATTGAGGCACGCCATGAGCAGCAGGGCAACCGAACAGCAAATATTGATCCCGGATACATCGCCCTTGAGCAGGTCGTGCTTGCCACGACTAAAGGGTATGCGCACAGGATATACCTGGGGAATGGTATTTTTGGAGATTTGACCCTTATGTTCGAGAACGGTAGCTACCGTAGCTTGCCGTGGACTTACCCCGATTACAGGAGCGAAGAGATAGTTGCGCTTTGCAACGGGTGGAGACAACGCTACAAGGAGTCGCTACGATGCCAAAAAGCATGACCGGTTTCTCAAGAGCTGAAACGGAAACAACCAATGGCAAATGCTCCGGAGAGGCGCGCTCACTTAACAGCCGCTACCTTGAAGTTTCCCTTAAATTGCCTAAGAGCGCAGCCGCTTACGAGCAGCGCTTGCGCGAACTGGCGAAAAAACAGGTCAAGCGAGGCAGGCTTGACGTCACTGTAAAATGGGAGAGGTCAGGAGAGAGCCTCGCTCTGCCTACGTTGAACGAGGAGGCGATCAGGTGGTACTTAGATGTGGCGCGTCACCTGAAAGAGACCTACGGCGTGAAGGGAGATCTGACTTTAGATAATATCCTGAACGCAAAAGATATCATTGTTTACGAGGAAAACAGCATGCCTGAGGGCGCGTTGTACGGCTGTTTCGATACGCTGTTGGCAAAGCTGAACGAAGAGCGCGACCGCGAGGGAGAATTGATAAAGCACGATCTTTTTGCACGGCTTGAGAAGCTGCAGGCTGCCCTTTCAGAGATCGAGCATCGATGGCCGTCGGTGGTCAAGAGGCATGAAGAGACGTTACGGGAAAAAGTGCAAAAAGCGCTACAAACATCCTCGATAGACGAGTCGCGCATACTCCAGGAGATTGCCATTTACATGGAGAGGGTCGATATAGCGGAAGAGATTTCGCGACTTAAGGGCCACCTAGGCCATTTCCGGCAAACCCTCGACGGCGCTGATGAGATGGGCCGCAAGCTCGATTTCATCATACAGGAGATGGTCCGTGAGGCGAATACCATAGGCAGCAAGTCAAGCGACATGTTTATCAGCGAACGGGTGATCCAGATAAAAGTAGAGATAGAAAAGATGCGCGAACAGGTGCAGAATGTGGAGTAAGGCCGGGGCAGGGGTCACTGGGCAAGGGTCACGGGAGACTAGGACGTTACAGGTTGCAGGTTGCACGTTACAGGTCAAGACCTTCTCCGATAGGCTTTCGTCCTGCTTTCTAACCCGTAACTTGAAACAGGTTTTTGTCTGTAACTTGTAACGGGGTTGCCAATGCCTCTACGTAAAGGTCATCTGATCGTTGTTTCCGGTCCCTCCGGAGTCGGAAAAACGACCCTGATTGAACGCGTTCTCAAAGAGGATGGGAACATATTCTTTTCGGTCTCGTACACTACTCGCGAAAAAAGGCAAAACGAGGTCCACGGCAAGGATTACTACTTTACGGATGAAGCGACCTTTCGACAGATGATTGCTGATAACGGTTTTCTGGAATGGGAGCCCGTTCACGGTTATCTCTATGGGACACCCATCAAAGAGATATCCCGATCGATCAGCGAGGGGCACGACGTCATCCTTGATATCGACGTAAAAGGTGCCCTTAAAGTAAGAGAGAAATGCCCGTCAGCGTGCCTTATATTCCTGGAGCCTCCTTCGGTTGACGAGCTAAAAAGACGCCTTGAACTGAGAGGTGAAAAAGAGATCGAGAAGAGGATGGAACGGGTACGGGAGGAAATGGCAACGAAGCCGCTCTTTACTTATGCAGTGAAAAATGATAAACTGCAGGAAGCGTATCAGCGGTTCCAATCGATCATACGGGCGATAGGGGGGTTAGAGAATGGCAAGAATAACTGTTGAAGACTGCATGGAGCATGTGGAAAACCGGTTCGAGCTCGTTCATCTTGCGGCCAAACGGACCAAACAGTTGGTAAAAGGAGCCCGCCCTCTCATCAAGTCAACGAATAAGGAAGTAGTGACTGCGTTGAGAGAGATCGCTGCAGGTGAGATCTACTTCGAGAAAAAACAGATTCTGGAAGAAAAGGAAATTCCCTACCAGCTCTCGAACTTCTCGCTGTAAGAAAAAGCTGTTACAATTTACGGGTTACAAGCACAGAATTCCTGCTATAGCCCTGCGTGGGTGTTATGCTACGTTGCATTCAATATTAGCCCCGCAGACCTGCAGAAAAGTATTTTCCTACAGGCTCAGGTTCGTGCCGCTAAGCGGCAATCCGTCTGCGGTCACTATTAGCGGTCACTATTTCGTTGACATGGGAGGCCGCCGTCCGTATGCTCTTCGGTATGAAAGGAGAGTTTCCCACCATGAAGCGGCACGCCTATTTCAAGCGGATTTCGGGTTACATTGTTATCGGGCTAGTGTCAACCATTTTGCATCAACCCGTCGTGGCGGCTTCTCTCACAGAGGTTCCTAGTCCTGTGAGCGACGCTGCCATGCAACTGGTGCAATTTTGCATCGAACCCAAAGTCGGCCTTAATGAGGCTGCTGTCGCTACCCTCGCTGACTACGTCCTGAGTTCAAAGCAAAACAGGGAATACTCCCTCCCGAAATCCCAGGAATGTACCGGGGCTTATCATGAGTTCGACACGAAGGTCACCCTTCCTCGATTTATCGAGTACTCATATAACCCGCTCATCCCACCCGTGATCACAAAGCCATCTTCTGTGCGCTACGCCGCCTGGGCCAGCCCGCGGGATGAAAGTCAAAAGCTGCCCGCCAGCTGGGCACCGGTTCCTCCTGCCGGAGTTCCCGTCGTCATCCACGCGATACAGCGCGAATCTGACACCCCCGACCTCAACAGTGGCGTCTATCATGAATACGATCTGAAAAGAACACTCATCCTGCAGAACCATAAAGGACGGCAGGTATTTCTCTCCGTATCAAAACAGATTGATAAGTCTGATGTCGGGAAAAAAGGGTTTATCCTGGGTGATGACACGGACTGGACATACTATTATTCGGGAGAACCTGGTTCCCCAAGAACAGGCCTTGGATGGGTCAAGTCCTACATTTACGATTATTTTTCAGTTTGTGTGTACATGGAATCAAGCACTGCACCGAGCATGGTCAGGGCTGCTGTTTTTCAGTGGCTTTCCGCCGGTTGGTCAGGAATTAACTTCGTTAAAGCGAGCCATATCCTTCGCGGGTTGGAACGCTTCGATCGCGATTGTAAAGTGGTTCTGGAATCTCCTCGCCTGCCTGCTCCGAATCAGATAGTCTCAGTCTACCAACAGCTTTCGAATACGTCGGCGAGTGATTTAACAAAAAAATATGCCGCATTGCAGCAAGCACTGCGATCTAAGGCCTTCACGATGGGCAAGGTCGGCAAATCTGCATTGGATGAACCGGTATCCTATGCGAACACACCAAGAGAACAGATGGTTAACGAGCTTATGCTGGAGTACCTGAAAATCAGCATTGGCAAAGCGCCGCTGATCAAAGAATAATTTGATCAGCATTGGCAAAGCGCCGCTGATCAAAGAATAATTTCCCCTGTTATCGGGATTTACTTCTTGAACCAGCCCATCTCTTTGAGATACTTCTCTGCTCCGGGATGGAAAGGCACCGTAATGCCCTTGGTAACAGTTTCGGGTTGCATGTCTCTTGCTGCCGTGTGGATCTGGTAGTATTCCTGCCTGTGGTCGAACAGGTTCTTCAGAAACCTGTAGATAAGATCATCGCTCACCCTTGCAAGCGTCCAGACTGCGGTACCCCATCCGAGTATTGACGTGTCCTGCTCCAGGCCCTTATACGAACCGGCCTTAACCACGGTAGCGTAGTAGTACGGGTGCTCCGTGACGATCTTTTTCAGAATCTTCTCGTCGACAGGAACGATCCTTACGCTTTGCCTGCTGGAAAGCTCGGAGTACGAGGCTATCGGATACCCACCGGCCAGAAACCCGCCATCGAGGCTCCCGTCCTGGAGACCCTCTACAGTCTCTTTGTAAGTAAAATAGTACGGTCTGAAGTCCTTCTTCTGCACTCCATGCTGCTCAAGCAGGAACTGGGCAGTGTTCGCCGGACCGCTGCCGGGACCACCCATGGCAATCCGCTTTCCTTTTGCGTCACCGTAAGACTTGATAGGGGAATTGCCGGGAACAACGAAGTATAGGTCTGTCGCCATATTAAAGGCAACGGCTCTCAGACCCGCAAACGGTTTACCCTTGAAATCGGCCTCGCCTCTGTACGCCCGCCAGCCTTCATCGCAGCTGAAAATGCCGAAAGCATCCTTGTTCATCGCCTCCCGTTGCATCATGCGCCTTACAATCTCCATGGATGAAGACGTGGCCTCGTGTACCAGACTCACCTCGGGCAGATACTTGTTGGTGATGGTCACGATACCTGCGCCTGTCAGGTAGGCACCGCCGCCGGCCGGCGGCGTCAAGAAGGGGATGAGCTCCCGAGCGTCCGTTGAAGAAGGAGAAGCTGCCATGAGGAGCATCAGTCCACCAACTATACCGAGGACCAGTTTTGCGCAATCCATTTCTCTTCCTCCGTTTCTACATTGGAAGCATCCAAGAAATCAGTAGAGCGTTTTCGCAATGATGTTCTTTTGTATTTTGTTAGTGCCCTCGTATATGGATGTTATTCTTACATCCCTGAGAGCTCCCTCAAGCCCCTGGTCGCGCATATAACCATAGCCGCCGAGAATATCTATTGACCTGTTCAGTATCTCGATCGCGCTCTCCGGTATCACCAACTTCACTATCGAAGCGTATTTTGTCGCTTCAGGATCCTTCCTGTCATAGAGCCAGGCTGCTTTGTAAAGAAGACTTCTACACTTTTCGGTTTCAACGTACATATCCACCAGGTCGTGCTCGATCGACTGGAATTTTATAATGGGCCTGCCAAACTGCTTTCTCTTTTTTGCGTAGTCTGCTGCCTTTTCGTAACCATGGAGCATGCTGCCGAATGCCTGCGCTGCTATCACTATCCTGCTCAGTTCGAATCCGGGGAGTGCGACCTTCTTGCCTTTGCCGCGTTGGCCGAGTATATGGTCCTTTGGTACGCGAAAGTCACTAAAAACGAGCTCTCCCGATGCTGTCGTGTTGATGCCCATCTTTCTGCCGAGGTCGTTTATCTCAAAGTGCTCAGGACCGTTCTTGTCGATCTGCTCCTTGTCGAAAAGAAGCGCAGTCAAGTGATCCCCATCCTTTGTGAGCAACGTGTAGAAGTCTGCATAACCTGCATTTGTCGTGAATATCTTTGAGCCGTTCACTATAAAAGAATCATCTTTCTCCTCAATTCTCGTCTTCAGGCTTCCGATATCGCTACCGCTGTCCGGCTCTGTGACGCTGAATGCCGCGATATACTTTCCTTCTATCAACGGGCGGATATACTTCTCTCTCTGTTCCCTGGTTCCGGAAATATCAACGACGAAGCTGGGTATGTACCCAAGACTCAGGGCCATTCCCATGCCGGGCAGCCTTCTGCACATCTCCGTGACAGCGACCACATGGCCCAGAGCTCCGTACCCTGAGCCACCAACATCCTCAGAAAAACCCACGCCTATAATCCCGAGCTTTCCGATTTTCTCAAAGAGCTCTCTTGGATACCTGTGCTCATCTTCAATCTTTTGGAGGTAATCCTGGTCCAGCTCTTTTTCGCAGAATTCGCCTACCGCCTTCTCTACATCTTTCAGATCATTGCCGATACCCAGGTCCATCAGACTTTTCTTTCTTCGCTACATTTTATTGACACCATGTGATGTCACGTCAATTACTGACGACGAATCTGTTATGTTAACAATATCAACAGATCTTTTCTATCAAATTCTTAAACTATGCTCGAGAGGAGAGGCCGTCTTGGCCTGACCCCAACTCGTGACCAATCAGGTTTTCTCAACCCGGCACAGGAGCGCCGTGTGAGGCCAGCTACCGATCTCAGGGCTGCAGAATTCTGCCCTATCAGGACAGAGTACGTTGACATTCGATTCGAACACGCTGAAGAGCGTCGGCTCAGCCTCTTGCCTTTCCGGGAACCACCACCCGTGATCCGCATCGGCCATACGCGGGTCGACCATATCGGAAAGAGCAAGACGCATGCGAATACTTCCCGCGGGCGTTTCCACACTAACCCAGTCACCTTCGGCCAGATGCAGTCTCTGTGCGGTTTTGGGGTGAAGCGTGACCATTGGATCGGGCCTCTTTTTTCTCGCTGCCTCGATCTGCCTCTGTTCGGAGTGATACATCGGCATAAATCGGCTCCCTGAAATAAGCACGAGTGGAAAGGACTCGACCAGCTTCGCATCACTCACAGGGCTGTGCTTCATCTCGCGGTAGACGGGCAGAGGTTCGCAACCGAGGGCCTCAAACGTGCTCGACCGGAGCTCCACTTTGCCCGACGGTGTGCCGAAGCCATACTTCTTGTAGCGTTCGAATTCCGGCTTTCCGAAGAGGCCATTCTGCTCAAGAAGTTTCTTAAAGGTTAAGTTCACGGGTGAAAGCCTGTAGTCCCACACTTCCTCAATGGTTTTCCATGGCCAGTGTTCGGCCTGCCCCAGTCGGAGCGCCAGGCCGCGCCAGAAATCATACGTGTTGCGCCGCTCGTAGAGGGGTTCGATTCCTCTGGGGCAGGCCACGCAGAAGGTCCCTGTCAACCAGAGTTCGGTCGTCTCGACCGTAGAACATATGGGAAATACGAAATCTGCAAGGGCTGCGGAAGGGGTCGGATAGAATTCGCCCACCACGTAGAGTTTCAGGCTCTTCAACGCCTCATACGTGTGGCGCGGGTTCGGGAGCGAAAGTAAAGGATTGCTTGCTACAGAGATGGCGGCGGTGATCGGATACGGTTTTCTGGTGATCATTGCGTCAAAAACCGGCCGCGCGTGGGCCGTACAGGTCATATCAGCGTTCGGCGGACGCATGTATGTGCGGGGCAGACGGCGGTTCGCTTCGTCGTTTCTTGACCATCCAGGAAAACCGAAGAAGGGGTATTGGTCAGCCCCCAGTTGTTTAGTGCGCTGCTCCACGGGCATGGCATCGTTTTTTTGCATTTCCTCATCGCCGATAATGCTTCCGACGGGATCATCGCAGCCGAGTGTTTCCCCGCCCGGAATATCCAGGTTGCCCGTGAGGGCCTTGAGGCAACATCTCGCCCGCGCAGCCTGGGTGGCGTTAACGCCCTGCTTGTCCAGACCGAAACCCCAGGTTAAGACTGCAGGCTTTGTGGTGGCGTAACAGCGGGCCGAAGAGACCACCTGCTCAGGAGAGAGCCACGTGATTTCTGCGACTCTTTGCGGCGTGTAGCTTTGAGCCGCAACCTTCAGATCTTCGAATCCGACGGTCCAGTTCGCCACGAAATCGCGGTCATAAAGATTCTCTTCAATAATGATGCGTATCCAGCCGAGCATGAGAGCCACATCAGTCCCGGGCCGAATCTGCAGCCACATGTCGGCTTTTTCCGCCTCCGTAATGCGACGCGGATCTACGACGATGAGCTTCGCACCGTTCTTCTTTGCCTGCAGGATCATGGGATAAAGACCGACGGGGTCTGACTCTGAGGGACCATGCCCCCAGAGAACCACGCATCGGGTATGCATGATGTCGCCCCACGTAAACCCGCCGTACGTGGCATATTCGACTGCCTGCGTCGGGCACATGCAGACCGTGTTTGCGCCGCAGACATTGGGCGAGCCGAAAAGATTGAAGAATCTACGCTCGTCCCAGTGATAGGTGCGTTTGGTGCCGTGAGTGAATGCCAGGGTTTCCGCCCCGTGTTTCCCGCGAAGGGCTTCCAGTTTTCCAGCGACTTCGTCGAGAGCCTGCTCCCAGGTGAGACGCTGCCATTTCCCGGAACCCTTTTCGCCCTGACGTTTGGCAGGGTAATTGATTCTGTCAGGATGATGGACGTGATCAGCCATCAGAGCGCCTCTGGGGCATATCCTGCCCTTTGTTATGGGATGTTGCGGGTCTCCCTTCACTTTGGTGATCCTGCCGTTTTCTACTTCCAGGAGAGTACCGCACCGGGGATGGCATAGACCGCAATAAGATCTTCTGATTTCAGTCATGACAAAACCCTCCTCTTGCGAAATTCTTGCATGCGATCTCTGACCACAGTAACTCCTCCAGGAACCAGTTTAGCAGCATACCTGGATATTTTCTAGCGATTTGCCGGACATACCCAACATACTGCTTGACAAAAGTATTTCACTCTTATAGTCTGGTTTTGAAAGCTTGGGGACGGCCCAGAGTTCTCAAATTCATGAAGCTTAAGGCGTCCGGGGCACGGCGGCAGGCTGATCGAGAGCTTCATGCAATCACACAGGGACAGGGCCGGCGTTTGTTGATTCGCAAAGGGCTGCCATCACGGCAGGCCTCAAAAAAAAGAGGAGGGATTCCATGCGCAAAAAAGGGATGTTTCTGTTACTCGTTGTGGGATTGATCGTTGGTTCATTGCTCTGTCTGGCTCATGCGCAGGTGGGGACGAAACCAGCCCCCGCAATGAAGAGTCTCAAGATCGGCGTCATCAGCCCGCAGACCGGTCCTATCACCTTTTACGGGGTGAGCATGCTCCGAGGCGTTGAGCTCGCGTTCAGGAACATCAACGAGAAGGGAACCATAGGGAACGGGCCGGGAATCCTCGTCGGGAACCAGCGATACAAACTGGAGGTCGTAAGTTACGACGATTCCGCTGACCCGGCCAAGAGCGTAGCGGGCATGAGAAAACTCGTTGAAATGTATAAGGTGCCGGTGGTTCTTGGACCGTTCGGTACCCCTCAGGTCTGGGCCTGTCAGGAGGTCAACGTGGGACTCAAGGTTCTTTTCAACGGTCTGTCAACCTCCGACCAGTCGCGCAAGAAGGGCAACCCTCTCTATATCCAGGAGCGTGTGCCTGCCCTCTATTATGGGGATCCCATGGCGCAGGCGTGTATCGACAAGGGATTCAAGAAGGCAGCCATACTTACGGACATCAACGAAGCCTATCAGTCGTGGGGCAAGCGGTTCGGTCAGAAATTTGAAAGCCTTGGCGGGCAGGTTGTTGCGTTTGAAACCGTTGATATTAAGAATACGACCGATTATCACTCGATCATGACGAGCATCAAAGCGAAGAATCCGGACATTCTATTTATATCAGCCTATGAAGAGCCTACCGCATTGGCCACCAACCACGCGCTTGACGTCGGGTACAAAGGCAAGTTTCTATTCACGTCTGAGTGGGGCACCAAGGCGGAAAAGATCGTTGGTCTCGAGAGGCTTGAAGGCTCGATCGTCCAGGCCATGACACACATGTTTTACAGAAAGTATCCCAGCCAGGACAAGAGAGGATACGTGACGGCCTTTGTTAAAAGCTACCGGGAACTGTACAAGGAAGATTACGCGCAGCCGGGTATCTCGGTTTATGATCCCGCTCTTATGTTCGCGCGCGCCATGGAGATCAGCGGTAGCGTCACAGACGCCTACGCTATCCGGGCTGCCTGCGCGAAGGCCCTTCAGGAAGGCAAGCTGCCGCTCATCTTTCCCAACAACGACGTGCTGAAGAACGGACTGATGGTCGGCGCGCCTGAACTGCTCCTGGAGATCAAAGGAGGCCAGTACACGCTCATGAAAGAATTGCGGCTGCCGAAGGAGATGCTCGAATAGCGAGGAGCCGAAGAACAGGGCGTAAACAGCGCACCAACAAGAAAGGGGGAGTTATGGCGAGAAGATCTCTTTATTATCTGATCTGTCTGGCGCTGATCGTCTGCGCGGTGGCCCTGGCAAAGGATCTGGCTGCACAGGCAAAAGCAGCCCCGCCCGCAAAGACGGTGAAAGTGGGCGTCGTTAGTGCGCACAGCGGGCCCATAGCCTTTTACGGCCTGAGTGTGCTTCGCACGGTAGAACTGGCCGTAAAAGATATCAATGAACGGGGCACTATCGGACAGGGGCCGGGTATCCTCGTAGGGAACCAGCGATACAAGCTGGAGGTCGTGAGCTACGACGATTCCGCCGACCCGGCCAAGAGCGTAGCCGGCATGCGCAGGCTTGCAGAGATGTACAAGGTGGCCGTGGTATTCGGACCGCAGGGTACACCGAACACGTGGGCGTGCCAGGAGATAAACGTCCCGCTGAACGTGCTCTTTGTTGGTATGTCGGCTTCCGACCAATCACGCAAGAAGGGAAATCCGCTTTACATCCAGGAACGATCACCCACACTTTACTTCGGTGATCCCATGGCGCAAGCCTGCATCGACAGGGGTTTCAAGAAGGCCGCTGTGCTTACCGATGTCAACGAGGCCTATCAGTCATGGGGCAAGAGGTTCAAAGAGAAGTTCGAGGCCCTCGGCGGACAGATCGTAGGCTTTGAGACGGTCGACATCAAGACCATTACCGACTACCACTCCATCATGACCAGCTTCAAGGCGAAGAACCCGGATATCATCTTTATCACCATGTATGAGGAGCCTATGGCGCTGGCAGCGACTCACGCGCTCGATGTCGGGTATAAGGGTAAGTTTCTTTTCAACTCCGAGTGGATCAATAAGGCGGAGAAGATACTGCCACTCGACCGGATCGAAGGTTCCCTGGTGGAGGCGATGCTCTGGACCTTTTACAGGAAGTACCCTGAACTGGATAAGAGGGGCTTTCAGACCGCCTACATCAAGCAGTACAAGGCCGCATACGGCGATGAACCCGCGCTCACCGGTCCCGCCATTCATGATCCGGTTTATATGATGGCAAGAGCAATGGAGCTGTCGGGCAGCGTGACCGATGCCAAGGCCATCCGCGCCGCCTGTCCCAAGGCCCTTCAGGAAAGCAAGCTGCCGCTCATCTTTCCCAACAACGACGTACTGAAGAACGGACTGATGGTTGGCGCGCCTGAACTGCTGCTTGAGGTAAAGGGCGGACAATACAAACTTCTTCAGGAGCTGCGAGTACCTAAATCGGTTCTGGAATAGATAGATTCCCATATCTAAGAGGAGCGGGGGTTCGCCACGGTCGAGCTGGCTCAGTATCTTCTTAACGGGATATCCCAGGGGTGCGTCTACGTGCTTCTGGCATCGGGCCTCACGATAATATTCGGGATTCTCAATGTTCCCAATTTTGCCCAGGGGCACCTCTACATGGTGGCTGCATACCTTGGCTTCTACATGGTCATGTCCTACGCGACGAATTACTGGCTCGCCCTCGTGCTCGCAACCTTCGCCCTCGGACTTCTGGGGTTGATCGTCTATTTTCTGGTTTTCTATCCCATCAGGAACGCGCCTGAGGTCAACCTCTTCGTAGCTGCGATGGCGCTGCTCATGATTCTCGAAGGAGGAGCACTCTATCTCTTCGGAACCGAGACAAAGTGGTTCCTCATCCCGTGGACACGGCGCGTCCTGACGTTAGGAGAACTGTCCCTTCAGGTACAGCGCCTGATCGTCATTACGGGCACGATCGTCGTGATGACGGCACTCTGGCTCTTCATCAAGAAAACGGCTCTCGGCGCGGCGCTCGAGGCAACCGCACAGCACAGGGAGGGTGCGCTGCTTTGCGGGATTAAGGTGAGCCGCATCTCGGCCATGGCCTTCGTTGTCGGCACAGCGCTCGCAGGAATCGCAGGGGTTCTTATCGGTCCTGCTGTGCTCCTCATGCCTACCATGGGTATGGGGCCGCTCCTTGTGGCCTTCTCCGCAATAATCTTCGGCGGGCTCGGCAGCATAGCCGGGGCCATGCTCGGCGCTCTTATCCTCGGCGTGGTGGAAAGTCTTGCATCCGGGTACATAAGCGCCACGTACAGCCTGACGTTTGTTTTCGGCATCATGATCGTCATGCTTCTCTTCAGACCGAAAGGGCTGCTTGGCAGGGAGGTCTGGAGGCCTTGATGCAGATCTTTTCTCCGGTGCGGATCGGCTGGTTTCTTGCGCTGATTCTGGCGATACTCCTTCCGCTTGTCCTGGGAGAATACCTGACGAGCATTCTCCTTCTCATCGCTATCTGGTCGATCATGGCGGTGAGTCTCAACCTGCTTTACGG
>Ga0335070_10003557_pt1 | contig 18202 bp, 23 predicted proteins | sample Lox_Sample_13_FD_206722 | JGI IMG/M metagenome (GOLD analysis project Ga0335070, IMG submission 206722) | Soil microbial communities from Loxahatchee National Wildlife Refuge, Florida, United States - Lox_Sample_1.3 | ecosystem: Environmental > Terrestrial > Soil > Wetlands | place: USA...
ATCCCGAGCGAGTGTGCGAAGCGTGCATCGAGGACGTGCTCGCGCTCGCCCGAATCAGCGACCAGCCGCAGCCCGCGTCGCCATGAGCATCACGAACGTCGAGACCCTGACGCTGCACGGACGACCCGTGACCTATGCCCGTGCGGGCGCCGGCCCGGTCCTGTTGCTGATCCACGGGATGGCGGGCGACTTGCAGAACTGGCAGGACGTGATCGACCCGCTGGCGCGGCATCACACGGTCATCGCTCCCGACCTGCCCGGGCACGGAGGATCAGCCCCCGGCGGAGGCGACTACTCGCTCGGGGCGCTTGCTGCCGGCCTGCGCGACCTGCTCGCTGCGCTCGGCCACGAGCGCGCCACGCTCGTCGGCCACTCGCTCGGCGGCGGCATCGCGATGCAGTTCGCCTACCAGTTCCCCGAGATGACCGAGCGACTCGTGCTCGTCTCCAGCGGCGGCTTGGGCCCCGAGGTCAGCCCCATCCTGCGCGCCGCAGCACTCCCCGGCGCCGACCGCTTCATCGCCACCACCGCTGGACCCGCGCGTACTGTCGGATCCGCCATCGGGCGCGGCCTGGGCCTCGTCGGTCTGCGGCCCAACGCCGACATCGCCGAGGTCGGCCGCGGCTACACATCGCTCGCCGACCCCGACCGACGAGCGGCATTCCTGGCGACGCTGCGATCGGTCGTTGGCACCGGCGGTCAACGCGTCCACGCGGGCGACCGCCTCTACCTCGCCGAGGGTCTGCCGGTCCTCGTCATCTGGGGCCGCCGCGACCCGATCATCCCCGTCCACCACGGCGAACACGCCCACGAACTCATGCCCGGAAGCCGGCTCGAGATCTTCGACGACGTCGGACACCTGCCGCAGCTCGAAACGCCCACGCGCTTCGTGAGCGTGCTCGAGAGATTTCTCACCGACACAGAACCCCGCCAGTTCGACGCGCAGGAGTGGCGGGCCCGCGTCCAGGCCGCCGCCGACGTCTGAGGAGAACGTGGGCCAGGCAGCGGGTGGCCGTCAGCCGAAGCTCACGCCCTGCGCGAGCGGCAGCTCGCTCGAGAAGTTGATCGTGTTCGTCGCGCGGCGCATGTATGCGCGCCAGGCGTCCGAGCCGGACTCGCGGCCGCCGCCCGTGCTCTTCTCGCCGCCGAACGCACCGCCGATCTCGGCCCCGGACGTGCCGATGTTGACGTTCACGATGCCGCAGTCCGAGCCGTCGGCCGCGATGAACCGCTCGGCCTCGCGCTGGTCGCCGGTGAAGATGCTCGACGACAGACCCTGCGGGACGCCGTTGTGCAGCGCGACCGCGTCTGAGAAGTCGCGGTAGGTCATGACGTAGAGGCTCGGGGCGAACGTCTCGCGGCGCACGACCGCCGTCTGGGCCGGCATCCGCACGAGCGCCGGCTCGGCGTAGTAGGCGCCGGGGCACCCCGCGGCCTGCCGGCGCGCCCCGCCGGCGAGCACCTCGCCGCCGTCCGCCTGCGCCTCCCCAAGCGCCGCGCCCATCGCCTCGAAGGCGCGCGCGCCGATCAGCGGGCCGACGAGCACGCCGTCCTGGAGCGGGTCGCCGATCCGCAGGCCTGCGAAGGCGTCGCGCAGCCGCTGCACCAGCGCGCCCGCGACATCCTCGTGGACGATCAGCCGGCGCATCGTCGTGCAGCGCTGGCCCGCCGTCCCCGCGGCGCTGAAGACGATGCCGCGCGCGGCCAGCTCGAGGTCGGCCGACGGCGTCACGATCGCCGCGTTGTTCCCGCCCAGCTCCAGCAGGCAGCGCCCGAAGCGGGCGGCGACGCGGGGGGCGACCTGCGCACCCATGCGCTCGGATCCGGTCGCGCTGACGAGCGCGACGCCGGGACTGTCGACCAGTGCCTCGCCGGCGTCGGCGCCGCCGAGCACCAGCGCGTTCAGGTGCGCCGGGGCGCCGCAGTCGGCAGCGGCACGGTCCAGCAGCGCCGCGCACGCGGCGGCCGTCAGCGGCGTCAGCTCGGAGGGCTTCCAGAGGACGGTGTCGCCGCACACGAGCGCGATCGCGGTGTTCCAGCTCCACACCGCCGCGGGGAAGTTGAACGCCGAGATGACGCCGACAACGCCGAGCGGGTGCCAGGTCTCCATCAGGCGATGGCCAGGGCGCTCGGAGGGCATCGTGCGGCCGTCGAGCTGGCGTGAGAGGCCGACCGCGAAGTCGCAGATGTCGATCATCTCCTGGACCTCGCCGGCGGCCTCCGACGGGATCTTCCCGGCCTCGATCGTGATCAGGCCGGCGATGTCCGCCAGGTGCTCGGTGAGCAGCGCGGCGAAGCGCTTGATCAGCGCGCCGCGCACCGGCGCGGGCACGGTGCGCCACTGCGCGAACGCGGCGGCAGCGCGCGCGACGGCCGCCTCGACGTCCGCCGCGCCCGCTGCCGGGATGTCGAATAGCACCTCGCCGGTGATCGGCGAGCGCGCGGAGATCGCCGGCCCGCTGGCGGCAGGGAGCGTCACGCCGCAGCGCTCGAGGCTGCGCCGCGCGCGCTCGCGCAGCGCGTCGGTGCTGGAGACGGTCAGGGTCGGGGTGTCGGCCATGGGCAGAAGCTAGTCGTGCTTGCGGTACCAGCGCGGCGACGTCGTCGGCGGCGGCTTCATCCGCGCCCGCACGACGATCACGCGCGGCGCCCTCGCCACAAGCGCGGCGGCCAGCGCGGTCTCGAACGCCGCGCCGAAGCCGTCGACCGCCTCGGCGCCGACGCCGAACGCGGCCGCCAGCGCAGTGAAGTCCGGCCGCGCCAGGTCGACGCCGAACGGCGGCTCGCCGGCGTGCTGCTGGTCGAAGCGCAGCATGCCGTACCCGCCGTCGTCGACCACGATCAGCGTCAGCGCCACGTGCTCCTGGACGACGGTTGCAAGCTCGCCGCAGGCGAACAGGAAGCCGCCGTCGCCCGCGACGCAGACGACCGGGCCGGCGCCCGCGAGCGCGGCGCCGATCGCCGCCGGGAAGCCGAACCCGAGCGTGCCCCAGCCCATCGGGTAGGCGAGCGTGCGCGGCAGCGGCACGCGCCGGTAGCCGCCGAGCCAGTAGCCGGGGATGCACATGTCCGCGACGACGACGGCGTCGGCGGGCAGCGTGCGCTCCATGATGTCGAGGAGCGCCCCCGCCTGCGGCTCGTCCTCGAGCACCGCGGCGCCGACGGCACCGCCGAGCGTGCGCAGGCGCTCGGTCAGCGCGGCGAGCCCGTCGCGCTGCGCGGCGCGCGCGGCGAGCGTGTCGCTGACGGCGCGTGCGTCGCCGGTCAGCGTGATGTCGGCGGCGTAGTTCTTGTTCGCGTCGGCCGGGTCGATCGTCACCGCGATCAGCGCGGGCGGCACCGGCAGGCGCCACTCCTGGGTCATCATCGCGTCGAAGTCCGTGCCGATCGCCAGCACGACGTCGGCCTCGTCCCAGAGCGGCCCGACCTCGCGCGCGTGGATCGGGCCGGGGACCGCGCACGGATGATCGGGCGCCAGCAGCCCGCGGCCCAGGTACGTCGTCACGACGGGCGCGGCGAGCGTGCGCGCGAGCACGCCCACCGCCTCGCCGGCGCCCGCGCGCAGCGCGCCGCCGCCGGCCCAGATCAGCGGGCGCTCGGCGCGCGCGAGCAGCTCGAGCGCGCGGTCGAGCGCGGCGGCCTCCGGCTCCGGCGCCTCCGGCTGCGCCGGTGGATCGCCCACCGGCCCGGCCTCATGGCGCAGGAGGTCCGTCGGCACGCCGAGGTAGACCGGCCCGGTCGACTGAGCCAGCGCAAGCTGCGCGCCCGCAAGGACGGCGCCGGCGAGCTCGCCGGCTCCGGTCACCAGGCGCGCGCCCTTCGTCACCGGCGCGAACATCGCCGTCTGGTCGCGCGTCTCGTGCAGCAGCCCGCGGTAGACGCCCGGACGCCGCAGGGCGCTGGAGACGTCGGTCGCGATCACGAGCACGGGCGAGCTCGCCGCCATCGCCTCACCGGTCGCGCCGAGCGTGTTCGCCGCGCCCGGGCCGGTCGTCACGAGCGCGACGCCGAGCCGCCCCATCGTGCGGGCGTACCCGTCGGCGGCGTACACGGCCGTCTGCTCGTGGCGCACGCCCACCAGCCGGATCGCCGAGCGCGACAACGCGCGCCAGAGCGGCAGGTTGTGCACGCCGGGCAGGCCGAAGACGAGGTCGACGCCGAGCCGCTCGAGCGCCTCGACGAGCCGGCGGGCGCCGGTGGCGGCGGCGTCGCCCATCTCAGACGACGTGGAGCTCCGGCCGGTAGGCCGCGTCGGCGAAGCGCTCCGCGCTCAGGGGGGCGACGTCCACGAACCCGGGCCGCCCGAGGACGAGGTCGCGCAGCAGCTCGCCGACCGCGGGGCCCTGGAGGAAGCCGTGTCCCGAGAACCCGGTCGCGTAGAGGAAGCGCGACACGCCTGCGGCCTCACCGAGGATCGCGTTGTGGTCGGGCGTCATCTCGTAGAGCCCAGCCCAGCCGCTGCGGATGCCCGCCTCGGCGATGCGCGGCGCGCGGTGCGCCGCGGCCTCAAGCAGCCCGGGCACCCAGTCGTCGGTCTGCTCGAGATCGAAACCGGGCTGTTCGCCCGGGTCGGACATGCCGACCAGCAGCCCCGGGCCCTCGCGGTGGAAGTAGAACGTCGAGGCGAAGTCGATCGTCATCGGCAGGTCCGCCGGCAGGCCGTCCATCGGCTCGGTGAAGAGGATCTGGCGCTTGAGCGGCGTGACCGGGAGGTCGACGCCGACCATCGCGCCGCACGCGCGCGACCAGGCGCCCGCGGCGCAGATGACCGTGCCGGTCGCGATCGTGCCGTGGCTCGTCACGACGCCGGTGATCTCGCCGCCCGCGGTCGTGATGTCAAGCACCTCACACCCCACGCGGATCTGCGCGCCGAGCGCGCGGGCCGCAGCCGCGTAGCCCTGCACGACAGCCTCCGGCGTGCAGTGCCCGTCCTCGGGCGAGAACGCCGCCGCGAGGATGTCGTCGCCAGCCAGCAGCGGGCACAGCACGCGCGCCTGCGCCCCGCTGAGCATGCGCGAAGGCACGCCGTACTCGTGCTGCAGCGCGACGCTCCGCTCGAAGAGGGCGATGTCCTCCTCGCGCGCGAGCACGAACAGGTAGCCGACCTGCCGCAGGTCGATGTCCCACCCGGGGCGGCGGGCGAAATCGCGGAACGCCGCGAGGCTGCGCTGCGCGATCTGGATGTTCAGCGCGTCGGAGAACTGCGCCCGCACGCCGCCCGCGGCGCGCGACGTCGACCCCGCCGCGAGCGCGTCGCGCTCCACCAGCACGACGTTGCGCACGCCCGCCTCGGCGAGGTGGAAGGCGGCGCTCGCGCCCATCACCCCGCCGCCGACGACGACGACCTCGGCGCGGGCCGGCAGCGGCGCGGCGGGACGGGTCATCAGGCGAGCGAACGACGCACGCCGGGCTACCCTCGCGCGGCCGGGCCGCCGGAGAGCGGTCGCGGCGTCCGCGGATGAACCACGCGCCGTCCCGCCGAGGCCAGGCGCGCCCGCGCCGAGCGCAGCAGCCGACGGGCCGCGAAGGCCGCCATCCCGAGGCCGGCAAGGCCGATCGGGCCGAGGCTCAGCAGCGTCTCCTCGACCGGGATGCCGGCGATGTGCGCGAGGATCACGGCGCGACCTCCGCGTGGATGCGCCCGCTCGTCTGGACGAGCCGCCCGCCCGAGCGGCCGTGGCGCAGCGCGATGATCTCGGCCATGATCGAGAGCGCGGTCTCGGGCGCCGTGCGGCCGCCGAGATCGAGGCCGATCGGCGCGGCGATGCGGTCCAGCTCGGCGGGACGGATGCCCGCCTCCAGCAGGCGCGCGCGGCGCTGCTCCTGCGCGCGGCGGCTGCCCATCGCGCCGATGTAGCTGGCGTCCGAGGCGAGCGCGGCGCTCAGCGCGGCGTCGTCGAGCTTCGGGTCGTGCGTCAGGACGCAGATCGCGGTGGCGCGGTCGATCGTCTCGAGCCGGTCGAAGGCCTCCTGCGGCCAGGCGGCGATCACGCGCTCGGCCGCCGGGAAGCGGGCGCTCGTCGCGAAGCGCGAGCGCGGGTCGATGACGAACGGCCGCCACTCCATGACCCGCGCGATCGCCGTGAGCTGCGCCGCGAAGTCGACGGCACCGACGACGATCAGGCGCGACGGCGGGGCCGCGACGTCGACGAACAGCGCAACGCCCTCGCCGACCTCGTGCAGCCCGCTCTGCTCGGACCACAGCGCGTCGCCGGCCAGGCCGAGGGCGAGCGCGTCGAGCCTCGCGTCGCCGAGCGACCCCTCCGGCTCCTCGCCGTCGCGCACGAGCAGCTTTGCGCCCGGTTGCGGGACGCCCTCCAGCGCGGTGACGAGGACGGCTCTGCGGCCCTCGCGCGCGAGCGTCGTGAAGCGCGCCTGCAGCCCGGCCGGGTCGTAGGCCTCGACCCAGATCGCGATCTCGCCGCCGCAGGGCAGCCCGACGTCCCATGCCTCGGCGTCGGCGATGCCGTAGTGCAGCAGCTGCGGCGGCGCGCCGGCGAGCATCAGCTCGGCGATCTCGACGACCGCGCCCTCCACGCAGCCGCCGGACACCGCCCCCACGACGGCGCCGCTCTCGCCGACGGCCATCTTCGTGCCGGCCGGCTGGGGCGCGGACAGCTTCGTCTCGACGACGGTCGCCAGCGCGGCGCGCTCGCCGCGGGCGGCCCAGCCGACGATCGCGTCGAGCACGCTCGTCATGCGGCGCTCCGTGCGGCAAGGACGGCGTGGTAGTCCTCCCAGGTGTCGACGTCGAGCGGGATCGGCCCGGCGATCGGCACGTCGACGACCTCGCTCGCGCGGCGCTCGAGCAGCTTCCAGACGGCCTTGTCGCCGTGTAGCGTGCCCAGGTCGGCGAACGTCGCTCGCGCGAACGCGAGCGGATGGCCGCGCCCGTCCTCGTAGCGGCACGCGGCGAGCGCGGCGTCACCGCGCCCGGCCAGCAGCGTCGCGACCGTCGCGGGGGTCACGCCCGGCTGGTCGGCGAGCAGCAGCACGAGCACATCCGCGTGCGCGTCGACCGCACCCAGCGCGGCCGCGATCGACGAGGAGCAGCCGGTGCCGAAGTGCTCGTTGACAACGACCTGCGCCCCCGACAGGTCGACGGCCGCCCGGACCTCGTCCGCGCCGCCGCCCAGCACGCAGATGAGCTGGTCGAAGCCGCAGGCGCGCGCCGTCGCGAGCGTGTGGTCGAGCAGCGTCGCGCCGCCGTAGGGCAACAGCTGCTTGGGCCGCCCGAGGCGCTTCGAGCCACCGGCAGCGAGCACGAGGCCCGTGACCCGTTGCTCAGCGCGCCGCGACATCGCCCGCCCGGCGCTCGACGAAGGTCGCGCGACACCCATCGCAGCAGAAGTAGACACGCTCGCCATCGACGTCGAGGTGGATGCTCGCCTCGACGGCGAGGACCTCCATCCCGCAGACGGGGTCGATCGCGATCCCCGGCGCGACGGCCGGCGCGCGCGGCGATCCGCCGGAGGCGCCGTCAGCCTCCACCGGCGGGCCCGCGACGCGCGCGGCCACCAGCTCGCCGAGGATGGCGATCGCGATCTCCGCGGGTGTGCGCGCGCCGATCGCCAGGCCGGCCGGCGAGTGCACCCGCTCGCGCAGGCCCTGATCGACGTCGAGCGACGCGAGCACGGCGGCGCCGCGCTTTGAGCTCGCCACGAGGGCGACGTAGCCGACCCCCGCGCGCAGCGCGGCGGTCAGCGGCGCCTCCTCGTCGTTGCCGTGCGCCGCGACGACCAGCGCGGCGTCGGACGCGCGCGGCTCCACGGCGCCGGCATCGTCGCGCACGACGTTGTAGCCGGCCGCGCGCGCGATGTCCTCCAACGAATGGGCGATCGGCGTGTCGCCCGCGATCACGACGCGCAGCGCCGGCAGCTGCGGGTCCAGGAAGATGTCCAGCGCGCCGCCGCTGAGGCAGGGGTTGTGCTCGACGACGACCCCGGCCTCCACGGGCGCCTGGGGAGTCGTGCCCGGCTCCAGCCGCAGCAGCACGCCCTCACCGGTCTCGAGCGCGTGGATCGCGTGCAGGCGCACCGACGCCTGCGTGCAGGCGCCGCCGACGAAGCCCTCGATCGTCCCGTCACGTAGGACGATCGCGGCATCGCCGGGCCGCACGCTCGTCGGGCTCACCGCGCGCACGACGGTCGCGTGGACGAACGGCTCACGCTCGGCGCGCAAGCGCTCGGCGCGCTCTGCCAGCTCCCGGGTGATCATGGCGGTGGTCCCGCATCTCCGCGCATCGCGTCCCTCTGCTCAAGCGTACCGGCCGCCGGGTCCTCGCCCGCCACGTTGACGGTGTTGCAGCGCCCGCAGCGGATGCGCACCTTGTGCGTCATGTACTCGGGATCCATCGCGGTCGCCAGCAGGTTGCCGCACTCCACGCAGACGTAGTCGTCCGGCCCGTTGCCGCGGAACACCGGGCGCGCCGGATCCTCCTGCACGGCGGTGCCCGCCGCGAACGGCACCTCGCCCTCGCGCAGGTGGCGCATCGTGCGGGTCACTAGATCGTCGCCAGGCGCTGCGTGAAGTCTTTGATCAGCGCGTCGAGCACGGTGACGACGACGCCCTCGCCCATCGACGCTGCCTTGCCCGTGATCTGCGCCGCCGTGTGCACGGTGCCGCCGCCCTCGCCGTCGAGCGTGAACACGACGTCCGCGTTCGCATGGCCCTGGCCGCCCTTCTCGCGCGACTTGATCTTCAGCAGCGCGCGGCGGGAGGCCTCGTCGGCCTCTGCGACGTCGACCGTGCCGGTGAAGGTCATCGACATCGCGCCCATCCGCACCACGATCTCCGCCCTGACGCTGCCCGGGCCGATCGGCTCGATCACGCGTCCGCCCTCGACGCACGGGATCACGCGCTCGAGGTCATTGATGGCCGCCCAGGTGTAGTCCGTCGGCTTGCCGGTCGAGAACTGGTGGTCGAGTTCAACCATCGGGCTGCTCCTGTCGTAGGGTCTTCGGATGGCGATCCCCGCCGGTACGTACACGCTGGGCCCGGATGTCGGGACGCTCACGGTGAAGACGGGGAAGACCGGCGCCGCATCGAAGGCGGGCCACGACCTCGTGATCGAGGTGGGCGCCTGGTCGGCGACGCTGACCGCCGGCGACGAGCCGGCCGCGACGACGATCGAGCTGACGGCGGACGCCCGCTCGCTGCACGTCGTGGAGGGCAGCGGCGGCATCACCGCGCTCGGCGACGAGGACAAGGCGAGCATCCGGACCTCGATCCTCGACGAGGTGCTCAAGGGGATGACGATCGCGTTCCGCTCGACCGCAGTCGCCGCGGGTGACGCGCCCGGCCGGCTGCACGTCGAGGGCGACCTGGAGCTGCACGGCGCCCATCACCCGATCGCCTTCGACCTCGACACGCGCGACGACGGAACGCTCACCGGCAGCGCGATCGTCCGGCAGTCTGACTGGGGCATCAAGCCGTACTCGACGCTGTTCGGGACCCTCAAGGTCGCGGACGAGGTCGAGGTGCTCGTGAGCGCAAAGCTGGGCAACGGCTAGCCGCTAGTCGGCGTACACGGTCTGCGCGTCGAGGCCGCCCTCGACCCCGGGCGGCAGCGCGCCGGTCCCGTGCGCATAGAGCGCGATGTCGGCGATCGTCAGCGCGCGCGCCGGGTCCTCGCCGGTCACGAACGCGCCGTCGCGCCAGGCCAGCGTGTCGGCCGGGACTCCGAGCGCGGCGCCCGCGAGCAGCTGCGCCTTGGCGAGGATCTTGCCGCTGGCGCTCGCGATCGCGGCGGGCGTGCCGGCCGACGGGCTCGTGTTGTACCCGTGCCCGTTGCCGAACCGGTTCGTGTCGGCCGCGACGACCTTCACGTCGAGCGCCGGCACGCCGAGCTCGTCGGCGACCTGCAGTGCGTAGCGCGGCTCGTTGCCGTCGGCCTCGGTGGTCAGGCTGAGGACCATCTTGCCGGTCGGGTGGATGCGCAGGAACACCGCTCGGTACGCCTCGTCGGCCATGGCTCAGGCTCCTCTCGGGGATGGGTCGGGGGAGGCCTCGCGCGCAAGCCGCATCCGCTCCTGGTGGGCGGTCAGCGCGTTGTGGTCCTCGCGGTCGCAGAAGCTCGGCTGCGGGCCGCCGAGCGGATGCGCGGGCACCGCCGGGCGCTCGCACCCCGGGTAGATGCACCTCTTGGCGGGGCGGTCGGTCACGTTGTCCACCCCGGCGTCGTACGCCCGCGGCTGGGGCCGTAGCCGCTGGGCATCGCGACTGAGCTGCCGGGCACGGGCGTCGCGCTCGCCCACGGCTCGTTGTCGTCCTGCTCGGGCGCGGCGCCCTGCCAGCGCGCCGCGAGCGCTGCGGCGCTGCCGCGCGGCGCGGCGATCGCGTCGATCACCTCGTCGAGTGCGCCCAGGCTGTCGCCGCTGAGCAGCGCGTCGCAGTGCCCGAGCGCCGCGGCCATGCCGCCTGCCTGCGGTGCGAACCGGCTCGCGCCCGCGCGCGGGTTGACCCAGACGATCCGGTAGGCCAGGCGCGCAAGGCGCTCCATCTCGCGGCCGACCAGCGCGGGGTCGCCGCGCTCCCAGCCGTCGGAGAGGATCACGATCACGGCGCCGCGCGCCATCCCGCGGCGTCCGTGATGGTCGTTGAAGGCCTTCAGCGCGTCGCCGATGCGCGTGCCGCTCGACCAGTCGGGCGCCGCCGCGGCGGCGCGCCGGATCGCGCGCTGCGGGTCGCGCGAGCCGAGCGCCCGCGTCAGCCGCGTCAGCCGCGTGGCGAACACGAACGCCTCCGCGCGTGGACCGCTGCCGGCGGCGCACGTGAGGAACTGCAGGTAGGCGCGCGCGTAGGCCTCCATCGACCCGGAGATGTCGAGCAGCATCACCACGCGGCGCTGGGCGACGCGCCGGCGCCGGCGCGCGAGGCGGATCGCGTCGCCGCCCGTCCGCATGCTGCCGCGCAGCGTGCGGCGCAGGTCGATGTGGTCGCCGCGGCGGCTGCGGTCGTGGCGCCGCGTGCGCCTGACGGGCGTCGCGATCCGCAGCCGCGCCATCAGCCGGTGGACCTCGGCGAGCTCGTGCGGATCGAGCGCCTCGAAGCGCGTGCCGCGCAGCACCTCCTCGGCGCTCGCGAGCACCGGCACGGCAGCCTGGCGCTCGGCGTCGTCCTCGCCGCCCGCCCGCCGGCGCTGCGCTGCGCCGCTGCGCGCCTGCCCGGCCGGCGGCCCCTCCGGCGGCGTGCCGGCGTCCTGCGCGGCCTCGCGCTCGTCGGGCGCGGCGGGTGCGCGGCGCAGGTCCTCGGGCTCCGGCGCCGCCGGGGCGCCGCGCCCGCCGAAGACCGCGCGGAACGCGGCGTCGAAGGCGGGCACCTGCGCCGTGTCGGTGACGAGCACCGACCGGGCCGTCCAGTACAGGCGCCGGCGAGCGACGGGCCGCACCAGCGCGAGCGCGTCGGCCAGGCGCGCCGAGCGCTCCGCCGTCACGGGCAGGCCGGCGTCGCGCAGGCGGCGCCCGAACGCCGCGGCGAGCGCCGGGAGGTCCAGCTGCACCGTCTCCACGCTGAAGTCGCCGCCGGGCATCGCGCGCGTCACTCCCCGGCGCCCACGAGCTGCTCGAGGCCGGCCGCCCGCAGCGCCGCCTGGTCGTCCTCGTACTTCAGGACCGAGCCGAGCGTGCGCTCGATCGCCACGGCGTCGAGCCGCTCAACGCCGAGCAGCTCGAGCGCCGCGAGCCAGTCGATCGCCTCGGCGATGCCGGGCGGCTTCTGCACGTCGCTCGCGCGCATTCGCGCGACCGCGCCGGCGACCTGGACCGCGAGGGTCTGCGAGGAGCCCTTCACGCGGCGGCGGATGATCTCGACCTCGCGCGCCGGCGACGGGTAGTCGATCCACTGGTACAGGCAGCGCCGCTTGACCGCGTCGTGCAGGTCGCGGGTGCGGTTCGAGGTCAGCACGATCACCGGGGGGTGGGTCGCGGTGACGGTGCCGAGCTCGGGGATCGTCACGGTCGCCTCGGCGAGCAGCTCCAGCAGGAAGGCCTCGAAGTCGTCGTCGGCGCGGTCGATCTCGTCGATCAGCAGCACCGCGGGCCGCGGGCCGGGATGCTGCAGCGCGCGCAGCAGCGGGCGGCGGATCAGGTAGTCCGGGCCGAACAGGTCCGCCTCGGTGAGCCGCTCGCCGCTCGCGTCCGCCAGGCGGATGCTGAGCAGCTGGCGCGGGTAGTTCCACTCGTACAGCGCCTCGGCCGCGTCGATGCCGTCGTAGCACTGCAGGCGGACCAGCGGCGTTTCGAGCACCAGCGCCAGCGCCTTGGCCGCCTCGGTCTTGCCCACCCCGGCCTCGCCCTCCAGCAGCAGCGGCTGGGGCAGGCGCAGGCTCAGGAACATGCCCGTCGCAAGGCCCTCGTCCACCAGGTAGTCGACGTCCGCCAGCCGCCGCGCCAGCGTCTCGACGTCGGGCACGAGGTGTCGGACCTCGCCCTCCGCGGTGCCGGTGACCTCGCGCGGGCTCATGCGCCGGGGGTCATTGCGGCGGCTCGGGGCGACCCTGCATCGCGGCCCACACGCGCGCCGGCGAGCAGGGCATGTCGATGTGGTCGACGCCGTGCGTCTCGTGCAACGCATCGATGACCGCGTTGACGATCGCGGGTGGCGAGCCGACGTTCGGCGACTCGCCGACGCCCTTGGCGCCGAGCGGGTGGTGCGGGCACGGCGTCACCGTCTCGCCCAGCTCGAACGTGGGGCATTCCAGCGCCGTGGGGATCTGGTAGTCCATGAACGACGAGTTCAGGCAGTTGCCCTCCTCGTCGAAGGTGATGACCTCCATCAACGCGATGCCGATGCCTTCCGCCAGGCCGCCGTGGATCTGGCCGTCGACGATCATCGGGTTGATCCGCACGCCGCAGTCGTCGACCGCGATGAAGCGCCGGACTTTCACCACGGCGGTGTCCGGGTCGATATCGACGACGGCGATGTAGGCGCCGCACGGATAGGTGAGGTTCGGCGGGTCGTAGATGACCTGGGCGTCCAGGCCGCCCTCCATCCCCTCTGGCAGCGGCTCGCCGCTGTAGGCGCGCACGGCGATCTCCTCGATCAGCGCGCCCTTCTCCGGGTCGCCCTTGACGAACCAGCGGCCCTTCTCCCAGGCGAGGTCCTCCGGGCGCGTCTCGAGCATCGTCGCGGCGATCAGGCGCGCGCGATCGCGCACCTTGCGCGAGACGACGGCGACCGCAGCGCCCGAGACCGGCGTCGAGCGACTGCCGTAGGTGCCCAGCCCGTAGGGCGAGCGGTCCGTGTCGCCGTGGCGCACCTCGACGTCCTCCGGCGGGATCCCGAGCTCCTCGGCAACGATCTGCGCGAACGTCGTCTCATGGCCCTGGCCCTGCGTCTGCGCGCTGATGCTCACGACCGCCTTGCCGGACGGGTGCACGCGCAGGTCCGCGCCGTCGTTCATCGACATCCCAAGGATGTCCATGTGCTTGCGCGGCCCCGCGCCGACGCCCTCGGTGAAGAACGTGACGCCGATGCCCATCAGCTCCCCGCGGGCGCGCTTCTCGGCCTGTTCGCGGCGCAGGTCCTCGTAGCCGGCGATGTCCATCGCGACCCGCATGGTCTTCGCATATTCGCCCGAGTCGTAAGTCCAGCCGGTCGTGGTCTCGTACGGGAACTGCTCGGGGGCGATGAAGCTGTTCATCCGCAGATCGATCTGGTCGACGCCCATCTCCATCGCGAGCGCGTTGACCATGCGCTCGACGAGGTAGACCGCCTCGGTGATGCGGAACGAGCAGCGGTAGGCGACACCGCCCGGCGCCTTGTTCGTGTAGACGGCCTTGACCTTCACGTGCGCGGCCTGCAGGTCATATGAGCCGCAGCAGATGTGGAAGAACCCGGCGGGGAAGCGCGTCGGCTGCGCCGTGCTGTCGAACGCGCCGTGGTCGGCGATCACGTCGACCTTCAGGCCGGTGATCTTGCCGCCCTTGGCGCAGATCGACGCGTGCATGATGTAGTCGCGGGCGAAGCCGGTCGACGTCAGGTTCTCCGAGCGGTCCTCGACCCACTTCACCGGGACGCCGGCCACGATCGAGCCGGCGATCGCGCACACGTACCCCGGGTAGATCGGCACCTTGTTCCCGAAGCCGCCGCCGATGTCGTTGCACATGATCCGGATCATGTGCTCGGGCAGGCCGGCGACGTGGGCGTACACGGTCCGGTGCACGTGCGGCGCCTGGTTGCCGTTGTAGATGTCGAGCTGCCCGGTCTGCGGGTTGAAGTCGGCGATCATCCCGCACGTCTCCAGCGGCGCGGGGTGGCAGCGCGGGTAGATGATGTCGCGGGTGACGACGGTGTCGGCCTCGGCGAAGACGCGCTCGGTCGCCTCCTCGTCCCCGGCCTCCCAGGTCGGGCTGGCGAGGTTGTCGACCTGCCCCACCTTGTCGTCGCGGATCAGCGGCGCGTCGGGGTCGAGCGCCTTGCGCGCGTTGACGATCGCCGGCAGCGGTTCGTAGTCGACCTCGATCAGCTGCAGCGCGTCGCGCGCGGAGTACTCGTCGGTCGCGATCACGAACGCGACCTCCTGCCCCTGGAAGCGGACCTTGTCGCCGGCGAGCACCGCCTGCGTGTCGTAGGAGATCGTCGGCATCCAGGCGAGGCCGAGCGTCTCGAGGTCCTTCGCGGTGACGACCGCCGCGACGTTCGGGTGCGCGAGCGCCGCGGACGTGTCGATCGACAGGATCCGCGCGTGCGCGTACGGGCTGCGCAGCATCGCGCCGTGGACCATGCCGGGCAGCGTGATGTCGTCGAGGTAGCGCCCCTTGCCGCGGATGAAGCGCGCGTCCTCCTTGCGCTTCAGCCGGCCGAAGCCGACCGGCCGCTCGGCTCCGGGGCTGGGAAGGTTCTCCACCGTGGCCATCGCTCAGGCCTCCTGTCGCGTCGACGCCTCGTGCTCGGCGGCCCAGCGGACCGCTGCGACGATGTTCTGATACCCCGTACAGCGGCAGATCGCACCGGAGATGGCGGTGCGGATCTCGAGGTCGGTCGGGTCCGGGTTCTCGTCGAGCAGCGCGCGGCTGGTCATCAGCATCCCGGGGGTGCAGAACCCGCACTGCAGCGCGTGCTTCTCGTGGAACCCCTGCTGCACCGGATCGAGCCGCCCGTCGACCTCGAGCGACTCGACGGTGCGGATCTCGTGGCCCTCGCACATCACCGCGAGCGTGGTGCACGACTTCAGCGGCTGCCCGTCCATCAGCACGACGCATGCGCCGCAGTTCGACGTGTCGCAGCCCCAGTGCGTCCCGGTCAGCCCCGGCGTCTCGCGGATGAAGTGCACGAGCAGCAGGCGCGGTTCGATGTCGCGGGTCACGGGCTCGCCGTTGATCGTGATCGTCACCTGCATGATCAGGCCTCCTCGTGCAGTGCTCGTGCCGTGGCACGCCGCAGGGCGCGTGTGGTCAGTGCGCCAGCGAGGTGGCGCTTGTAGTCGGCGGGGCCGCGGCCGTCCGCGGTGGGTGCGCAGTCCTCGGCGGCGATCCGCCCCGCCTGCTCGAACAGCTCGTCCGAGGGCGCCTTGCCGCGCAGCAGCTCCTCGGCCCGGGTGAGCTCGACGGTGATCGGCGCGACGGCGCTGAGGCCGATGCCGGCATCCGCGATCGTCCCGCCGTCGATCCACACCGCCGCCGAGGCGGCCGCGATCGCGAAGTCGCCGGCGCGCCGCTCGACCTTCTCGTGGGCACTCCCGCCGCCGGGGCGCATGGGCAGCCGCACCTCGGTGACCATCTCGCCCGCACCGACGGCCGTCATGTACGGGCCGAGGTGGAACTCGCCCATCCCGACGACGCGCTCGCCGCCGGTCCCGCGGATCACGACGGTCGCCTTCGCCGCCGCACAGACGGCCGACAGGTCCTCGGCCGCGTCCGCCTGGCACAGCGAGCCGCCGATCGTCCCGCGGTTGCGCACGACGGGATCGGCGATCACCTGCTCGGCGTCGCGGAAGACCGGGAACCACTCGGCGAGCAGCTCGGACTTCAGGAGGTCGACGTGGCGGGTGAGCGCCCCGATGCGCAGCTCGTCGCCGTCGGCGCGGATGTACGCGAGCTCGTCGAGGTCGTTGATGTCGATCAGGTGCCCGGGGTTCGCCAGGCGCAGCTTCATCATCGGCAGCAGGCTGTGCCCGCCCGCGATGATCCGCGCGTCCGGCCCCAGCCGCTCGAGCGCCGCGATCACACCGTCGACGCTCGTCGCGCGCTCGTAGTCAAACGGTGCCGGCGTCTGCATCGGGCCTCGCTTCGGGGTCGAGAACGGCCGCGGCGCCCGGCATCCGTCGGCGCACGCCAGGCGACTCGCTCGGCTCGTACTGCACCGGCGCGTCCGTGCCGATCACGGGGGAGCGCGGCATCTTCTGGGGCCGCGACTGGCGCAGCTCCGGGTAGAGCCCCATCGCGGCGCCGGCGCCGCGCGAGGGGTCGCGCAGCGCTGGGCCGTTCGGGCTGGCGGCCGCGATCGGCGCCTCGCGGCCGAGCCGCGCGAGCGTCAGCACGCCGCGTGTGTAGACCTCGGCAATCCGCGGGGCCGTCGTCTCCCCGCTGCCCGGGAAGTCGCGCAGGCCGTCCGCGCCCGCGCCCGGGTAGAGCCCGTCGATGAGGCCGATCGCATCGGACACGCCGGCCTTCTTGACGAGCAGGCCCTCGAGCGCGCTGACGCCCGCATCGAGCGAGGTGTTGATCGTCGTCACGACCGCTCCGACTGGCGCGGTCTTGTCGATGATCTCGCCGACCGCGGCGATCGTGCGGTCCAGGCCCTTCGTGATGCGCGCGAGCGCGACGATCGTCCAGATCAGGTACCACGCGAGTGCAGCCACGATCAGGACGACCGCGACGATGAGCACGACGCCGGCGCCGCTCATGAGACCGCGTCCGCGTCGTCGAGGATCACGTCGAGCGAGCCGCCGTACTTCGCGACGCCCGCGATCGTGCGCGCCGCTTGATCCTGCGTCGTCAGGAGCAGCGCCGTCGCGTCGAGGTCCTTGGACCCCGCGACCGCGGCGGCGCTGATCGCGTCGACGCTGGGGACGATGCTGCGCGCCGCGCGCAGCACGCCGTGCAGCAGGTAGACGACCACAGGCAGGACGACGAGCAGCAGCACGGCGTCCCCGATCCAGTAGAGCGTCATCGCGGCCTCCGCTCGGCGACGATCGCCGCCTTCGAGGCGATCCCGGGAAGGGCGCCAAGGATGGTGTCGAACTGCGCGTTGATCGCGGTGACTGCGGGCTCGAGCGGGCGCAGGTGCTCGGCCTCGACGGTCGTCAGCGCGGACGCGAGCGTGGCGAGCTTCACGGAGATCGACTCGAGCCCGCGCCGCACGAGGATCAGCGCGACGGCGACCACCGCGATCACCACGACGGCGAGCAGGACGCTGAGCAGGACCAGCCAGTGGGTCGTGCTCATGCCGCACCGTACCCGTCGGTCAGCGCGTTCATGTAGCCGTCCTGGACGACGGCCTCGTCGACGATCAGCGCCAGCACGGGCGCGGTCGCCTCGAGCTGCGGGATGTTCGCGGTGTTGCCCGCGATGTCGCCCGCGACGGTGAGCAGCGCGTCGGCTGAGCGGTCGATGTCGCCCACGGTGCGGACGAGGACGCCCAGCAGAACGGCGACGATCAGCGCCGCGACGAGGCCGATCACCAGTGCCACCGTCCACAGCGTGGTGGCGGATGCGGCGAACTCGAAGGTCATTTCCCGACCGCCACCTTCCGCAGCGCGCGCGCCGAGTGCAGGATCCGCACGCCCGAGTCGTTGATGCGCGCGATGCCCGACAGCTCCGCGGTCTGGGTGCGCACGACCTCGAGCCCCCGCACGGCGGTGCGCGCCTGGCGCGCGATCCGCTTGGCTAGGACGAGGATCGTGATCACGATCGCCGCGACCACGAGCACGACCACGATGCCGAGGACGAGTCCGGCGGTCCATCCACTGGACGCGCCGATCACTGTGGGCATGCCACACCTCCTGCCGTCGAAGTGACCATCTGGGGTACCGGTGACACCATCGCCGGATTGGGGTGGCGCGTCAACTGCCAGCCGCTCGCGGCGTCCTGGCGTCTGTCACCGTCAGGCCGATGGGCCAGTTGCGCGCGTCCTTCGCAGCGAGCACGTCGCACCGGCTGGCGCTCGTGGTCGACGGGCAGCGCTGCCTCGAGTCGATCGGGGCCTCGTCAGGATGGAAGCGGCCGTCGCGCTACCTCGGCGGCGTCCTCACGCGGGAGCC
>Ga0335070_10003558_pt1 | contig 18199 bp, 22 predicted proteins | sample Lox_Sample_13_FD_206722 | JGI IMG/M metagenome (GOLD analysis project Ga0335070, IMG submission 206722) | Soil microbial communities from Loxahatchee National Wildlife Refuge, Florida, United States - Lox_Sample_1.3 | ecosystem: Environmental > Terrestrial > Soil > Wetlands | place: USA...
CTGCTCGAAGTGATCGATCACCCGCTTGAGCCCATGCAGAGGTCGGTGCAAGCGCACCGCTCTTCGCCTAGTTGACCGCCTGAGGCGTCTGCTTCGTAAGGCCAGTCGGTGAAGACACCGAACGCGGTATCACCTTCCAGGTGCAGGCTGGCATGCGCGTCATTGGCGAGCAAAACGGCAATGGCCCGCTGCGGCAGACGCATGGTGGCGATGAATTCGCACGCCCGCGCATCGCTCAGGAAGAGTGCAGCCACAGCCAGCTCTCGTTCGAGTGCGGCAAATCGAGCAGGGCCTCGTCGACGGGCGCTCGCAGAAGTTGCGGCGAGCCATCGGCGCCGAACCGGTACGCCCACACGAGACCCGGAATGCCAGTGACCCAATGGCGCGGCATTTGCGCGGTCGCAGTCAGGGTCATGCCCGCCCACCCCGCGCGGCGCCAATCTCAGAACATGTGGGCGAAGAGCCAGTACAGCGAACCCGACAACAAGATCGCTGCCGGCAGCGTCAGTATCCAGGCCATCAGCAGATTGCGGATGGTGGACATCTGCAGCCCTGACTTGTTGGCCGCCATGGTACCGGCCACGCCCGACGACAGCACATGGGTCGTCGATACAGGCAATCCATAGACGTCGGCAGCACCGATCGTCAACATCGCCACCAATTCGGCTGACGCACCTTGACCGTAGGTCAGATGCGTCTTGCCGATCCTTTCGCCAACCGTCACGACGATCCGCTTCCACCCCACCATCGTGCCCAGACCGAGAGCGATCGCCACTGACACCTTCACCCACAACGGGATGAATTTGGTGGCGTTGTCCATCTCCTTCTTGAATGCCTTAAGGTTGGCCTTCGATTCGTCGCTGAGCTTGGCGCTGCTATTCTTGTCCAGGAAACGGACTGCCTCCGAGGTGATGTACATGTCATTGCGTACGTTGGCGACTGCCTCCGTGGGCACCTTGGCCAGCGAACCGTGCTGCTTGATCTGCTCGCCGATGCTCTCGACCACGGCGGCTAGCGCCGGCACAACCTCTGGTTTCAGCTCCTTGGTGCGGACATATTCCGACAGAGTTGCGCGCGGATCGGACGGTGCTGCCGCCGGAGCATCCTTGACGAGGGATTGCTGCGTGGCCTGCGCCATGGCGACGAACGGCACCATCTGATCGACCGGCATCGCGCGGTTAAGCGCGTACGCCATCGGCACCGTGCCGACCAGAATGAGCATGATCAACCCCATGCCCTTCTGCCCGTCGTTCGATCCATGAGCAAACGAAACGCCGGTGCAGGTCAGCACCAGCAGGCCCCGGATCCACGCCGGCGGCGGCTTGTTGCCCTTTGGCGCCTCGTAAAGGTCCTTGTTCTTGACCAGAGCCCTGAGCGTCAGCAGCAGCAACGCGGCGCAGCCGAATCCGACCAACGGCGACAGCAGCAGCGAGTAGCCGACTTTGGTTGCTTGCGCCCAATCGACGCCGCTGGTGCCATCGCGCCCGTGCATCAAGGCGTTGGCCACACCCACGCCAATGATCGACCCGATCAACGTGTGCGACGACGAAGCCGGCAGACCGAGCCACCAGGTGCCGAGGTTCCAAACGATGGCCGCGATCAGCAGCGCGAAGACCATCGCGAAACCCGCGCTGGAGCCGACCTGCAAGATCAGTTCGACGGGCAACAGGGAGATGATGCCGAACGCCACCGCGCCGCTGGACACCAGCACACCGAGGAAGTTGAAGAATCCTGACCACATGACTGCAAAGTTTGGCGGCAGCGAATGGGTATAGATGACCGTCGCCACCGCATTGGCCGTGTCGTGAAATCCATTGACGAATTCGAAGCCGAGCGCGATCAGCAACGCGACGCCGAGCAGCACATAAGGCAGCCAGGTGGTAGTCTTCACGCCGGTGTCGCTGACATCGACGAACAGGCTGTATGCGGTGTAGAAGAGGCCAATCGCCAGCAAGCCGATGAAGACGATCGCGGTCACCGGGCTGGTCTTGCCGTCGAGCTTCGGCCTGGGCGACCCGCCGTGGTGAGGCAGCGTGGCGGTGGTTGTTGAATTCATCGGTTCTGAGTCCTTGTGGCTTTTCTTCAGGGTCACCGCGCGCGACAGGATCGGCCGCGTCGCCGTGTCATCGTTGGTTCAGTACACCTGAGGAACAACAATCTCTTGCGCAACGGGCTGGCGAACGTAATCTTCGCTGCGCTGCCGGGGCGGCAGCACGATGGCCGGACGTTCGATCTCGACATATGGCACTTGCTGCAGCAAGTGATGGATGCAGTTGAGTCGTGCCTTCTTCTTGTCGACTGCCGGAACCACCCACCAGGGCGCTTCCGGAATGTGAGTTCTTTCGAGCATCACTTCCTTGGCCTTGGTGTATTCCTCCCAACGACGCCGCGCTTCGACGTCCATCGGGCTGAGTTTCCACTGCTTCAAGGGGTCGTGCATTCGTCCGAGAAACCGCAGTTGCTGCTCGTCGTCAGTGATCGAGAACCAATACTTGATTATTTGGATACCCGAACGCACGAGCATCCTCTCGAACTCGGGAACGCTGCGGAAGAACTCTTCGTATTGATCGTCGGTGCAAAACCCCATCACCCGTTCGACACCCGCTCGGTTGTACCAACTGCGGTCGAATAGGACGATCTCGCCGCCGGCCGGCAGATGCGTCGCGTAGCGCTGGAAGTACCATTGCGTTCGCTCGCGGTCATTCGGCGCCGGCAGCGCAACGACCCGGCACACGCGCGGGTTCGTACGCTGGGTAATCCGCTTGATCACGCCACCCTTGCCCGCAGAATCGCGGCCCTCGAACACGATGACCACCTTGTGCTTCGTGGCCACCACCCAGTCTTGTAGCTTGACCAATTCGGCCTGCAGTCGAAACAGCTCCTGAAAGTAGCGCTTGCGACTGGCCCTTTCCTCGTCGGTCTGGAGCGAGGTTCGCTCTCCGGTCGAAGGGTCGAGCGCACCGTCTTCGAGTTCAAGTTCCAGCTCCTCGTCGAAACTGTCAAGGAAGTCTCGATGGAGATGGCGAAGGAGCTCGCGATCAGGGGTGTCCATGGGTGAGGGGAGCTAGGAACGAATCGATGAGCTTCCGGCGACCCAAGGGCGACCCATGGGCGACCGATCCGGCACTGGCTGGTCAGCTAAAAGTCAAAGAACTTCTTCCTCAACGCATCCTCGTAGTCCTGCTTTGCCGCCTTGACCTTGTTGCGGGCAGCCTCCTCGTCATCGTGGGCCTGCTCCCACTGATCAACTTGCGCAACCGAATGATTGGTCGACGCAAGTTCTTCCTCTCTGCGAATCGCTGCAATCCACAGCTCAACCGCCGCCTTGTAGGCGCGTTGCATTTCATCCAATTCCGGATGATCACTGTCCATGGCCCACCTCGAAGACCCACCCTACGGCATCACGATGACGGAATCGTGTCAGTTCTCTAGGGCTGCGCCCTCTCGCCGCTGGACAGCAGCGCGCGTGGGTCCAGACCCCGTGATGGGGCAGCCGTCCCCATCCCGAGGCAGCGTTCGTGCACGTTCACCGCCGGTGCGGCCTCAATGCTGAGAGGTCATCACCAGGAATTTGACCGGCAGGATGACGTCGATGCGCAGATCGGCCGACCTCTTGCCACCGACGCCGGTCTGGTCGGTCTCCCATCCGTTAGCGAATGCGCACGCGCAATCCGTCGAGGTGTGAGCCTTCCAGGTTGAGGTCAGCGCGGACGTGCGTCTGCGCGCAATGCCGTCAGGGGGGACCTTCCATCTCTGGCCTCGCAGCCACGTGCGGCCCCTCCCGGGAGGCGCGTCATGGTCGCGGCGAAACTCCAACCGGCCACACGACGCCACCGCTCACAGCCCTGGGTTGCTCAGACCAAACCCTGCCAATCAGCCCGACCGCGGAATCCGGCATCGGCACGTAGTCGAGATCGGCGGCCGTTTGTTTGCCGCGCCGCAGTGCCCAATCGAAGAACTTCAAGACCTCGACGGTCCGCGCGGTCTCATTCGGATGAATCCGCAACAGAATGAAGCTTGCCGCGGTGATCGGCCAGCTCTCGGCGCCGGCCTGGTCGATCAGCAACTGATCGAGGTCCCCCACGCTCTGCCAACGAGCCGACAGGGCAGCGGCCTCGAACGCAGCTCTGCCCGGTGTGACGAACCGGCCGTCGCGATTGCGTACCGAAGCGAAACTGAGGTTGTGCGCCTTCGCGTAGGCGTATTCGACATAGCCCACCGAGTCCCTGGTGCGCTGCACCGATGAGGCCACCCCTTCGTTGCCCACATCAGGCACACCGACGGGCCAGGTCAGGGCCTTGGCCGTGCCGACCCCGGACTTCCATTGCGGGTTCGATCGGGACAAGAACTCGGTCCACAGAAACGTGGTTCCTGAAGCGTCCGAGCGGTGCACGACCGTGATGTTGGTGGCGGGCAGACTGAGTCCCGGATTCAATTCAACGATAGCGCGGTCGTTCCACTTGCGGATCGTACCCAGGTAGATGTCACCCAGGACCTGCCCTGTCAGTCTCAGCCGCCCCGATCGGATCCCGCTGACGTTCACCACTGGCACGACGCCGCCGATCACGGCTGGAAACTGAATCACACCGATGCGTTGCAACTCGGCGGTCGTCATTGGAACGTCCGACGCTCCGAAGTCCACCATGCCGCGCTCGATCTGATCGACTCCTGCTCCCGATCCGACGGGCGCGTAGCTCACGTCGACTCCAGTTTCCTGCTTGTATTGCGCAGCCCACTTGGCATAGATCGGAAACGGGAACGTGGCGCCAGCTCCTCGGATGGCCACATCGGACGCGAATGGCGAAGCGCCCGCGCCGAGCAGAACGAGGACGTAAACCCACCGGCAAACAGCACAGACGGAGCGAATCATGGCAGCGCTCAGAACGGGATTCTCGCTGGTGGCACTGTCGAACTTCGCCGTGGCGCGAGCATGACATCGGCAGTGCGGACTCGAGACGTGGCCGGTTATGTCGGGGTCACTTTTTCGAGTTAGGCTATTCAAGGCACGAGAAAATACAGTCGCTGTCGCGCGGAGGGAACCCGTTGGCTCTTTCGAGGTGCGTCATTGCATGGGTGATGTTCGCTGGGATTGCCTTCGAGGGTTCGACGTTCGCCGCGCATCCATTGCAGACCGAAGATTCCGGCACGCAAGGTGCCGGCAACGTCGAGCTCGAGAACGGCCTATCGTGGCTGAGTGTAGCCGGCTCGAAGCTCTTTTCGTACCAGCCGCAGATCTCTTACGGTGTCTCGCCGACGTTCGACCTCATCGTGCAGCCGTCGTGGCTAATCCTGCGCGATGAGGGCAGCCCGTCTGTGCAAGGTTGGGGCGATACCAACCTCGACGCGAAGTGGCGCTACTTTGGCGAAGCGCCCTTGTCTTTCGCGATACGAGCCGGCGTGAGGCTCGCTACCAACCAAGACGGCCTGGGCCTTCGCCACGGCAATGTCTCGACACATGCGGTGTTGGTGGCCACGTTCGATGCAGCGCCCTTCACCGTCCATGGCAATCTGGGCCTGACACAAATCCCGAGCGGCACTGGCGAAAGGACTCGCGCCGGACGCGCGGCAGGCGCGCTCATGTGGGCCGCCAGCGAACGGCTGACGTTGACCGTGGACGGCGGCGCCGTGTCGAACCCAGATCCCGCGCGCAGTTCATGGCCGGGTACCTTGTTGGTCGGCGCGATTTACACGATTCGGCCTGGTTTGGATGTCGATATCGGATATCAGTCCAGCGTACGAACTGATCTCACGGCGCGCCAGTGGCTACTGGGAGTCACCTATCGCTTTGCACCGTAAGTCGTGCGCCGGGGTCTGGCTCGTGCCAAACTTGCAAATGGCGAATCGCCTTGCCGAGCGCGGTGTCGCTGCCCTCTAAGTCAGGTCTACGCGCGCCTGGTGAATCGCGATCTGCCGCCACCGAAGTTCAAGACGCCGCTCGTCTATCGCCACGTGCGTCATCCGATCCACGTTGGCTTCCTGCTGGCGTTCTGGGCCGCGCCGATGATGACCGCTGGGCATCTGATGTTCGCCGTCGCGACCACAGGCTACATCCTGATCGGCATCTTCTTCGAGGAGCGCGACCTAGTCCGGCAGTTCGGCGATCGCTATCGCACGTATCGCGCGCAGGTCGGCATGCTGATCCCCCGACTGAACGCGTCGAGGCGAACAACGACTGAAACCATCAAGGAACAAAGAAGCAAACCATCTCCAACGTGATTGCGCTCGCGGGGGCACTATGAAAGCGTTGATATGGCTTGATGTTGTCAAGGGCACTGCACGCTCATGGCTCCATGCCGCCTGTCCCGCGCTCGTGGTGCTCGCGCTGGCAACCACCCGCACGAACGCCCAGTTGCTTGCCGCCGAGCGACTTGCGGCGCCTGTGCCTTCCACCGTACACGCACAAGGATGCCGTTCAGAAGAGCATCGCGCGCGGCGAGTTTGCGCCGGGGCGCATGCATGGCATGAAGCCACGCCGCGGCGGCGCCGGACCGGCGGGCAGCTCGCGTCTGGCGCTGCCGCACTGGACCGGATCGTTCGAAGTCGAAGGGACGCGCTCCCAAGCGCGCTGCGCGACGCGTCCAGAGCGGCGGATAGCGATGCAACGTACGCAGCAGAGCTCCACGCGCCCACCGCGTTTCGATCGATAGGGGTGCAACCGCCCTGCTCTGCCGTCGGCGACGCCGTGCCGAAAGCATTTGATCCAGACCGCGACCGCAAGCCGACATTGGCGAATGCGCCTTCTCGACCCATCAGGCGCGTTCGCGACCACCGGCCGCGGCGTCGGCAATGTGGCGGTCAGCTGACCCACAGCTCGCGGCGCAGACAGGACGCGGCCAAGGGCCGGTACTTGCCTCGTGATGCTGGTCGGCGGCTATCGGGCGCACACCTGACCTTGCTGGCTCATAGGCCGACGGTCGCTCGAAGAGAGCCATCCTCCAAGGCTGTCGCTCACGGTCCTGCGGCGCCGGTCGACATCCGATGAGGGCCGTAGGTCCGCAGTTCGATCGACGTTGCTGCACTGCCGACCCATAGGAGCCCTTGGAAGGCCTTCTGGGCGATCGACCGGTCGACCTTGTCAGCCGCGCTTCGCATTGGCCGAACTCGTCTCGAAAGCTTCTGTCGCAAGTGGACGTGCGAGCCGAAGCCAAGTCATCGCGAGGCCACAGTCAATTGCCCAGTCTTACTCGGCCGGTCGGAGGATCAGACCAACAACCAGTGGAGACAGGAGGTAGGTCAGCAGAACGTATGGCCACATCCAGCCCTTCTCGATATGCCAGCCGATGAGGATTTCCTTGACCGGGCGGCGAAGGATGAAGCTGCCCACCCATTCGAACGCCAGGATCAACATCAGCCAGCAAAGCCCGGCCAGCAGGAACCCAGCTGGCGTCGTCAGCCGTGCGAATTCGTCCAGAAGGTATGCGAACACCAGGATGTAGACCATCCGTGTCGTCATGCCGATCTGATGCGCCTTCAACTCCCCGAATCGAGGCCGGTAGATCCGGTTCATCAAGACCGCGTAGTTGAAGCCTGATACCGCGATCTCCAGGATCCAGATCCAGAACAGGGTCTGCGAGAGTCTGCTATCCATGAGACGGGGCCGCCGGTTCGGACAACCGCCGATCGACACCGGGCCAGCGCTCGCCGGTCATCTCGTCGCATGCCGCCCAGAATGCCTTCTGGAGTTCGGGGTCGGCGACATCGGGCGCCAATTGGCACCGATCGAAGAAGCGTCCCGTCAGGCGCCGCGCGTCCGGGTGGGCGGAGGCGGTCATTAGCGGTGCAGCCCTGCGAGCCAGTTCGGACATCAAGAGCCACCCATACCGTTCATGCATGGCTCAGGGCCGCTTGCACATGGACGCCTCAATCTGCTCTGGAAAGAGCTGGTTGATGAAGAAGAGCAACCGGTATCTGGAGGGCTCGACAACGGTGCGTGTCCCTCTTTCAATGCCGGTGACGATCGCGGAGGCAACTTGCTCCGGGCTGAGGGTGGGCATGCTGGCATCTTGCTTCGGTAGCCGCTCGCGGCTACCAGGGTTGTGCTCCCAATACGGTGTCTCGACCGTGCCGAATATGGCCAGCATCACCGACAAACCGGAGCCGTGCAGATCTGCGCGCAGCGCGTTCGTGAACCCCTCCATCGCCGTCCGCGCCGTTGCATAAGCCACCGCGCCAGGCCAGGACAGCCGAGCCGCGACCGATGTGACGTTGACGATCCGGCCCGTGCCCCGCGCCAGCATTCCCGGCAACAGCTCGCGCGTGAGATTGAACGCCGCGAGATAGGGCACCGTGATCATTTGCGCAGCCTCTTCAGCGCTCGTTTGCAGTATCGGCAACCACCGACCCGCCCCGGCATTGTTCACAACGATGTGCGGGCTGCCGTGACCGGCCACCAGGCGTTCTGCGGTGGCCGCCAGTGCCCGCGGATCCGCGACGTCGACGGCAAACGGGTCAGCCTTCCCTCCACGTGCTCGGATGTCACTCGCGAGCGCGCCCAGTCGATCCGTGTTGCGGGCAAGCAGGAGCACATGGCTGCCCTTGCGCGCAAGCAGCCTCGCCGTGGCTTCACCAATGCCGCTCGACGCGCCAGTGACGACGGCGAGCGAGCCGGGAATTGGCAATCCATCCATGATGTCGACTCTCCTTTGGTCAAGGCTTGCGCTCTACGCGGAAGGACACTCTCATCCTTTGCGCTGGGTGGGTCTCGTGTGGCGAACTCTGATCTCGCGGCGAAACGAATCAACTGCGCGATCGCAATCATGCTGCGCCGACCGGTTCGCTGTGAACCGTGCGGTGACCTGTTCCGACCGCTCATGAATTGCGCGTGATCAAGGCCATCAGGTGCCCGGGCTGGCAATGTGTTCAATTTAGTAGGAGGGGACACCGAAATGGCGCAGCCTTTCGGACTTCAAGCAGGGCGCCGAATCAATCGGGCGTAGCGCTACATGGCCCTTCCCTATTAAGGTTGCCGACGCCGGCTCGCCCCACGTCGCGAGGCAGCAAGGCGACGCGACCTCACTGGCGTTTCAAGTGGACATGGCCAGTGGCGGTTGGTGTGGTGATGTCAGCGTCGAAGACACCATCGGTCGCGACAATCGGCGCCGCGGCGTTCCACGTGCGCTCGGTTAACGCGGCCGACCTGCCACGCTGCTTCACGGTTGAACCGGGCAAGAAGCTCGATGGCGTCTGGCAAGCGGCGTGGGCGGGACAACCCGTCTACGACCTTGAGGTCCACGGGCCGAATGGGTTTCTGCGTGCCTTCCGCGGGGCGTCGGCCGGCGCCAGTCGCGCCAACGTGCAGGTCCGCGCGCGCTACGAGCACGACGGTCGCGGCGACGACGATGACGCTGCGCTGCAGCTGCTGCTCGAGAACCGCTCGGGCAGCAGGGCCACGATCAGGCTCACCGACCAGTACAGCGGGCGATCACGCACGATCGAGCTGCGCGCACGCGAGGCCGAAGTGGTGAAGTGGGAGGCCGGTGGTACCGGCCGGTGGTACGACCTTGCCCTCACGGTCGACGGCGACGCGGACTTCCGCGTGCAGTTGGCCGTGCGCATCGAGAACGGACACGACGGCATCAGCGACCCAGCCATTGGGCGCTAGCGATTTTGCTCGGGCCGAGCCGGTTGGGAGCCGGCTCGGCCGCCCCAAAGCGCCGCGCGATGTTCGTCCCCATGCGCACCGCTGGCCACCTGACGGTCAAACGCAACTTCCTCCAGCCGTCGGACAGGCCCCACGCCACCATCAATCGACTCAGGGGGTGGGACGTGGGCGTCGTGCCGGCGTCATCGAATGGTCATGGCCTGCTTCGATATTGCCGCGACCACTTCACCAAAGGCTCGCCCGGGGTTGAGGCGACCCATTTCCATCAAGGAGAACCATGCGATACGCCAACTTGCGCTCGTCTGTTCTGCTGATTGCCACGCTGGCGGGGTCGGCGTGGGCCGCGCCACAGGGCTCCTGCCAACTGGGCGGGCCCCACAGCCATATCCAGCGTGTCGTGTACATCCAATTCGACAACACGCATTTCCGCCGCGACAACCCGAGAGTGCCGTCGGATCTTGAGCAGATGCCGCACCTTCTCGACTTCATCCGCGACAACGGCACGCTGCTCAGCAACGACCACACGGTGCTGATCTCACATACCGCCGGCGGGATCCTGTCGTCTCTGACGGGCTTGTATCCCGACCGTCATGGGCAGACGGTGTCCAACAGTTACGTGCGCACCTCATCGACCGGGGCGTTCAGCTTCCCGAGTTCGTTTGGCTACTGGACCGACCCAGTAGCGGCGGCCAACACACCCACGGTGCCCAACATGATCGGCCCCGACGGCAGCAACATCCCCGCACCCTGGGTGACCTACACGCGCTCCGGTTGCGACGTGGGCGCGGTTGCCACCGCCAACATCGTGCTGGAGAACACCGGCACAGGCCCGACCGGCGACATCACCAAGGTATTCGGCAATCCATCGCCCCAAGCCACCGAGGCGATCGCATCGGCCGCCGCGCCGGCCGGTACCGCCGCGCGCCAAAAGGCGCAGACGGATTTCGTCGGGTTGGCGGTGCATTGCGCAAAGGGGTCCTCCCTGTGTGCTGCGGGGCAGGACGACATCCTGCCCCAGGAGCCGGGTGGCTATGCCGGGTTCAAGGCCCTCTTCGGCGCGCAGTCGATCAACCCGCTGTTGACCGGCCAGCCGTCCAGCGTGCCGCTGACCGATTTGCTCGGCGCGCCGATCGTCGATCCATTCAACCAGCCGGGCTTCCCGGGCTTTGACGGCATGTCGGCGGCGGTGTCGCTCGCCTACGTGGCGGCGATGCAGGAGCACGGCATTCCGGTCACCTACGCATACATCTCCGATGCGCACGACTTCCACGGCGTGGCCGGCAACCAGCACACGGCTTTCGGGCCGGGCTCGCAGGGCTACGTCGACCAGCTGCGTTCGTACGACCAAGCCTTCGCGGCGTTCTTCGCGCGGCTGGCTTCATCGGGCATCGACAGAAGCAACACGCTGTTCGTGTTCGCCGTCGATGAGGGCGACCATTTCGTCGGCGTCCGGAAGACCGATTGCGACGGCGTGAACACCCCATGCGTCTATGCGGCCAACGAGGTCGGCGAGATCAACGCCAACATCGACACGCTGGTGCAGCACCAGTTTCCCACTGATCTGTCGTCGCAGTTCTTGGGCACCGCAGCACCCAACGCCTTCACCGTGCATGGCGACGACGCGCCGACGTTCTACCTCGCCAAGAAGGGCAGTGGCCCGCTGGCCCAGACCGATGCGCTGACCCGCCGCTTCGAGCGCGGGATCGCGCAGCTGACCGCCCTGAACCCGTACACGCAGGCGACCGACCGCCTGCTGGTGCGCATGGCAGACCAGACGGGGATGAAGGCGTTGCACATGTTCACCACCGGGGATTCGGCCCGCAACGCGACCTTCGTGCTGTTCGCCGATGCGAACTACTTCCTCACCGACTTCCCGGCGAGCACCTGCGAAACCTGCATCAACCCGGCGTTTGCCTGGAACCACGGCGACATCCAGCCCGAGATCGCCAACACCTGGGTCGGCCTGGTAGGTCCAGGGGTGCGCCGCGAAGGCGTACGCGCCGACGTCTGGTCCGATCACGCCGATCTGCGCCCCACGATGTTGACGCTGCTCGGGCTGAGCGATCCGTACGTTCACGACGGCCGCGTCCTCACCGAAGTGCTGACCGACGCATCCTTGCCGCACACGCTGCGCGCGCACCGCGACACACTATTGCGACTGGGCGAGGTGTACAAGCAGCTCAACGCGCCGTTCGGCCGTTTCGCGAAGGGCACGCTGGCGTTGGCCACGACGGCGCTGGCTAGTGGGGACGACACCGGCGACGCTGTGTACGAGCAGCTGCAAGCGACCGTGGCCGACTGGACCGCGCGGCGCGATGCTCTGGCGACGCAGATGAGGGGCCAGTTGTCGGGGGCTGCCTTCGCGAACCAGGCGATCGACGAGCGCGATACCCTGCGCTTCATTGCCGAGGGCGAGCGGCTGATCCACGAGGTTGAGGAGTTGGCGGGCAGGCACCACTGAGCCCAGAGGACCGACAGCGGCCGGCCGGGCAACGGCCGCTGTCTCGACCGGGCGACTGCGGGTCGCACGGCAACTGCCGGGCGGGCCGGAATCAGACCCTGGGCTCACCGCCTGGGGACTAGGTCTGCGGCGGCAACTCGACCTTGAACAGCTGCTGGCCGTCGATGCCGTGCAGCGACACGCGAGCGCGCGTCGATGCGACCGATGCCAAAGAACTGCAACCCATCCCTTGGGGCTGCGGTTCTGCTTCCTGCCGTTCGGAATGCTGACGAACTTCACGTCGGGACCGAACGTCTTGTCGACCTCGCCGGGCCCGAAGGTGCCGGCATTGATCGGACCGCCGACGAATTCCCAGAAGGGATCGAAGTCGGTGAAGCGGGCGCTCTCGGGGCGGTCCCACTGCACGAGCATCGGCACCTCGGCGCAAGAGCGACGCTTGTTGGCGTCGAGCAGGTTGTAGGCGAAGTTGCCGCGGAAGTCGTCCATCGTCTGTGCCACCTGCTGCTTGGCTGGCGTCACGATGTTCTTCCACAGCGTGCCGTCCTCCAGCGTGACCTCGGCGGCGATGGGGCCGTCGGCGTAGATCTGGTCACCCGAGTGGATGAAGAAGTCGGGATCGAAGCGGCGCATGCTCTCGTAGACCCGGTAGCCGCCGAAGGCTTCGTTGATGCCCCAACCCTGGCCGGCTTCGTCACCGGAAAACGCGAAGACCACGTCGCGCGGCCGATCCGACGGCGTCCGAAAGCGCCCCACCAAGGGAACGCTGAACGCACGCGGGTCGGCCAGACTCTCGAACTGCACACGGTACAAGCAAGTCTGTCCGGGCGCTAGATCGGTGAGGTCGGCGCGTGCGGTGAAATCGCTGGACTCCTGTGCCGCCGGGCCAGCTAGACGGCGTGCATCGCGCATTGCTTCCGTCGTGGCGACTTCCACCACCATGCGTGCCGGCCTGTCGACACGGCCCCACACCATCGCGTGGCGCTCACCGACGTCGCCGCTCATCACGCCGTAGGGCAATTGGGGGCGCGCGTTGTCGGAAACGACCACGGCGGGCGCCGCGCCTTGCGCCAGCACGTCAGCCAGCCGACCCGTGACCAGCAGTGAGCCGGCGCCAAGCCACCGCAGCACACGGCGGCGAGGGCATACGGGGGACGAAGAATCGGTTGGCGTTTCGGCCATACGGGGTTCCTCGGGTGTTGTTCGAAATCGAGCGCGATGTCGCGATCGGAGGTGACGTCTCGCTTGCCGCATCTCTCGGCGGATGCACCACAAGATGACACGTGAAGTCGATCAGGCATCGAAACTGCCGACGACGGTTCGCGTCGGTGCAGGTGCCGCTTCGTCGACGCGCAGTTCGTGCAGCAGCGGCAAGTGGTAGCTCAGCGACGGCGTCTTGCGACCCGGAACCTTGGCGCTGTCATCCCAGCGGCGCAGCACCAAGGCGTCCTCAGCGAACGGCTGCGAGGCAAAGCGAATGCGTTCTCTGCGGTTCATCACGCCACCCTGCAACCGCAACGAATGCACCGAGGCTGGCGACAACGTGGCCAGGTAACGCGAATCAGTGGTGATCAGGTAGCGCTTGGCCAACACGTGCAAGCGCACCGGTTCGACAACCGAAGCGGAGAACGTTGCGCTCAGAAACCGCGCGGCACGCTCCTCGTGGCCATCGCCCTCCACGGAAGTCGAGGGCCGCGCCGCGAGCAGATGCCCGATGTCGTGCAGCAGCGCTGCACCCAGCAACTCGTTATCAACTCCCGACCATTCGGCCAGCTACGCGCACTGCAGCGCGTGCTCCAACGCGCTCACCGATTCGCGCCGAAGGCCCTCGTAGGAGCGGCCGCTGTGCACTCCGAACAACAACTCGATCTCGTGCACTACAGCCATGGGCGTCGAATCCGTCTTCATCACACCACCACTCAAGTCCGCAAATCGGACCGATGCCGAGCATCGGGCGAGGCTCGGTGGGGCACCGACGTCCTGCAGGTGCAGCAACTCGATCGCCATCTGCGTAATCGGGTTTCAATGCCCCGCATCGCCTCATGTTCGCCGCGCTAGATGACGCTGCCGTGAAAGCGGCCGCCCCCGACGCATCGACGCCGGGCTGCAGGACCGGACTGGCGCGAGCCGACCACACGAGCGTCACAAAGCCAGGCGGCAGCGTGCAGAATTCGGTGTCTAGGCGCCGGATGTTGAGGTGGGTAGAGCCGCAAAGTTGCCCATGTTTGATGCTCTTCGATTGATCATTGCAGCGATGTGGCTGGCCTGGGTGGTCTATTGGTCGGCGGCATCTCGCGGCGCCAAGCCCGTGGAACGGCGGGAACCACTGACCTCACGACTTCTGCACGTCGTGCCCCTGCTGCTCGTGGTTGCTCTGCTTTGGCTAGACCGGGTGCCCGGGTCAGTGCTCAATGAGAGGCTGTATCCACCCGCGCTTTGGGAGCCTTGGATGGCCACCCTGCTAACCGGCATGGGCCTGCTCTTCACTGTCTGGGCTCGCGTCCACCTTGGGCGCAACTGGAGCGGCACGGTGACCATCAAGCAAGACCACGAGCTGATCGTCGGCGGCCCCTATGCGATTGTTCGTCATCCCATTTACACGGGCTTGCTCGTCGCGTTTGTCGGCACTGCGATGGTTCGTGCCGAGTGGCGAGGAGCAGTCGCGGTACTGATTGCCTTGTTGGCCTTCTGGCGCAAGCTGCGGATCGAGGAGCGCTGGATGATCGGGCGCTTCGGCGAGCGGTACTTCGCCTACTGCCAACGCGTGCCCGCGCTCGTGCCGTTTTCGAAAGCTGCGGGAAGGGAAGTCGTAACGCCCAAGCCGTGAACAGCCAGCGATCGATTCCTTCACGCTCAGGGTCCAGTCTCGACTCTCTGCGGTCTTTTGCGGGGCGTGGCACGACACATCCGGCGTGAACTGACCCGCGGTCATTCTCGCGCCGCTCGAGCGGGATGTGATCCAGGTCCGGAGATCGTCACTGCCGCGAGTTGACCGGCCGCTATTCTGGTGGCCGAAATCGCAAACCGCGCTCGCTGCCTGATGGCGCCCTGATCCCGAACAACGATCGGAGCGGCGGGACGAACCGGAAGATGAAAGTGCACAGCGCGACCGAGACCCAAGATAGGAGCACTGAGAGGGCCCACCGAGGCCAGACGCCGAGGCCGGATTCAAGCAGGAAGTAAGTGGCTGCCGTGAGGGGAGCGTAGTGAAGTAGGTAGAGCGGGAATGACAGGTCCTGGGCGATGCCGAGGGAGCGACCCCTCGCTTTGAAGTACCTCCTCCCGAGCCCGATCGCGGCCACGATCAGCCACCAACCGGCCAGTCCGCGCAAGAACTGCGCGAGCACATTGAATGCCTGATAGCCGTCACCCACGGGGAGCCACTTGTAGCAGGCGAGGCGCGCGGCGAAGGCGACGAGGCCCAGTGCCAACGCGGCGAAGCCATTCCGCTCGGCTGCCTCGGCGAGCCGCGGATCCGTCCCCGCCATGTACCCGAAGACAAAGCAGCTCAGGTAGACGGTGACGTTGGCCCAGTCGTTGACGAGATTCAGAGAACTCGGCCACCCCGGCCGGAAGACCGCCTCCAGCACTGCTATCCACAATGCAGGAGCGAGCACCCATCTGGCTCGCGCGATGGGCGGCGTTCCTGGCCCGCGCGAGGTCGGGGTTCCCCGCCGTTGCCAAGCTTGGAACAACGGAACGGCGATGACGGAGAAGACGAAGAGGTAGATCAGAAACCAGAGATGTCCCCAGTCGAAATTGCCTGGACCGCCGGGACCCGTACTGACGCCGTTGAAGAAGTGGGGATAGAAGGCGAAGAACCCTGCACTGAAAGTCTTGAAGTCGAGTGCGCGGAACCAGGCCTGGATCGGAATCACGAGCAGCGTGATCAACAGGAAGGGCAGCATTAGGCGGCTGGCCCGTTCGCCGACGAAGGCGGCCGCGCTCCTCTTTCGAAGCGAAAACGCGGCGCCCATGCCCGACACGAGGAACAGCAGGTGCATGCCCCAGTTGTCCAAGAACACGGTGAACAAGCGCAGTTCGTTCGGTCCGAAATTGCCGTACAGGCCGCGACCCGCAAGGACGGCATCGCGCACCGGATTGTCGTAGACGTATACGTAGCCGTAGCCCGTGTACGACAGCGCCGCATGAAACGGCGCAAGCGAGAGCACGACGATAAACCGGAGCCAGTCCAGATAGACGAGCCGCTCCACGCCTTTCGAGCTGTCATCCGACGCCACCACGTTCATCGAAGTACCTCAGCCGATCGACGCCATCCTTAGTTCGAATTCGTTGCGTGCTGCTGCACCAAGCGGCGACCGTCTCAGAGGTTAGGCGTGCGAACTCGAAGGTCATTGCGATTGATCAAGAAAGCCAACTAGCTGCCTGGGAGTGGCATCTCTATCCGATCTGCACTCCGGTTGCGACCATCGACATCCATGTCGGCGCGAGGGTGGCGATGTATCGGTCGGCTTCGACTGCCCGCAGCCCGGTGTCCCCGATGATGCTCACGACGGCTGAGCGGTCAGGCGTGTATCCGCCGTTTGAATCGATCACCGCGCCCGTGACGTACGACGCTGCGGGGCTGGCGAGAGAGGTGATGACCGCGGCGGTATCTGGCGGGTCGCTGACCCGCTGGATCGCCAGGCACGACACCATAGCTTTGAGGATCTCCGGGCTCGCCGGGACCATCTGGGTGTCCACCGGCCCGGCCTGCACGATGTTGACGCTGATGCCGCGGCGCGCCAAGTCGCGGGCGGCGCCTCTCGTTAGCCGATCAGTCCGGCCTTCGTGGCGGCACTGTCCGCGAAGCCGGGCCTCCCTGCACGGGAGCTGATGCCCGAGCGGATGTTGACGATCCGGCCGTTGTCGCGCAGCACCTTCGACGCCGCTCGGATGATCGCGATGACGCCGGTGTAGTTGGTGGCATACATGCGGTCAAGCTCGGCCGTGTCGATGCTCGGATCGTCGATGGTCTTGCCCGACTGCACACCAATGGCGGCGTTGTTGATCACGAATGAGCAACCGTCACCCGACACGGTTCAACAGCATCGGGACAACGCCGGTCGTTGCCCTCGGTCACCATCCATACGAAACCCGAGGTGGATTCGAGCTTGTGGTTGAAGTCCTTGATTGACTATTGGTGGCGTAGCCACCGGGCGCTGGTGCGTGGCTACGGGGGCGGCGTTTTCGGCGGCGTGGACCACCACCTGGTAGTCGAAGTGACACGAGCCTAAGTCATTCTTGTCCGATGCGTATCGCATTGATCTCGGACTCCCACCTGTCCGCCCGTGCACCAGAGTGCGTTGACAATTGGCACTGCGCGGCTCGCATGGTGGCCGCAGCCAGGCCAGATCTCACGATCCATCTTGGCGATGTCACGCTTGATGGCGAACACGATCCCGAAGAGCTTCCCTTCGCGGCCAAGCTGCTTCGCGCATGGCCACACCCATGCACTGCGTACTCGGCAATCACGACATGGGAACGGGCAGCGGAGAGGAGCCTCTTTCTCCCCGAGTTCTTTCGCGCTGTGTCGCTGCCATCGGCTCCGGTCGTATTGTCGCGATCAATGGACCCGTGTGCTACAGCATCCATGATGCTCGGTGTGTCATGGTTCTGTCACTGCTTTCGCGCTGCGCCGGTGGTTGATCGAGGCGCAAAGATCAACGCTCTTAGCGGCGCACTCGAGCAGTGAAGCTTGCTCTGCCCAGAGTCGGTGCAGTCGGATGATTTCCGCGGCGCACGCCTTCTCTAGTCCTTACTCTTCTTCGGGCGCCCGGTCTTCAAACTTGGAACTGAGCCCAGAATAGCCAGGAAGGCCTCGTCCGACATCGCCTTTAGCGATGCTATTCCGGCCCGAAGGACTTCGCTCTTCTTCGCGGGCCTGCCCAACTTGCCGGCGCGCTGCTTGAGGTCGCCCAACACCGTGTACTCGGTCTTTGGGATGGTGAAGCTGTCGCGCAACAGCTTGTGCTTGGGCTGGTCGGTCACGGCAACGCCCTGGACCACTTGAAATCCGGAAGATCTCTTCGCTCTTGCAGCGACTTTGCGTTTGGCTGCGGAGCTTGGTCCCGCAGACTTGGGTGTCGGCTTTGTCGATTCTGTCTTGCGTGCTGCCATCTGTTGCTCCTGAGCCAATA
>Ga0335070_10003561_pt1 | contig 18198 bp, 11 predicted proteins | sample Lox_Sample_13_FD_206722 | JGI IMG/M metagenome (GOLD analysis project Ga0335070, IMG submission 206722) | Soil microbial communities from Loxahatchee National Wildlife Refuge, Florida, United States - Lox_Sample_1.3 | ecosystem: Environmental > Terrestrial > Soil > Wetlands | place: USA...
CGGCCCGCTTAGACTGCCTGGTTTTAATAGAAGATTGCCTAAACCGCGACCGAGCTTGGCTGCTGGCGCACCCGGAGACCAAGATATCTACCGAGCAGCTGAGAAAACTAAACAAAAGGCTGGCTCGCCGGGCTAAACACGAGCCGCTGGCCTATATCCGCGGCTTCTCGGAATTTTATGGCCGACGCTTTAAGGTCAATAAGCGTGTCCTGGAGCCCAGGCCAGAGTCCGAGACAATGATTGACCTGCTCAAAAAACTGCCGCTTGGCTCTAAGCCAGCAATTGCCGATGTTGGCACCGGCAGCGGCTGCTTGGGGATTACAGCCGCCCTGGAACTGCACGACCCAAATATAGATTTATATGACATTGATAGCGCCGCACTGGCCGTAGCCAGGCACAACAGCGTGATGCACGAAGTGCACCTGCACGCCTATAAGCGCGACTTGCTGCGCCGAGTTACTAAATCCTATGACGTCATACTAGCCAACCTGCCTTACGTACCGACGACCTGGAAGATTAACGAAGCCGCCAAGGCCGAACCACGGTTGGCGATTTTTGGCGGCAAAGACGGGCTGGATGTTTACCGGCGATTGTTTGAGCAGCTAGCTAAGTTAGATAAAAAGCCAGCCTTTGTGCTAACCGAGTCTTTGCCGCCCCAGCACCAAGCACTAATTAAAATTGCGCGCACAGCCGGCTACAGAAAACTCCGCTCCCGTGACTTCATCCAAGTATTTTCTTATCAAAAGTCTTAGCTACTTGGAACCGCGGCTAAAGTAGCCTTGACGGTGATGGTCTTATCGCCGCGGATAACGGTTAGTGTTACGGTGTCACCAACTTTGAAGCGACTCAAGGCGCTGGTCAGACTGGTTTTACTATCTATAGTTATGTCGTTAACTTTGGTGATGATGTCTTTTTCCTGCAGGCCGGCCTTGTCGGCTGGGCTGCCGGCAATCACCGACGGTGTTCCGTCAGAACTCGGCACAACGTAAGCCCCCTGGTTAACGCTTAGGTTGTATTGATAGGCAACGTCCGGCGTTAGCGATACATAACGCACGCCGAGGTACGGCTGCTGCAGCTTGCCAGTGGTTAGGACACTGTTTATAAGGCCCTTGAGGTCGTTAATCGGCTGGGCAAAACCGATGTTCTGAGCATCAGAAGCTACAGCGGTGTTGACACCGATTACCTGCCCGTTGATATTGACCAGCGGACCGCCAGAATTGCCTTCGTTGATGGCAGCGTCGGTTTGGAATAAGTCGGTTAGATTCTCGTCGGTCTGCGTACCACTTTGGTCACCGGCCGTTACGTCGCGACCATAGCCCGAGATTATGCCGCTTGTAACGGTATTTTGAAACTGGCCCAGAGCATTACCAATGGCCACCACTCGATCGCCCACCTGCATCTGTGAGGAATCACCAAGTGTTACCGGCACAAGAGTTTTGCCCTTTAAATCGCCAATTTTTAGAAAAGCCACGTCCTGACTACTGGAGTCGCTGCTGCGACCAATCACCTGCACATTGTCGTAGCGCGTACCATCAGACAGAGTCACGCTGACGTTGGTAGTGCCGTCCGGCACGACGTGTCGGTTGGTCAGAATAATCCCATCAGCGCTGATAATAAAGCCGGTGCCGGCAGCCTGCTGACTGGAGGGCTCAGAAAATCCAAAGAAATCCTCGGAGGTCACCTGGCTGGTAACGTTAACGCTAACCACACTTTGGCCAACGGTCTTGGCAATTTGAGATATAAGCGTGCCTTCGTCGGATACAAATTGTTGCTTAAGCGCCGTGGAAGAACTAGCCGTGTGGTTGTGGCTATATATCATGGCTCCTGCCCAGCCGCCGAGCAAACTTACCAAAAATAGCAGCACCACTAGGCCTGCGATCAGGCCGGTTTTTTTAGAAGGCTTGGGAGCTTTTTTTACACGCTGCCAGTCGGGTTTTTTGATAGACAAGTTATAACGGTCCGACTTTGTGGAATAAGATACAGCGGCTGGTTGGCCACCAGAAGTTTTTTTATTTTGTCTGCTAGGAGCGGTTTCTTCCATACGCTACATATAATTTACTATAAAGCTGAAACGCTGCTGAGAATAAATTTAGACCGTGGCGCCGGACCAATCCGACAGCACCAAAATTACCAGAAGGATGGCAAACATGATTACAAGCAGCTGCCGTTGCAGTAACTTGGTTAGCCGGTCCGAAGCCTCCAGATAATAAAGTGTCGCCAGGCTGTAACCTATAGTGGTTAAGATGACAATTATCTGCGGTATGGTGCCGTAATAAAGCAGCCAGTGCCCCAATATAAAGGCTAAGGAGGCCGAAAAATAAGCCCAGACGTGCGACAGCAGCGCCGTTTGGGACTCTTCAAAACTGGTAAAGAAATGGCGAGCCGACAAATAGGTAACCAGCCAGGTTCCGGCAACCAGTAGCGCCAGCGAGCTGTCACCAAATTTTAGATAAAGCACAAACAGACCAAGCAGCTGGCCTATCATAGCCTGGGCCGAAACGCTGAGCACATCGCTTCTGGGTTTTAGCCAAACCAGCCAGACGCCGTATATAAATGTCCAAAAAAGCTGCCACCAGACCACCGACGTATTGGCCATAAACAGCACCAGCGACAGTCCCACCATAATGTCAACGCCGTTACTGACAATGTTAGCCAGCCAGTAGTGTGGCCGGACCGAAAATATGCGCCACTTGGACAGCAGTATTAGCAGTATAGCCAGGCTTACAAAATCTATGCGCACCAAAACGTAGGCTAAAATTGGCAGCATCACAAGCAGCGCCAAATGGAAAAGGTGAGAAAAGCCGCGTGTCGGCTTAATTTTGGACGGAAGTCTGGCTGGAATTACTCGCATCTTTACCTAGGATTATAACAAAACTGGTGCCGGCTGGCGGCGTTAGCTTTACACCGCTAGGAATTGAGCCAACGGCGGTGACTTTAAAGCGCTCCTCAAGATAGTGCTTGGTGTACTTGTCCTTGCCATGAGTTAGGTCAACAATGGTAGTTGTCGCCGGGTTGGTAGTCGGGGCGTTAGTAATCGTCGTAACGTTATAGCCATAGGATTTCAAAACATTGGCCGACGCAGTAGCCAAGCCCGGAATATCGGTAGCGTTATATACGGCAACCTGGGCATTTTCATTGGCTATAAAGCTGTCTTTTAGGGCATTTCTAACGAAACTTTGTATATCGGCGTACTGATACAGTCCGGCTTTTGGCTCTACCACCGAAGCCGTGCCAATATTACCGGTGGTCAGATAGTCGTGCGGCGCGGTGACCAAATCCAGCGAGCTAATGCTAGCAGATGGCACTTTTTGGATAATTTGATATAGCTTTGTCATATCGTTTAACGAAAAATCGGTGTAGACGTTGCTACCCAAACTGCTTAGCAGACTGGAGATTTTTGCCGGATTGCTAAATGTCCCAGCCGAAAAGGTCTTGTCTTTTAAGGCACTCAGCAGCAGACGCTGGCGCTGGGCGCGCACAAAGTCGCTGTCGTTATGACGCTCGCGCGCAAAATATAAGGCCTTTGTTCCGTCAAAGTGCTGCTCGCCTGCCGGCACGTTGAGCGTGTAATACTGATTGGCGGTGCCTTCTATCCAAAATGTTTCGTGGGCCGACTCTTCCTCAGGCACATTGGCGTCTACCCCACCAACGGCGTTAATCATCTGCTGAAAGGCTTTAAAATCTACCACCACGTGATAGTGAATCGGCACGCCAATGACCGATGTTAGAGTCTGGTCCAAGGCGTTTAGCCCGTCGTTTTCCTGCCCGGCCAGAGTTTTGGCGCGCGAAGACGATTTGGCGTTAGAGTAAACGGCGTTAATTTTCTCGCTGCCGCCGCCAGGTGCCATTATCCATAAGTCGCGCGGAATGCTGAGTAGCGCCACTTTATGATTAATCGGGTCAATGCTGGCCAGCATTATGGTGTCGGTCAAATCAGCACCTTCATGGCCTGGGCCGCCAACACCAAGCAGCAGTACATTAATGCGCCCATCGCCCTCGCCCTTGAGCTGATTGATATCAATGTTTTCGGCTAGCGCCGGAGCCTTTCCGCCGCCCCTAAAAAGATGGCGCTCGGTTATATAAACCTTGGCGCCAAAGTAGGCACCACCAATAATTAGCAGCGCCAGCACTGCCAGCATTGCCCGCTTCAGCCCCTTGCGTGTCTTTGGATGTTTTTTAGCAAAGCGGCGCTTCTTGTCATGCTTGTCAGCTTTATCGTCAAGCACTATCGGCTCATTTAGCAGCGCATCCACTTCGGCGGCCTCTGGAGTATGGCCCATCTCGCGCGGTGCTTGTCGCATCGGATGAAATCCATCGCTCTTACTATGGTAGTTGCCAAGCCCTTCTGCAGAGTTCTTCACTGGCCGATAAGACTTAATCGGCATGCCCAGCACCCGTCCATCAGATACAAACCCGTCTACTGAGGTCCTGTGCGACCTCGGATGTTTTTTGCTATTTTCCATTGCGCAGCTTCCAGTATATCATCCGTTTACACGGGGTTCTAAAACGCTTGTAGTCATGCCTGCCTTGCCAAGTTATAATGGTATGGCTCCATGAAATCAGACAAACATAAATCGGATAAAGAATATAAGCCGCCGGTTGATCCACACCCGCAGTTTAATTTGGCGCCACCCCCAGAGGGGCCCATGAGAACCATCTACAATCTTTTGTCGGGACTGGTTGTCTTTATATTTATACCTATACTAGTAGCTCTGTTTCTAACAGCCTTCGTAATCCAGTCTTATCAGGTTGACGGCGAAAGTATGGAAACAACGCTGCAAAACCATGACCGTTTAATAGTAGATAAGCTGCCCCGTACCCTGGCCAGGATAACCGGCCATCAATATGTACCCAAAAGAGGCGATATCATCATTTTTAATCAAACCGGCCTACCCGACACCATTTATCAAAAGCAGCTTATAAAGCGAGTCGTTGGTCTGCCCGGTGACCGAGTAGTTGTTAAAGGGGGTAAGGTAACCATCTATAACAAGGCTAATCCTAAAGGCTTCAACCCAGACAAAACAACTGGCTATCATATAGCTGCATCGGTAACCCTAATTGATACCGACGTGACGCTCGGTCCCAACGAAATATTTGTCTTTGGCGACAACCGCGGCAATTCTGAGGACTCACGTCATTTTGGGCCGGTTCAGCTCAATAACGTAGTTGGCCAACTAGTACTAAGAATTGCACCCTTGAGCAATTTAGAAAAATTCTAGGCACACAAACTCTACCAGCGAACCATTTATATACTCAGTCTATTTATCAAGCTTTTTAAGTATGCGATCTAGCTGCGTTTTATCTTGAAATGAAATAATTAGTTGTCCACCCTTGCTGGTGTGGCGCAAACTCACTTTTGTGCCCAAACTGCTAGACAAATCTCTGACTAAAGTCTTTTCATCAGGGCTATACTCGCCTTTAGACGCTCTTCTAGCCTTAATGACAAACTCTTCTGCTTGTCTAACAGTCCATTTGTTGTTTAGAATACAACTAAGTAATTCTTTCTGTTTGGCGTTATCACCCCTTAAAGCCAGTATTGCTCGGGCGTGGCCCTCACTGATTTTTCCCTGTCGCAAAGCTTCTCTGGCATCGTCCGGTAACTGTAGTAATCTGGTCAAATTGCTGACCGTGCTAGAGGCTTTGCCGAGTTTTTGCGATATCTGTTCAAGGCTTAAGTTAAATTGCTGTTGTAATTTTAATACCGCTAAAGCTTGCTCCAGTGGTGATAAGTCCACTCGTTGGATATTCTCTATTAGAGACAGCTCTATTTCTTCTAGTTCCTTCAGGCTGCGGACTATGGCTGGTATATCTTTTAGCTTAACCAGCCCGGCAGCACGCCATCGGCGCTCGCCGGCGACTATTCTATAGCCATTTTTGTACCTTACAACTATGATAGGCTGCAGTACTCCATGAACTCTGATGGACTCAGCCAGGTCATTAAGCTGCGCACTATCAAACTCCCTACGAGGTTGGTCGGGGTTAGGTACTATATCGCTAATGAGTAATTTTTGTACTCGGTTCTTGTCCTGAGCAAGTATATCTGGGTCCAGGTCTTTTGGTATCAAAGATTCAAAACCCCTGCCAAGTGATTGTTTAGCTGCCATCTCAAGCCCTCTTCTCTACTTCTTTGGCCAAGGCCTTATAGGCTCTGGCACCTTTACTCCATTTATCATGGTCGGCTATGCTGCGGCCAAAGCTGGGAGCTTCGGCTAGTCGCACATTTCTAGGTATAACTGTATCAAAAACTTTGTCTCCGAAGTAGCTCTGAAGCTCTTTTTTAACCTGTTCCGATAAGGAGTTACGGCTATCGTAAAGAGTTATTACCACCCCCATTACGTTGAGATCGGGATTAAGCGCTTGTTTAACCTGCTGCACTACACTAAGTAGCTGGCTAAGCCCTTCTAGGGCATAGTACTCTGCCTGGACTGGTATTAGCACGTCACCTGCTGCTGTAAGGGCATTAACCGTCAAAAGTCCAAGCGATGGCGGGCAATCAATCAATATATAGTCGTAGTCTGCGCTTTGCAAAGCCCGTTTAAGCTGCTGTTCGCGCTGCTCTACTGCCACTAGTTCTACTTCTGCGCCGGCTAACTGCGCGTTGCTGGGCAGCACATATAAATTTTCTTTACCAATTTTTTTGGTAGCATCAGCTAGGTTCGCACGAGAAAACAGTACGTCGTACAATGTTGAGCTAAGACTGTTTTTATCAATGCCCAGTCCGCTGGTACTGTTGCCCTGGGGGTCTATATCGCAGACTAAGACTTTTTTGCCCATGCGCGTAAGATAGGCAGCTAGGTTGATACAGGTAGTGGTTTTGCCCACTCCGCCCTTTTGGTTTAGTACGGCAATTATTTTTTTAGGCATTATTTATTTAACATTCCGCTTCTAACATAAGATTAACAGATTTGGGATGCCCCGTAAACGAACTTGTGCTGGATGCCGCAAACGCGATATCTTAGTAGTTATGGCTGACGACCCAGACTTCAGAAAACGCTATAGGCACGACTATGCTGCCGACCTGATTGCTCGTCGTCCGGCTGCGCCAAAACCACAACCAGAAGTGGTAAACGAAGTTACTCCGCCGGCCCCGGCACCTCCGCCGGCGGCTCAAGCGCCGGTTGCACCGCCCCAGCAGACAGAAACGGCCGCACCTCCAATCAGCGTACCCGATTATTACAAGTTGGCTAAACCTCGCAAGCCCAAGCTCCCAGGCCGAAGTAAAAAAAAGAAAGCTGCCCTTTTTGTCCTAACTCCACTACTTCTAGTAGCAATTGGCGTATCGGCAGCCTATCTTAGTCTGGGCATCAAGCCCGGGCCGGCTAAGCCACAGTATCCCGCGACCATTACCAGACAGGTTAAAACAGCCCTTTATTACCCGGTAAATTTGCCTGACGGCTACTCTGTTAGCAACGATTTTAAGGTTAATAAACAAAATAGCTTTTACTACACAATCAAGGGGCCGAACGGCAGCAGTTTTTATATAACGAGTCAGCCCTTTCCAGCGGGCGCTAGCTATCAATCTTTTGAAGCTCAGGTTGATAACCAAACACAGTATAAGGCCAACATTGGCAATTTAATTGTCGGAGATCTAAATAACAACCTTATTGGCAGCATACTGACCAGTAAAGGCGTGTGGATACTGATTAGCTCGCAAGACAAAAATTCTCAGTCGCAAATCAACGATATAGCCGCTTCGTTTGCGGAATCTAGATAAAATATTTATTGCAAGCCGACTAAGTATACCTGCCAGTCCGCGGGACTGTGGCTGGTCTTACTGTCAACATACAAAAGTATGCCCCTAACAGATAAGATTATGTCCTGGGCGTTGCTTACGGGGTCGGTTTTTAGGTAGGCTGTTCCGTTGGTTAATTGTATTTTGTTGGTGGCTCCAATTTGGGCCGCTATTTTGGTAACGGCGTCCGTAGCAGAGGTATATTGCGATGTAACGGCGTGCTGGCTGACCGTAAGCGGCGCCCCCTGAAAAGTATCATCATAGGTGTACATATCGTGCAGCCCGTCATAGGTTGTCTGGCCGGCAGCGTAATTAGCCAGCTGCGGTTTGCCAATGGGCGCCACTGGTTTAAAGCTGGCATAAGTCCTACTTACTGATATCGCTGAGCCGCCCGCGGTCGCCAGCGCCTTACTTGCAGCCGTCTCGGGTGGTGCTACCACACCAACTCCGTGGCGGCCTACTAGGCCATAGCCAACAGATATGATTAGCAGGCTGGCGCAAACCGCCAAGGCTGCTTTACCAAACTTACTTGAGACAAGCTTTTGAAGATTTAAGCTATTAAAATTAGACTTTGACAGATTGGAAAGGCTTGGTTTGGGTAGGCTAAGGTTTAGCGTAAGATATTTTGGCTGGTAGTCGTCGGCAGCCTGCTCAATGGGCTTGGCGGCGGCAAGGTGCTGGGAGTGGACCTGCTGAAGCTGAAGCTTATCGGCCTCAGACGGCTGAACGTCATCAAGCCACCAGTCAAACCAGTCTTTATAGTACTGGTTGGTGCCGCTAGATTTGTTGGTGCTCATTTTTTTGTTTTTTTCGCCCTACTCGGACTTTTTATAGATGAGTTATATACCATATTATATGATATGCGGCCAGCAATAGCACTAGCGCTAAAGCGATTATAAGAAGGGATTTCCATAATATGGTGCCCAGTCGCTCTTTGCCAAAGTTGGGCAGCGGTATTTTTATAGATATGTTTATGCGCTCGGCCTGGGGCTTGAGGCTGGCGACAGTTGCCACTGGAGCGGAATAGGACGCTCGCGGGAGCGTATGCCTGGGCTCTATATCCTTTTTGGGCAAACTAATATCGGCCCTTACCGGAGCTGTCCTATAAGGCCGGTTGTATTGCTTATAGTCACTTCTTTTGATGTATCTGTTTGTGTTTGGTCGCACGCCTTCATTATAGCCCTGCTAGCAGTATTTTTTCCACCTCTAGATATCTAAGGGCTTTAAGGGTTACAATATAGCCGTAAGCAAGTTAAATAAAAAATCAATTTAAAAATGGCTGACGAAACTTTAAGACATCGCTATAGGCATGACTATACTGCTGAAAAGATAGTTGTATCTCCTGCGTCTGCAGCTGCGAAGCCCTCTGCCCAAATCAAGCCGACTGGCTCAATGTTTGGCCCAAACGTAGAGCCAAAAATATCCAGCATCGGTAGTGACTTTTTTAAAAATGCATCGCGGTTAAGTTTAGCTCGTGATATTTCGGTTTTTGTAGGCGTAGTGGTGATTGTGGTCTTGGCGATTGGTATCGCCCGGAGTAAGAATAGGGCCCCTAATATCACTGTTGTTAAGCCGAAAACCCAAGTTGTAACCAATAGCACCCCGAAGACTCTTGGAGAAAGTACTACGCCCAACACAGGCTCTTCCTCGGTGGCAAGTACCAACCCACAAGCAACCAGCGATACAGGCAATTTGCCACCCAGTTTTCATGTCAATAATGATAAGCAAACCGCAAATGGCGTTACAACTTATTCCATCAGTGATAACGCTAATAATACTTATAACGTGGTTGAGGAGCCCATCACGGCCACCAACACCTTAGATAGTTTCGCCAAAAGTCTAAGCAATACGGAAACTCTCACTGTGCATAAAGGCAGTGCGGTAATTGGTGAAACGAGTGCCGAAGCCCTAGCCGGCATACAAACGTCAGATAACATCTTGATTATTATAGAAGCACCATCGCCTAGTTTACGCACTCAACTAGATGCGCTAACCAAAAGCTTGTAGTTGGCACCTATCCTTTTTGCTATACTCTACTCTTGATGAGGGCATCTAAAATCTTGAAGCTCACTAGTGTCCTTATTGTTGCACTGACCTTAACAGGTGCAGGAGTTGCAGCTGGCTGGCATGTAGCCAACCAGCACGATTATGCTGCATATCATAAGTTCCCTCTACTTGACCCCTCTGTCAACGATCCCAATGTGCATCAAGAGATTATCAATTTTGACCCTCTACGTCAGACTTTAAAAGCATATCTAGCCAGCTTAAATGTCCAGCACAGCCTGTACTTTGAGTATCTTCCAAATGGTACAAACATCCGAGATGGTGACGACAATATATCTCAAGCCGCATCTCTCATGAAAACACCGATTGTAATGGATCTTTATAAATTGGCGGAGCTCGGTATGATAAATTTGGATCAGCCAGTTACTGTAACTCAAGATGAAATTAGTACAGATCCAGAGTTCGGCAATACTACTGGCCTTAAGCCCGGAGATAAAATTACCTTGCGCCACGCTGCTGAAATTACTTTGCACAACTCGGATAACACAGCCTTTGCAGTTATCGGCAATTCAATTCGTCCGTTGTTAAAAAATAATACGGATTCTGTCCAAAATCTAGATATTACCTTTAGTACCAACGGTAACAAGCCCGGTAACGAACAGGTTCTTATTAGTTCTCGGTCTTATTCCTCTATACTGAAGTGTCTTTACTATTCTTGCTTTAACTCACCACAAGACTCTACGACTATGATTAATTTCCTTAGCGATTCTTCTGATTCACATCGTTTAATGGCTGGGGTTGAGGGGAGTGGAGTCAGAGTGGCTCACAAAGTAGGCTCAAGTCCAGTGAGTCAAAGCGATTGCGGCATAATATACTACCCAAAAAGGCCATATCTCGTTTGCCTAATGCTCTTCAATATTCCTAGTGGGACTAATGTAGACCAGTACTTTGAGCAGGTCTCTCAAACAATTTATGACTATGTAGCCAGCATTGGAGATAACTAAGCCTAACTTTAATTTTTGTCATTATGGTACATTACAACCATGGTTGAGGAAAAAAAATCTAAAAGAAAAATTATATTCGGATGCCTTTTGGTATTGTTGTTTGGTGGGGCCAGTATTGGTATGTGGCTATATCTGCATAGAAGTGTCAGTCCAGTGCCTAAAAGCATTCAAAAATCAGTTAGTTTCCCCATCTACTATCCGGAGCAAGCTAAGTTGCCCGCAGGCTATAATTTAGACCTACGTTCTTTTAAAAACCCTGTGCCTAACGGTATTTCTTACATAGTTAGGTATAGCAATGGAAACAAATTAGTATTCTCGCTTCAAGAAAAGCCTTCGGATAGCGAGCTGCAGTCCTTTAACGCTAACTATATCCCTCTTCGCAATGAAGTTCATACAAATATTGGTTTAGCTGAAATTGGAGCTTATAGTAAGCAAGGTAAGGTTGAGACCCTAGTCAGTCTACCCACCAACAGCCCAACGTGGATAATAATTACCGCTCCGTATAACATTAACCAGGACCAGCTAAAAGAAATTCTTAAGTCTTTTAAACATTAGTTGCCGGTAACTATATATTGCGTACCGGTAATGGTGTTGGCGGAGTTAGAAGTACCAAACTGTGGGAACAGATAGAGGGTTTGGGCAGTTGTGGCCAAGCTTGAAGTTGTGGTAGCTGGCATGCCTAGTACTATGTCCGCGGTTGTGTTAGTAGTGGAGTTCTGATAGGTGATTGTGCCTGCTCCGCTCATGCTGGTAGTTGAGAAACAGAGTAATGTATAGTCAATACTCCATGGTACTGCGCTAAGGCTAACGGCCGGAGTAAATGTGGGGGATACGCCTCCAACAGACGTGTCGCTGGTCCTGGTAGTACTTGTTCCCAGATAAAACCCAAGAATCATTGTCGGTGCCGTTGAGTTACTACCAAACACGCCCTTAGCCATTATATGGATTACTCTGCCAGCCTGACAGTAGTTAGCCGGAATTGGCGCGGCACCGATGTTACCACAGGCCGTTGTACAGCTATTGACTGCTCCCGGAGCAGATGTATTAGAGTAGAGTAATCCGTTACAAGTCTCCCAGGAACCGGCCACACCGCACAAGAATGAATGATTTGACTTGCTATAGAACATGGCTCCGTCGATTTCGGTAGGTGCGTTACTGGCCGTACCGGCGCTAAATGTTGCATTAGTATCACTATCAAGGATTACCAATGACCCGGCTGCGTCACCCGTGGCACCATTGCCCACAGTAACGTTGTTACCAGTAACCTGAAGAATTTTTCTTGTAATTGTGTAGCTGCCGCTACATTCTATGTGCGAACTATTCGTGGTAAGCGTCGTTGTACCGCCGACTGATGCGATTGTGTCGGTTACACCGTCTGGCAGTGTAATCAGATCACCGGCTAGGACTCCACCGGTAGTAAAGTTTGTACCCGAGCCCGTAACAGTGGTGTTAGCGGTATACGCAGCCCCTGCGGCACCTGTGGTTCCACAGGCAGGAAGGCCCGTCCCTGTACCTTCCGAGACTGTGCCCGTGTTATATACTAAGTTGCTGAATCCGGCCACAGCACCGTTGACTGAGCTTCCGGCTACATCCAGTACCGAAGTAGGCGAGGTTATGCCAATGCCTAGTTTCTGGGCGCCACTAGTAGTATCCATGTATAGGTTGTTAGCCAGCGGCGTAACAGTATCTATGTGATATTTGGATGGGTCAGAGCCAAGCTTGGTCACCAGTAGACCCTTAATGTAGTGGTTGTTGGTGCTGCCACCGGTGCGAGAGCCAAAGCCGAAGTCTAGGTTAGTGAGATTGCGCCCAAATGAGTCGTTATAGGTCAAGACGACTTGGCCATCCCAACTAATAGTAACTATATTGTAACGAAGCTGGATGTCTACATCATGGAAGGCATTGTCACCAATGTCCCACAGCGGCGAAGAGTGAGCCAGCGGGTCAGTACCGGACGTGGTATGACCACACTGGTTCCCGTCCTGGTAGCTACCCCACGATATGCCTACACAGTGGTGATACTCGCTGAAGTAAATTATGTAACCGCACCCGTTAGAATTACCCGTACCTGCACAAGTAGGCCAGTTAGCGCCATATTCTGTGGTGGGAATACCGTTAGCGTAGCTATAAAACCAGGTAGAATCAGCGCCAGTACCGCCACCTGCCTTAAACTGGAACTGCGTCTCTTCAAACGACACTTGTGAGAAGCTCCAGTCTATGGTGCCAGTCTCGTTTTGTCCCGGCGGACTACCTGTAGTAGTGTCTGTTAGCTGCTCGCCGCTACCCCCTACAAAGGTCGGGGTATGTGCATTTGTTCCTCTGCTGGCGACAGTCGGCGTTGGGTATGCTTGGCTACCGGTTGTTGGATCGCTCCCACCATCCCAATAAGCCAGGGCTGGCGAAATTAGCGAGACAGTGGCCTGGGATAGGCCAACGTTACCATTAGTATCCAAACCCAAGATACCTGTGAAGGTAGTTGCTCCAGATGAGTTGGAGTTTAGATTGGTAAAGCGCAAGCCCGAGCTAGCACCAACACCGGTAATTTCTACCGATTGAGTTAGTGTGTTGACGTTAAGGACATTATTACCGGTAACATCGCTTACGCTAAAGGCCGAAGAAGAATCGGATTGGTTTTGGATTTGCACAGGGCTGTTGATAACGCCATTTATGGCTATCCTGCCCTCTTGGTAGATAGTTTGTTGGCCGGTGGTGTAATTAGTATCAGCAGCTGGTGCACCTTGTAAGTAGCCTACCAATGCCGGCCCCTGAGTTAGCGCTACGTCGTCAATGTACCAGGTGCGGCCAGAAGTTGTAGCAGTGTCCTTAAAGTAAATATATGGGTTGCCGGAATTGCTAGCCGGAGTGGTAAAGTAACAGTTATATTGAGTCCATGTACCGGCAGCACTAGGTGCCGTTATGCCTGTTAAACAATCAACTTCTCCACCAGTGACACCGGTGCTGCTATAACCAACGCTGAGGGTAGTGAAGGTGCTAGTAGTCTGATAAGTCCAGAAAGTCATGTAATAGGCTGTGCTGTTGTTGAGCGTTTTTACATCTTTAACACCCTGGGCTGCACCACCAGAGGCCTCTACAATCTTAAGTGAGTGGGTGCCGCCGTTAAAGACAGTAGCATCTTGAGTAACCGTTGGTGAGCCGGTTTCAGTCTGCCAGTTGCTGGAGGAAATAGATTGTTCTACTGACGGGTTTGGCAGCAAGCTAAAGAGAGTTAGCTGTACAGCATCTACGTAGAAAACATTGGCGGTTGTGCTGCTATCTACTACATATATAAGCGAGCTGCTGATGGTGCCGCCGGTAGTAGTAAAGGTGCAGGTAAGCTTGGTCCAGGATGTTGGCGTAATAGTTTGGGCAGTTAGACAGTCTTGATCCGCGTTATCGTGGAAGCCCATTTTGATTGTGCTGATACTGGTGACAGAAGCCTTGACCATCATGGAAAGCGTGTAGGTAGTATTTGCGGCTAGGGTGATTGACTCGGAAGTACCGGTACTGGCCGTTGTGCTCTTGGTGACTTGAAGACTGTAGTTGCCGATATATTGTTGGAGGCCAGACTGGACAACACTGGCACCTGTACCCTTTCCGGCCCAGTTACCAGAGATTGATTGCTCTATTGATGGGTTGGTTACCAGGTTCTGTGGGTTTGTGGTATCTACGTTAATTAGCTGAGTGCCGGCGGAGTTTTGGATCTGGAAGGCACTGGTTTGGTTGGCCGAGTTTTGAAGAGTGATGGCTCCAGTGTTGCCGACTGTAAACAGGGCTTGTCCCAGACCGCCGCCGCCACCGTTGCTGGCACGCACGATAAGTATGCCGTTGCTACCAGCGGTGTCGGAATCCTGGATGTCTAAGGCGTTTCGGGTGCTGTCTATCTTAATTTCCGGAGTAGTTCCGCCGGCTGAGTTATTATAGGCATTTTGCAGAGCCGAGGCGTCTACGCCGGCACTGGTCCAAGCGCTGTTGGCATTCCAAAACAGAGTGGCGGTGCTGCCGGTATTAAGCGTGAAGCTACCTGTACCGTAATTTAGGGTAAAGGCATTACTACCGCTTGAGGCGTTAGAGACGTATAGAACTCTACCAGCCGTAGTAATGGTGGGTGAAGGTACGGTAAATGTAAGACCGGTGGTTGTAGCGGTAGCCAGAATGGCTGAGTTGTTATCGACCAGAGACTGGGTGATGGTGCTTGTAGAACCGCTGGAGTAGGCGCCTGTGGTAAAGACAACGCCAGAGCTAAACTGGTTTACACCCTGAACGCCAGTACCGACACCTGCTCCGCCTTGCAAGATTACGTTAGCACCGTTAGCGTTGCCTGTGCCGGCGGCGGCTCCACCCTGAAGCGTCAGCAAGCCACCAGAGCGTGCGGTTGAGCCAGCCCCAGCCGAGCCGCCCTGAAGCGTTAAGCCGCCGCCGGCACTGCCGGTGCCTGTAGCAGTACCTGCTCCACCAGAGACAGTCAGAGTACCTCCAGCCGTACCTGCAACTGACGAGCCGGTATCAGCGATAGTGAAGTTGTTTGGCGTACCAGCCGTAATGCCGTTACCAAGGTAAAGGTTGTTGCTCTGGTCAAATGTGGCCCTAAGCGTAGAGTTGGTCTTAAAGGTTAGATTAAAGCCGTCGTTGGTGCCTAAAGCGGCGTCAGCTCCAAAGCTGTTGCCACCCTGGACAAAAGCCGAGCCGGTTACATTAGTAGAACAGGTAGCAATTTTGTTGGCGGAGTTGCGGCATAAGTAAGTAGCGGTGTCGGCCGTTTGCAGGCTGCTAACCACTACACCGCCGGCGCTTTGCAGTGTAGTTGTGCCAGCAACGGTTGAGCCGACGTTTACATTGGTGGTTGAACTGCCGGTAGCGTTGATACCTATGTTAATGTTCTGAGTAACAGCGCCGGTGTTAGTACCAATTTGGACAGTTGTGCCAAGACCGGTGTTACCCAAGTATAAGTTGCCGCCGCTGGTGTCGGCCACTATATAGTTGGCCCCGCCAGAGCTTTGTACGGCAAAGGCCGCGGTAGAATCGGTGGTTGGCTTCACGATTGTGCCAGTGTTACCTGCCCCGTTAGCGTTAATAAGAATGCCTGTGCTGCCACCCGAAAGCGTTAAGGTATTGGAAGAGCCAGAGGCAACCGACAAGTTACCGCTTGCTGTTAACTGGGTTGAGGTTCCCAGCGTTACTGTGCCACCAGCGGCCTGAAGCGTAATATTACCGTTAGTAGTAGACCAAGTAGCAGCTTGATTAGAAGTAATGGTTAGAGCACCGGAACTGGTAGTAAAGTCGCTGGCGCCATTGGCGTGCAAGGACACCGTACCGGTGGACTGTGAGACATTGCCGGTAAAGACATTACCGCCATTGGCAATTTGTAGCTGCGAGGCGCCACCTTGGACAGTAACGACCGTACCGGCATTGGAGTTGCCACCGCCGCCGGTACCGCCGATGTTGACGGCTTGAGCGGAACTGGTGTTGGTACCAATATTGGTAGTGGTTGCCAGGTTGTTAGTAGCAATGTTAATCGTGCCGGTGCCCTGAGTCTGGATAGTAGTAGTATTCCCGCCCTGTAGGGTCAGAGTGTTGCTGCCTGAGGCTGAAGATACCGTTAAGCCTGCGTTGGCGGTTAGCTGAGTAGAACTACCCAAAGACACAGTGCCGCCGGCGGCCTGGATGGTTAGATTGCCGTTAGTGGTTGACCAGGTGGCTGCCTGGTTAGAAGTTAGGGTTAGAGCACCCGAGCTAGTCGTAAAGCTGGAGGCGCCATTAGCAGTTAGGGCTACGGTGCCGCCAGATTGCGAAACATTGCCGGTAAAGACACTGCCGCCATTTGCAATTTGTAGCTGCGAGGCACCGCCTTGAACAGTAACTACGGTACCGGCATTGGAGTTGCCACCACCGCCGGTACCGCCGATATTAACAGTTTGACCGCCACCACTACTGGTTGCCAGGTTGACGGTAGTAAGGTTGGAGGTGGTACCAGTTTTACCGATGTTAATTACGCTATCTACGGTGTTATTGGCGATATTAATGTTGCCCGTTCCAAGATTCTGCAGAACAATGGCGCCGGTGCCGCCCTGAACGGTCAATTGCCCCGAACCGGCGTTTAGGGTCAGCGCGCTGCTGCTGGCTGTGGAGCCAACAATTACAGTCTTGGCGCCGGTGCCGCCGGTGCCAAAGTTAAGGGCCTCGGCGCCGGTACCTGTACCTATATCTATGTTGCCAGTTTGAGCGGTACCGCCGATGGTGATGCTGCCGGTAGTAGTTGAAGCACCCAGCGTGTAGGTGCTGGCACCAGCGCCATCCAACACGTAGTTGTTGGTGCCTACATATTCCTTGATTCCCGCCCCGCTATTGGTGTTGCCGATAGTTATAACTTGGTTAGACAAGGCGTTATCGCCCAGGCCTATGGTGACAGGGCTGCCGGAGCTAGCGCCGGCCACACTGTTACGGATTGTAATGTTGCTGGTGGAGCCGTTGGTAGACAGGTTTAGACCGCCGGTGCCGGCCTGGATGGCTAGCGCGCTAGTCATAGAAGTATTACCAAGGGTTAAGCCAGTGGTGTTGGTGGTGTTGGTGCCAATGCTTAGCGTACCGGCTGTAGCCCTATCCAAAGTTGGCGCCAGTAAGGATGTGTCGGCTGTACCCGTACCAGAGATATGGAAGTTAGAAGAACTCTGCAGGCTAGTCTGATTTAGGATGTAGCTACCGTCGCCGCTGACAGGGGCATAGTTAGTACAATTGGCGAAGGTCCCGTTGGTACAAATTATGTCATTGGCCGTAATTGCTGGAATAGACAAAGTGTAATTACCAGAGTTGGGCGAGGTTGGGCCCTGTAAGTACAGGGTGCCGGTGCCAGCATTGCCCTTAAAGGCGATGGTGCCCGTGGCGTTATTGGACGAGCCCAAAACTATCTGACCGGTACCAGCGCCAGTATTAGTAGAGGTATCTACAGTAAAGACGTTAAAGGCTGTGCCGCTAGCGTTTTGGACTTGGAAGGCTGTGGTTGAGTTAGTGTATTCCTTCAAGGTAACACCGGCGCTGGCCAGGTCTACCTCGCTGGAGCCGGCCTGCAATGTTATTGTGGTGCTGGCGTGAGAGCCGCTGGAACCGCCGCTTCCACCTATGGCAATTGTCTGCGCAGCACCAGTTGAAGTATCTATGTTAGCCGTGCCGGACGCGGCAGTTGAGCCGGTCTTGCCGATATTTACGGTGTTGGCAACCGCCTCGCCAGAGATGTTAGTGCCACCGGTGCCGGCGTTGAAAGTCAGGTCGCTAGCGCCCTTGGTGGAGCCAACGGCGACGTGCGTTACCGAGCTACTTGTAGCGTTTGTACCTATATTGATGGTCTGAGTTACAGCATTGGCGATATTACCAATCTGGATTGTGTTGCTGGCATTGGCTGTACCTATATTAATACCGCCGCTGCCGCCCTGTAGGCTAAGCGTGCCAGAGGTCGTGGTCTGAAGC
>Ga0335070_10003563_pt1 | contig 18191 bp, 21 predicted proteins | sample Lox_Sample_13_FD_206722 | JGI IMG/M metagenome (GOLD analysis project Ga0335070, IMG submission 206722) | Soil microbial communities from Loxahatchee National Wildlife Refuge, Florida, United States - Lox_Sample_1.3 | ecosystem: Environmental > Terrestrial > Soil > Wetlands | place: USA...
GACAATTGGATGAACGTCGTCGGGTTGAAGCTGTACGCCGTGCTGCTGCTGATTATATTGGCCTGCCCGATATAACCCGTGGTCTGAAACGCGCCGCCGCTATGGATCTGAAATTCGGCAGTAACGGCGGCGGTCGCCGGAATAAGGCCCTCGAACACGATCTCGTAAGCCGGATATGCCGCGGTCAGGCTCGTCGTGTCCGACAGCGTCGCCGAGCTCGAGGCCGTGAGCGTGTTCAATAGAACCGGCGCGCCCGTTATGTTGCATGTGCCCGACGTCGTGATCGTGCCGCCGGACATGCCGGTGCCGCAGGTCACGCTCGAGACGCCGCCGCCGGCGGCCGCGCCCATGGCGAGACACGACCATTTCGAGACGCCGTCAGACGAGCATTCATAACCGCCGCCGGCCGCGGTGATTGCGACCGACGTTCCCGAGCCGTTGATGGTGTCCGAGCCTGCGCGCGCAATCGTCAGCGAATTGGTCGCCGTGACGCCGTTCGCCATGTCGGCGATCTTGATCGTGTAGGGCTGGCCGGTGACATTTGCCGCCGGCAGCGTCCAGGTGCGCGCAGCCGTGAAAGCGGCATTCGTGTAGGCCATGCGATCGGTGCCGGCGAGCGTCTGGTTGGCGTTGCCGTAAGCCGTCCCGGCGTCGCCATAGACATTGAGGCCGCTCGAGCCGCGCGCCGCCGGCGCCGTCGCCTGCCCGGTGCCACCATTGCCGATCGCGACCTGGCCGGTCAGAAGCGTCGCAGACGTGCCGTTGCAGAATACGCTCGCGTCGGACAGATCCGCGCAAGCCGGCCGCGATTTCGAGACGGCGCCGGTCGAGGGATCGATCGCGGTCAGGAAATTATGCGTGGCCCCGGTGTCGCCGACGACGGTCGTGCCGACGACGCCGGCGTCGTTCTTGTCGTGCAGCCGCTTGGCGGTTGCGTCGGTGTAGACGCTGGTTTTCCCCGATGCCGGCGAGGACGGCGCCGCGCTGTTCGAATAGAGGATCGAGCCGGCCGCCGGCGTGGCGGAGGGAATATTGACCAGGCTTGCGGCGCAGGATCCGGCCGAGCGCGTGACGTCGCCGGTCTGCGCCGGCAGCTGCGCACACAGAAGAGAATCGACCAGGTCGGCGAACGAGGCCGACGTCGCAAGCCGCGCGATCGCCGACCCTTGCCGGTACGGCGTCCAGGTGTGCGCGGACGTGTCGAGCGCGCCCCAGACGACCCATTGCGCGCCATCATAGCGCTTGAACAGGACCGGGTTTGTCGTGGTGTCGGCCCAGCACTGATAGGGCAGCGCCGCGCTCGAGGGACCGTTCGCCGGCGCTGCCGTTCCCCAATTGCAGCTTGCGATCGCGCGCAAGCCGGGATTGAGCTGCGCGACAAATCCCGCCATCGACATCGGTCCCGACGTCGGCATGACAAAGGTCGACTGCTCGGTCGCAAGAGAAGCGCTCGAGATCAGGACAGCGAACAGCGCGCCGAAAAGGCGTTGCAGTTTCATCGGACGGTTTCCTGGTTGGATGGTCGAAGGTTCAAGGCGTGACGCGGATGACGCATTCGGCGATCAAGGTCGGCTGCATGCTGTTGACCTGCGTTTGCGCGACGCCGCCGTTAAGGCTTTGAATGGTGCCATTCGCCGTCGTCGAGCCGGTCGACGTCAACGTGATCGGAGCCCCCGTCACGCCGTAGACGGTGCCGCCGCCCGGCGTCCATTGGTTAGCCGCCGAGGCCGGCGCGACGGTCTGCGTCCCCGTGACCGTGACGCTGCTCGGCGCGCCAAAGAAGGACGGCGCGACGTTCGGCAGGTCGCTGCGCAACAGCGTCTTGACCTGGTTGCCGCCGGCCTGGTTGAAGGCCTGGCCGTTGATGCCGGACGCCGAGGCCGTGATCAGGTTCGCATAGGATCCCGGATCATTGCGATCGCGGCCCGCAAGCGTCCGTCCCCGGCAATCGGGAACGCCGACCGTGGTCGTATCGCCGCTCGCGCCGTAGCCATACAGGAAGACGGTCACGGTCGACGTTCCCGAGGCCGTGACGCATGACGACGAATTGAGCGTGATCGAGCTCGAGGACACGCTTGCGATGGTGCAGCTGGCGGCAATGCCCGTGCCCTCGACCGGCATGCCCGCGGCAAAGCCCGCCGTATTCGACAGGCCCGTGATGGTCGCATTGCCCGACGTCCTGGTGCCGTTCTGCGCGCGCGCGACCTTGGTAAGATAGGCCGGATAGGCGCTGCGCGAGAGCGCCTGGCCGTAGCCCGCGACATGCAGCGGCGGCACGCTTTCGGAGAAATCAAAGCTGACCTTGCCGACCGCGGAAATATCGATCGGGATCCCGTTGGCGCGCGTGAACTGCGTGATCTCCCAATTGCCGGATCCGAGATGCGTCACGGTCGCGCGATCGCCGGCGGCCGTCACCAGGTCAAAGCCGCCGGGAACGGCGAGGCTTGTCGAGTTGGTAAGTGTGAGCGCGCTCGTGAAGCGGACGAACTTGACGGTCCCACTCGGCGCCGAGGATCCGAAACCCGAAAGCGTCGACGTCCCCGTGATCGAGATGTTCGCCTGCGGCACGGCGCCGAGATCGATCACGGGACCCGTCGCGCTGTCGATCGAGGCCGGCACGCCGCCGCCGATCGAGCCGATATAGGTCCCATCGGTCGGATTGAGCGCGGCCTCGACGACCCAGGCGCCGTTGACGTAACGCTTGACCAGCCAATAGGAGCCGGAATCATCGATCCAGCAAAGGCCGTCGACCGCGCTGCCGCCGACATTGGCCGGCGCGGTCGCCCCCTTGTTGCAGCTCGCCAGCGATCGGAAGGCGTCGCCGATCTTTTGCGAATACTGGACGCCGGTATAGATGCCCGACGTCGGCGGGACGAGCTCGTTCTGCACGGCGCGCGCAAGCTGCGGCACGACGATCGACGAAACGAGCTGCCAGCCGATCACGACGACGAGCGCGATTCCCGCGACCGCGCCGCCTTGCTTCCTGGTCATTGCCGAAATTCCCCCTTTAGTAGCCGCGGACAAGCAGGTTGACGCCGGACCGCGCGACATTGGCGCCGGCGTTGACGACGTTGACCGTGCAGCCGGCCGCCGTCAGGTTGGAGATCTTGACCTCGTCGCCGTTGGTCGGGTTGACGATCGCGCACTGCACGTGCGGGACGGTCGCCCCGTTCGGACCGCCGGCGAACGGCAGCGGCACGGCGGCGCCGCCTGGCGCTGCGTCATAACCGCCATAATAGAAGGTCACGGCGAGCCCGGTATTCGGCACACTCAATTCGGTATAGTCGTCGGTGCGGTCAGGCACGTCGACGAACCAGGAAAACTTTGTCCCGGTCGCATTGGTGTCGGCGCGGTTTGTGATCAGCACCAGGCCCGGCTGGTAGAAACGCGCCACGCGCGTGCCCGAGGCGATCGCGACCCAATCGCCCCAGGTCACGCCGGCGCCGAAAATGTCGCTTGGCGAGAAAATGTCGGCCGGCGCAAAGGCGTCGATCGCGCCGCTCGACGCAAACCGCCAGATCGGAAAGGCCTGGATGTAGCGCGTCGGCGACGCCCCGAGCAGGTCCTGTGATCCCAGGACGTCGGTTTGATCCAGGAAGCTGTCGCCCTGCAGGATCCCGTCCGCCTCAAACAGCGTCCAGAACCGGCATTCCTGCGGCCGGCCAATGTCGACAATCTGCGGCGACACGTAGATCGCAATATGCGTGCCCGACAGCGCGAGCTGCGAAACGATTTCCGCGCCCCATGGCGTCGACAGCACGGCCGCGGGATCGCTGCGGATAAAGCTGCCGTCGATCACGGCGCCGTCGCGGCTGCCAGGCCAGCCCGCGCCCTGCTCGTCGCTCGAGAGGATGATATTGCGCGAGATGATCGAATCCGAAACATCGATCGATGCGTCGTCGGTCGAATAAACCCGCGCCCCGAACGGCGACAGCACATAGGCGCGCACGTGATAGGTGCCATCGCCCGTCGTCGGAAACGGCGGCTGCGTCACGGCATCGCCGACGACGAGGCCGGTGTCCCAGCTGGTGCCCTTGCGGACCTCATAGAACAGCAGCCGCGGATCGCTGACGATGGTCCAATCCAGCACGGTCTGGCCGTCGACCGCACGAATATGCAAATTCGTGACGTCGCCAGGCGCAACGCCGAGGCCCGCGAGCGCGAGCTCGAGCAGCGACGTCCATGTCGAGACGGTGCCGTCAGAGAACACGCAACGCACGCGATAGGACCAGATCCCGGCCGTCGTCAGCGCGACGTCGGTCGTCATGCGCGGGACCGGCACGCTGTCGACGGTCGCCCAATCGCCGCCGGCGTCATCGTCGCGCGCCTGGACGTCGAATGAAACGACGTTGCCGGTCCGCGGCAGCTGCCAGGCGAGCCGCACGACCGCCGAGACGTTGGCGCCCTGCCCCTCGATGACCTGCGTATAAACCAGGTTGCGCGGCGGTAGCGTGAACGGATCCGCCGGGATCGAGACGTTCGGATTATAGGCCGGAATTGCGCCCTGGTCGGCGGTCGAGATCGCCGGCGCGTCGTCGACGAGTGTCAAGGTCGCGACCAGGTCTTTCTGGTGGCTGATCCCCTGCACGCGATAGTCGGCGGTTTCCTGGCCGGTTTCGCCGAAGCCATAGAGCACGCCAGGCACGACCAGCGACAGATCGCCGATCACGGTCAATTGCGTATAGTCGCCGGCGGCTGTTGCAGGATCGACCGCAACCGTGACCGAGCGCGCGTCGTCGGGCACGCGGAAGGTCAGCCCATAGGTCTTGCCGGCCTCGATCGTGACCGTCTCGTCTGTTGTGACGACCTGGCCGGCGACGGCCTTGACGCGGCCGGCCCCTAACCCGATCAGCATCACGTCATGAGTCAGCCGCACGCGATCGCCGCGCTGGCAGATCAATTGCTCCCAGCCGGTCGAGATCGAGACCTGTTCGGGACGCAGCCGCGCCTGCGCGATATGGAAGCGGCCATGTTTCCAGACGAGCGCGGGATCCGTCACGCCGGGAAATTCGATCCCCTCGAATAGCGTGGCATTTGTCGCGCTATAGCCGTCATCGTAGACGATGCGCTCGTCCTGCGTGAAGCCGTTTGCCTCATTGATGAAGGACACGCGCCAGCCGTGCGGTTGCTGCGCATAGGCGCGTTGGCCCTGCAGCCCCCAGGAGTTGCGCGGCGTGAAATGCTGCACGATCGGATCAGACGGCCGATCCCAGATCACGCTCCATTTGCCGTCTGAGAAGGTCGGCACGGCGCGGCCCGCGGCCGTGATATCGCAGAGCTTGTCATAGATCGAGCCGGCCGAGGTAATGACCTGGTTGAACTTGAAGCCATTGGCCACGCAATAGGCCCACCAGCTTTGCAAGGTCGCGAGATCGAGCTGCGCATCAGGAACCGGCCTCGCGTTCGCCGGCCCCTGCAGCACGTGCCGGAACAGGTCGGCCGGGTTTTGCGAGGCCGTATTCGCGACCCAGGCCGTGCCGTTGAAGGCCTTGACGAGCGACGTCGTGATGCAATTGAACGTCGAGATCACGCCGGACAGCTGGTCGCTCGCCTTGATGCGCAGCGCAACCAGCGCCAAGGGTTTCGGGAAGGCAAGCGGCGCCGCTTGCTTCAGCGAGCGCAGCGCCGTCCAAACGACGGTGTCGGCCGCATAGTTCGGATCGCCGTTGCCGGTCAGGCGCTGCGCCTGGACCTCATACTGCCCGCGCGCGACGTTGACGACGATGCCGCGGCGCGTCGGATAGAACGAGCGCGTAAAGGTCGCGTTCTGCACGCCCCAGCCGCCGCCGGATCCGACCAGGCGATAACGCATCGAAACCGAAACCGGCCAGGTGATATCATTGCCGCCGTTCCGATCGGACATGTGAATGCCATCAGGCGCGGTGAAATCGACGGAGATCTGGTCGGTGTCAACAGCGGTAAAGACGCTTGACGTCCAGGCGCCGCCAACGCCGTTCTGCCCTGGCTGGTCATTGCCATCGATCAAGGTCAGCGACAGCGTCTGCTCGTCGACCTCGCCAGGGTAAAGCGTGACCGGCGTATCGCTGGCAAAGCCCTGGCGGATCTCGACCGAGCAGCCCTCGAAATTGGCAATCGGCGTCTGGCCGATCTGCAAGCTGTCGATCGCAAGCGGCCCATAGCCGAGGCAGAACAACAGCCGCAAATATTGATCGTTGCCGATGATCTCGGTGTAAGGCTTGGCCGCATAATACGGCGACTGCAGATGGCGGCCGAGCACGACCGGCACGGGACCGAACGGATTGGCCTGGTTCTGCGCGCCCTGGATCGAGTTAAGCGTTCCCGTCGTGACCTGGTCTTGCTGCGGCCGGACCGGGAACAACGCATTGAGCGCGAGCGTCCCGGCCAGCATGATGCCGCCGGCGACGAGCGCCTGCGCCACGCCGGCCGAAATGCCGATCGCGGCCGCCAGGAACGGCGCCGCATATGGCGCGACCACGATCGCGGCGACCGCGATCACGAGCGCCAGAACGCTTTTCCAGACAGCGCCGCCGCCGCCCTGCAGCCGCGGAAAGAACGTCACGACCGCGCCAGGCTTGACGCGGATCTTGCGATAATTCTCTGGCTGAATCGGATGATCGCCGAGATAGACGACATGGCCGCCGGCAAAGGAAGATCCCGCGGCGCGCTCCAGGATCTCGGCGATCGACAGCCCCGCCTCGAGCTCGAGCTCGACGCGGGATCCGGCAAGCGGATGCGCGCGGCCGACGACGCGCACGGTTGCGCCAGGCCGGATGATCTCGCCCTCGAGCGGCCGGCAGACGAGCTCGGTCATTGCTGGCGAAACCTGTAGAAGCCGACCACGCGCTGCGACAGCGGCGGCAAGGTATAGCGCTCGATCCGGCTGGTCTCGCCACAGTCGACATGCAGCACGAGCCCGCGCTCGACGACAACGCCGATATGCCGGATCTCGCGGCCGCGGCGCATCAGGACGCCGTCGAAAGGTTTTTCCAGGCCAGGAGCTACGCGGTCCCATTGCTCGAGGCCGCCCTCGATCAGGCAGGCGATCGCGTGGCGATCGGCGGCCGTGACATAGAGATCGGAGAACGACGGCAGCTCGAGGCCGCGCAGCTCCGCCAGCACCAGGCGCAACAGCCCGTAGCAATCGCAGCCCGCGATCGTGCGGCCGCGGTCGAGATAGGGGATCCCGACGTAATGATCAAACACGTTCAAAAGAACAGCCCCGGAAAATAGGCCGGCGAGAAATCGCCAGCCGGAAAAGGCTCGGTCGTCAGCGCGTCGAGCGTGAGATCAAACTGCAGCGTCGAGACGTCATAGGTCAGCGCCGTCATCTGGAACGACGGAAAGGTCATCTCGACGGTATCGAGCGCGGACGCAAGAACGGCCTCGATCATGATCGACGCCGGCGTCGCGATCGAGCGCGCCAGCGGGATCAGGTCGCGCGTGATGTTGTCGACGGTCAGCTTTGAGCTAGGCGCCTGGCGATCCTGCTCGTCCGGCAAGGTCAATTGCACGCCGGCATAAAGGAACGTGCTGCCGCGGCTTGTCGTGCCATAGACCAGCGGCTCGTCGGATATCCTGGTCGTCGGATCGGTCGAGAGCAGGATCGGCGTCGTCAGCTGCGGATGCGTGATGGTCAGAAGGAAAATCGGGACCTCGCTCGATTCCTGCGCGAATAGCGCCTGGCGAAAATTCAGCGAGAGAACCCTCACGGCAGCACCATCACGGACAGCGACAGCTGATAATTGTCGGCGCCAAGCGGCACGATCTGCGGCATGCCGCCTTTCTTGGAAAACTTCACGAGCAGCGCCGCCCCGCCGAGCGGATCCGGGAAGGTGAAGGCCAGCGCGCCGCCCATGATCGTTGTGTTAAAGAACGTCCGAAAACTCGAGATCTGCGCGCTCGAGCAAATCATGGTCCCGACCAAGGGACGCATGACGGCCGTCGTGCCGCGGCGCGTGATCGAGGGCCCGATATCTGGATCATACTCGACCAGGCCGTCGCCCTCGGCGAGGCTTGCGCCGTTCAAGAGCAGTTGCTGCGGCAGGTCGCTAGGCCAGGTTTCCGCCATGACGTGTCCTTTTGCGCTGTTCGCTTAACGCGCGTTCCGCGCTACTCGAGCGCCTTAGCGCCGCGCCAGGCGCTGCTGACTGCCGAGCTGGTCGACCATGACGCGGTTGAGCGCGCCGCCAGGTGTTGCCGCGCTCTTGGCCGAGATCTGCGCGATCGCGATCTCGAGATCGATCCCGCCGTTATTGTTCTTTTGCTGCGACACGGTCCCTTGCGCATTCGGATTTTCGACCAGGGTGACGTTGACTTGCGGCGAGGATCCGCCGCCCGAGGCCACGCCGAGCGAACCATCGGCGCCGCGGCGCAGCGGCATGATCGCCTCTGGCCCCGCCTCGCCGAATAGCGCCATGGGCGCGATTGTCGGACTTGAGGCGATATCGGGAAGGCCGCCGCTCGCGAACGGGATGATCTGGCCGCCGTGAAACACGTTGCCGAAGGCGCTCGGCGCAACAGGCCCGAAAAACGAACTGCCGGCGGTGCCAGGCAGCGCCGAGCCGCCAGGCGTCAGGAACGACAACAGGCCGCTGCCGGACAGCGAGGACTGCAGGCTGCGCATGATCGGCTCGACGATCAGCATCTTGATCACCATTTGCTCGAGCGATTTCTCGACGGCGGCCGCGAGATCCGCAAAGCCCTGGCTGGCGGTCTTGGTGCCCGAGACGATATCGACCAGGCCGTTTGTGACGTCGTTCTCGATCGCCGAGGATAGCGACTTGAACGTCGTGTTGAGCCGCAGCGCCGCAGCCTGGCTCGAGGCGAGCGCGGCCGGCACGTCGTTTCCGTAAATGCCCTTGAGCTGGTTTGCGATCGCGACGTCGTCGGAGGACAGCAACATGGTCTTGTTGCCGAAATCGATTTGCGAAGCGACCTTGGCGCGCGCCAGCGCGTCCGCTGCACCTGCCGCCTGGTCGCGCAGCTCGGCGAACTTTTGCGCCTGTGCCTCGGTTTCCTTGCCGCCGTTGGCTTGCACTGCGGCCGTCTCGGCCGCGGTTGCGCGGAACGAGGCGAGCGCGGCGTCGCCAAGCCCGACCGCTTGCGCGTCGGCGAGCTGTTGCTCGGTGTGCTTGCGAAGCTGGTTAATCGCGCGATCGACGGCGTCGCCCCCGGTGTCCTTGGACGGGATCTTGGTCGCGCCGGACAGGCCGGCGCCGCTCGCGTCGGCCGACATGCCCTTGAGCGCGCCGAATTCCTGATCCCAAAAGTTTTGCTGCGAAGCGCCGGACAGAAGCGCGGCCGGGCTGGTGTCGTGCAGCGCCGCCTGCACGCCCTGCAGCCATTTGATCTCCTCTGGCCCGATCAGCTGAATGCTCGCCGAGAACGCCGCGCCCATTTGCCGCCAGGTGTCGAGCGAAAACGCCGAGGACGACTCGAAGATCTGCACGGCGCGTTTCATGCTTTCGCCGTCGATCTTGATGCCGGCCGCGTCAGGGATCCCGGTCGCCTCGCCCAAACCGGCGAGCGCCTGGTCGGCGTGTTGCTGGATCTTGCCCTTGTCGATCGAGGCAATGAACTTGCCTGCGCCCTGGATCAAATCGTCGACGATCGGCAACAGGCCCGACAGCGCGGCTTTCATATAGGTCGAGAACTCGACCGAGCTCTTGCGCCATTGCGCGTCGAAATCGCTGGCGCGCTGGATCGTGGCGTCGTCGATCAAGGCGCCGGCCTTTTTCGCCTCGTCGCCAAGGCCGCCGATCGCCGTCGATCCCTGCTCGAGCAGCGGGATCCATTCCTTGGTGAAACCGAGCATTTGCGCGATCGCGACCTGGTCCTGCGGCGTCGAGGCTTTGCGGATCAGATCGGCCGCGGTCTGCAACAGCTGGTTTTCGGAGATCAGCTGGCCGTTAGCATTCTTGATGCTCAAGCCGTTGGCGTCGAAGATCTTGGACAGCGAATTGGCATTGCGCTGCGCGTCATTGAGCAATTCGGCCGATTTCTCCAGGCCCGAATTGATCTGGTTGTCGGTTAGCCCCGCGATCGCGCCGCCAAACTTGATCCCCTGCAGATCCTTCAGCGACAGCCCGACCCGGTCGGCCAGGGTTTGCATGCCGGCCAATTCTTTGTTGGCGTCGACGACCTGGTTAACGATGCCCTGGACGCCTGCGATCGCTGCGATCGTGCCGCCGCCGATGCCGGCGATCGCAAGCAAGGTCGAGCCGATGCCACTCGAGACGCCGGCGGTCGAGGCCGCGGCCTTGTCCATGGCCGCGGCGAAACGATCGGCGCCGGAGGTGTCGGCGTCGATCACGAGCTCGGTGACGGCCTGTTGAGACATGGGAGGGACCTTTAAGCCTTTTTCTCGCGGTAAAGATTGTCGAGATCTTCGACCAGGCGGATCTCGAATGGCGACAGCTTGACGCCGGTCAGCCGGATGAAGGCCTCGAGATCGGCATACCCGATCGGCTCGAGCGCAAAACCAACGCGCCGGCGCGCATTGAGCCGGCAGAAGGCCCGCCAGACGTGCTCGAGCTCGAGCGGCAGCGGCGGGACCGTGAGCTCGGCCTCGAGCTCGGCGCGCTTGTCATCGTTGCGCGTGCGCTCGAGCAGGCCAAAGAGGACGTCCCGCAAGGGGACGCCGTCCTCGAGGCGCGCGAGCTCGAAAGCCCTCTCGGCGAAGCCTATGAGCTCGTCCCGGAGGGCCGTATAAAATTTGCCTGCTCTTGCAGATATTCCGTGATCTGCTCGAGCAGCCAGCCCTTGCGGCGATCGAGCAACAGACGCTTGGCGGCGTCGGCCGAGAATTCGATCACGGCGCCCTCGAGCTTGACCGGCGTGAACGAGCGCGTCCGCGCCACGATGCTCTCGACCTGGTCGATCCGCAGCTCGTCAAAGCTTTGCTCGTCCTCTTTCCATTTCTTGCCGTTGGCCTGCGCCTGGCGCCTGGCCGCAGCCTTTTTCAAGGCCACGGCCGCGGCGCGGTTGGCGAGCTCGATCGTGCGCGCGTGACCTGGACCATAGAAGGTCCAGATCCAGGTCGTCGGCTCCTGCGTTTTCGGATGCTTGATGACGAGCTCGCCCTCGTCCTGCGCATCCATCTCCGATAGATCGAAATCAGTCATTGTCCCCTCGTCTGATTATCTAGCGCGGTTTAAGGCGCCGTGGTCTGGAAAGCGATCATGGTCGGATCGAAGCCGCCGGCGGAATTGGTGGAGACGCCGGCGAGAGCGTTCGGGATCGCGATCGTCTGCGTCCTGGCGCCGCCGGTCTTTGCGAACGCGCTCGGATCGACGCTGCCGAGCGTAAAATTCGGCACCGTGATCGAGAGAAAATCTTTCGGCTCGCTCATGTTGTCGACGGCAAGCACATTGAGCGTGTAAGGCGTCTCCGCGATGAAATCGGCGAGATAGTTGAGATCCTTGCGCAACGCCGTGATGTTCATGCCGAGCTGGACCGGGTTTGTGAAAACATCCGGCGAATATTTCTGCGCGCCGGATCCGAAGGTCGCCGGCGCTTCCGGCGCGATGTTGAGCGTGAGATCAAACGAGGTGAGCTCGACGACGTCGACGCCGCCAAGCCTGATCGTGGCGTCGACGACCGAGAACGGCACGTCAGTCGTGGCAGCCGGCGAGGTGTAGTAAGGCGAGGCGCCGGTCGCGAGCGCCTGGATGTTGCCGGTCCCGGTGCCGGAAACCTCGGCCATCATGAGGCCGTTTGCGGCCATGGAAAATTTGACCTGGCCCCAGACGAAATCCTGCGCCAAGGTCGAGCGGTCGATATCGCCCTCGTATTCCTCGAGCGTGAAATAGGCTTTCGACAGCGTCGCCGGATTGATCAGCCGCTTGCCTGGCCGCGTCAGCGAACAGGACGTGTCCGGCGTGCCATTGACGATAAGCGTCTCGGCGACCGTGATCGTGGTCGCGGACAGCCCGGTGATGCGGAGATTCTTGCTATTGTTGGCAGCATCCGGCAGGCCGGTCGCGCGGATGACGTCGCCGACGCGAAAGCCCAGCGTGATCGGATTGCCCGACGTCAAAATGATGCTGTTGGCGCCGGTCGTCAGCGAGGTGAAATCGGCCTGCGTCTTGGTGAGCGTGCTCGAGTCCCAGGTCGAGCGCATGATCGCCTCGAGGATCGGATCATGCGAGCCGAGCGAAACCTCGGCGTTATAGGTCGCCGCGATCGCCTGCGTGCCGTGGCGGCCGCGCGTCGACATGCCGTCGTTTCTGACCTCAGCCGAGTTGATCGCAGCTTTCGACAGCCGCAAGCCGTTGCCGCCGGCAATGCGCAGGATGCTGGCGCCGGTGCCTGTCGCCGCAGTGCCGAGCGCCGCCTGCTTTTTGTACGCAATGAGCGCGTTGGAATTCGTCTGGTAGACCATGTGCCCGAGCTCCTGCTGTTAGGCGTTGAAAAAGAATTCAAAGGGGATCGTGACGGTCAGCGCAAAAGCGTTGCCGTCATCGGCATTGGAATCGCCGCCGCGCACGGACGGACCAAAGCAGGTCACGCGGGCGCCGGGATCCGAATCGTAGAAGGTCGCCGCGCGAAACACGTCGCCGGCGGCCTTAGCGATCGCCAGATGATCGGCGAGGCCGTAGCCTTTCGGCGCGAACACGTGCACGAAAATATTGCCTAAGGTCAGCCAGACCTTGTTGCCAGGCAGGCCAACGCCGCGCATTTGCGTGTCGGTTTCGATGACCTCGAAATAAACCCATGGCGAGGCCGGCGGCCATGGCGTCGCCGGCGGCTTTTCGTTCTGGAACGCGATCGGCGCTTGCGTAAAGGCCGCGACGAAACGCGCGCGCATCGCAGCGACCGCGCCAGCATAATCCGCCATGTCTAATTTTCCTGCGGCAGCCGATACTGCCAAAAGCTGTCGACATAAGGCGCCGAGAACGGCGCGAGATCTTCCGCGATCACGACGCGGCGCCGCTCGACCGTGCGAAGCCATGTCCTGCGGCCGTCGATCTTGATCCAGCGCCAGGCAAACCAGCGCGACCAGCCCTGCTCGGTCATCTATCGCCCCTTGATCTCGAGCGCCGGCTGGCGCACCAGCCAATCGCGCCGCGCCTTGTTTGACAGCTTGCGGCCTGGCCGGATCCGCCGCGAGAACGCGGCAAACGCGGCGACGTCGCCGAAACTTACCGGCATGAACGTGAATTTGACCGCGACGCGGTTGCCGTAGCGCGACGCCACGACCTGCGCCGTCTGCTCATAGACATGGCCAGGCACGGAGAACTTTGCGCCGCCGGCCTCGATCTTGCGCGAATACGGGACCGGGTTGGCGATATTGATCTGGTCGCCAGGCCGCCAGGCGGAAACGTCCGAGCCCTGCACGACATGCCCATTCAAGAACACGGTATGGCTGTCCCGATACAAGCCAGGATGCTGATCGCCTCCCGAGCCGACCGGCGATCGCGCGCGCAGCTCTTGAAGCGCAAAATCGACGACGTCCTGGACGGCGAGAAAGCGGATAACAATTCTCAAGTGAGCCCTGCGCCGGCCAGCTCGGCCTTAAGCAAGCCGCCCCAATCCGCCGGCGGATCCGTGACGATCGCCTCGACCTCGATCGGGATGATCGCAGCATCACGCGCCCGCTGCTCTTGCTCGGCGATCGCGCGCGCGGTCTGCTTGGCGGCGAACAACAGCGCGCGCTCTTTCGCTTCCTGCAGCGCCTTCTGCGTCTCGACCGCGCCAACGGGATCGCCGGTGATGATGCCGCGCACCAGGCCCGTCAATTCGTCCGGCGCATTGGCGCGCAGCTGGTCGAGGCGCTGCTCGAAAGCCGCGGGATCCGCGATCTCGGTCATCCCGCCGCCTGTATATCGAGGCCGACCAGCACGCCCTGGATCCGCCTGGTGTTGTCGTCGACGCCCTTGATCGCGCGCTCGACGCCGCGGATGACAAGCTTGTCGTCGACGGTCAGCGGCAGGATGGCCGCCAGCGGATCGGGATCGGTGATGACGCGGACGTCGCCCTGGACGATGGCGCCGACCAGGTCTTTGGCCTGGTAGCCGACGACGCGCGCGGTCGTCGGCGTGTCGACTGAGGTGCGCGCCGCGCCGAGGCCGGAATAGCGACGCACCAGGACCGTCTCGCCGAGCTCGGCGAGCATGCGGCGAAACTGGTCTTTCGCATCCGCCGGCGTCATGCTTCAGGCTTGCCGGTGATGATCTGGCCGACCTTGTCGCCCTGGTCGTCGGATGACCGGCCAGTCTGGCCATCCTCGTCCGTAGGGCCCCCGTTTGATGCGACCATGCCCTCGATCTTGCGGCGCAATTCGTGGTGATACTGCTCGAGCGCGCCGACATGCTCGGCGTGCGCGTCGATCAGCTCGTCGATCCCGTTCTGCGCGTCGTCATAGCGCTCGCCGATCCGGCCGATCGCCTGCTCCTGTTTCTCAGCGCGGATCATGCGATGCTTAAGGCCTGCGAGCTCCATCGGCAGCTTGATTTTCAGCCGCGGCTTGTCTGACATGGAAATTTCCCCTTCCAAGAGTTGCGGATTGCGCTCGATCGCGATGAGCAGGCGGCGCAGCGCAAGGCGCCGATGCGCGTTTGCGACCAGCGCCTCGATCTGCATTACTTCGACTTGACCTTGATCTTGACCGTGCGCTCGAACGTGCGGCCGCCGGCTGTGACGATCTCGTTCTTGATCTGGTAGCTCTGACCGTCAGTCCCGCCCGACAGCCAGACTTTCGCTTTGGTCGCCGAGAACGAGCTCGCGCTCGCGGTGATGCCGGACGGCAGCGTAAAGGTCGACGTCGCGATCGTATCGGCCGGCGACGTGACGACCTGGCCGGCCGCGATCTGGTCGAGCTCGTCGGCCGAATACAGCGCCTCGGTCCAATCGAGATCATAGTCCAGAACCTCGATCGGATCCTTGTTCGGCCAGCTCTGCATTTTGAAAAGCCCCTTTGGTCAGGACGGCGACGAGCGCCGATAATCCGACGTCACGACCGCACGCCGATATTCCGAGGCCGGCTTGACGCGCCGATAATCGGAGCTGGCCGCGACGACGCGCTGGCTGTCGACGAAATCGGCGATCGTCGACACGGTGACGATGCCGGCGACCGCGCGCGCAAACGCTCCGATCGCGCCAGGTTGCTGCGGCGTGACCAGGCCGGCGAGCGCGGCGACCGCGGCGCCAGACGGCGCGACCGTCTCGGCCCCGGCCAGGCTGCCGGCGGCCACTGTCACGGCAACGCCGATCGGCGCGGACGACAGGCTCGCGGCCAGGCTACCGGCCGAGGCGATCGCGGCGGCGCCGGTGAGGCTGCGGCTTTCGCTGGCAACCAGGCTGCCGGCGAGCGCATTGGCGGCTGCGCCTGAAATCGCCGCATTGACGGCCCCCGAAAACGACACGGTCCCGGCCGAGGCGACCGCGGCGGCGCCGGTCAGCGTCTTGGCGACCGAGGCGGCGACGGAACCGGCCAGCGCCGAGGCAGCCGCGCCCGTCAGTGCGATATTTGCGCTGCCCCCTGGCGAGACAGCGCCGGCGCTGGCAACGGCCCCAGCGCCCGCCAGAGCGACCTGGACCGCCGGCGCGATGGTGCCTGCCGCCGCGGTGGCCGAGGCGCCCGTCAGCGCCTTGCTGTCCGAGGCCGCCACGGAGCCCGCCGAGGCGATCGCCGCGGCGCCGGCGGCCGTGACCTGGTCGGCCGGCGCCAGGCTGCCGGCGGCCGCGGTGGCCGCCGCGCCCGTGATGACAAGGCTGTCCTGCGGCGCCAGCGCGCCGGCCGAGGCCACACACGCCGCGCCGGATATGCTGGCAGTGCCGCCGGCGCCGCCGGCCGGCAGCTCGGCAATGAAGCCGTAATAGGCGTACACGGCCTAGATCCTTCGCACGCTCCAGGGAAACGCGCGGCCCGTTCCGGCCGTCTGTTTCAGCGTGAATTTAGCCTGCGTCGTGACGGCGATCGGCGGCGACACTTTGCCGTTATTGACCTGCGCATGCTGGAACGTGGCTTTCCAGACTTGCGCGTAATTGGTGCCGTCGACCATGTCATAAACCCGCAGCTCGAGCAGATCGCCGAGCGCGAGATTTTTTGTATCGACCGAGAAAACATAAGTTGCAGATGTCGTCGGCGAGTCGAGCACGTGCTCGGTGCCGATCGTGGCCGTCTGCGATCCGGAATTGTCAACGGTCCAAGTCATGTTCCGATCCCAATGAGAGAAACCCCGACAGTCGCAGACGCCGTCGGAGACGAAAGCTTGGCGGAAATGCGCGTCCCCGCGGGAATCTGGATCCAAACCGGGCCGGCGCCCGTATAGCCGCCGGCGCCGTCACCCTCGACGCGGTAGGCCGAGTGCGCGATCATCCCAAAGACGTCGACCTCGGAACCGCTCGCCCCTATCGCGATCTTGACGTCAAGCGCGTCATTGGTCGCGGTGTTGAGCACATTGTCAGCGACAGGGATAAATCCTGCGTAGTCGTTAGCTGTAGCCGCGATCAGCTGCGTATATGCCCCGTAGACATTCGACGCCCCCGACGTCAGCAACGTCCCCTGCGAAAGCGAGGCGTTCACGCCGATGCTATCGAGCTTTTTCGCAGACATTTCGGGGTATGCCGATGCCCCGAAATAAGCCAAACCAACCTGGACATTGATGGTGGCAGTCCAAGCAGCCCTGACCGCAATGCGTGTGCCGGCCGGAATGTCGATCGGAACTCTGATCTGCCAAACGCCAGAGCTGCTGTAAACCATGGCAGGCACAAGCACGACCTCGGAACCGGAGGCGCCAATTCCGATTTGAAAAACCGTGCCGTCGCGGGAATTTCCGCCGTCCGCAGCGACTAAAGATAGTTCGCAAATGTCAAACGGCGCAGAGGCGACGACCTGAGTCCAAGCGCCGAAGGTCGGATAAATGCCGGTTGGAATGTTGGTCCATTCGCCGTTGTTGCCCTGGTAACTCGTATATGATCGCCCCCATTGGCACCACGCCGGGGCGTCCGGAAACCCGCCGCTCATTGGCTTGCCTGCCCAGATAGGATCAGGTTTGCATTCGCCTGCGTCAGGAGGCCGGCCGTCACCAGGTAATTCAACCCGCCCTGGACGATCGGATCATTCAGATCGACGGTCGGCGCGACCTGGACCGCCATCATGAATTGCGTCACGCGCAGGTCGGTCGAGGCGGCGATCGCCGCATGCTCGGCCGGCGTGAACAGCAGAATGAATTTCCAGGTCGACAGCGGAGCGACCCGCGCCGCGACGACGACAACCGACTTGCTCGGCGCATCCCAGGCATGGGTTGCGTCGAGCGGCAAGAGCCCTGTGATCTTGGCAAGCCCGGCAGCAGCCAGCGCCGCGTCGGAGGCGACCGGATCATTATCGCCAGGCGACCAGGAATAGAGCTCGCCGGTCGCGACCTTATAGACGTAGACCGCCATCGGTCGCCCCTTTTACGAAATGCGCAGGATCGCGAGCGTCGAGGTGTTCGACGGCAGGACGACAGTGAACGTGCCGGACGAGACGGTTTGCGTGCCGCCGAAATCGTGCACGCTGACCGTGCGGTTTGCGCTGCCGAGCGTGGCGTCCGCCGTATAGATCACGGCCGCGATCGCCGAGAACGACGCGCTGGTCCATGACGGGTTGGTCGCCCAGGTCGTGGTGGCGACATTCGAGGACACGGCCGGCGCCGTGTTGGTGCCGAGCGCGACGCCGCCGGACGTGTAGCCGGTGCCGCTCGCCTCGTCGGTGCCGACGTTCGACGTCGACGGCGACCCGCTGCCAGGCGTGCCGACATTGCCGAGCGTCTGGTCATAGGTGCCGGTCGGCGACGGCTTGATCAGCAGCATTTTATAAGCGAGGCCGCCCGCCTTGAAATTGTGACCGCCCTCGAGCAGCGCGCGGCGAAAATCGTTCGTGACCGTTGTGGTCGCCATGATCCAAGACTCCGAATTTGCGAGATTGAGTTAATCGATGACGCGGGACGGTTACAAGGTTTTGCCGGCGAGCTCGGCGGCGCGCTTGTGCACCAGGCGATGCACGTTCATCTGGCTGCGCGTCTCATGGTGCAGGACGTCGAGGATCGCGCCCTGCACATCGGCGCGCGCGAAATGCGCCTCGAGCAACGTCCCCTTGGCGGCAGCCGCGATCTCGGCGACGACGGCCTCGTCGACATGCTCGCTTGAATCGAGCTCCTGCTCGCAGCGCGCCAGGCCTTGAGCGGCGAGCGCGGCCTGCTCTTTCGCATGCACGTCGGAATGAT
>Ga0335070_10003564_pt1 | contig 18190 bp, 12 predicted proteins | sample Lox_Sample_13_FD_206722 | JGI IMG/M metagenome (GOLD analysis project Ga0335070, IMG submission 206722) | Soil microbial communities from Loxahatchee National Wildlife Refuge, Florida, United States - Lox_Sample_1.3 | ecosystem: Environmental > Terrestrial > Soil > Wetlands | place: USA...
TCGGAAAGACGCTCAGGCGATAGTACAGATCTTCGCGGAATTGTCTCTGCGCCACGAGCTCCGCCAGGTTCCGGTTCGTGGCGGCGACGAGGCGGACGTCCACGCTCTGCGTGCGGCCACTCCCCAGACGTTCGAACTCCTGCTCCTGAAGAACCCGCAGCAGCTTCGGCTGCAGAGCGGGAGGGATGTCGCCCACCTCGTCCAGAAACAGCGTGCCGCCGTCGGCCATCTCGAACCGGCCGATCCTCAGGGCCACGGCGCCCGTGAATGCGCCTCGTTCGTGGCCGAAGAGCTCACTCTCCAGAAGGTCGAGCGGGATGGCCGCGCAATTCACCTTGACGAAGGGGCGACTGCAGCGCGGGCTGAGATTGTGGATCGCGCGCGCGATCAACTCCTTGCCTGTCCCGGTTTCACCCTCGATCAGGACGGTCGACCCAGCGGGCGCCACCCTCTCGACCTTCTCGAGCACCGCTTCGAGGGCGGTGCTGCGTCCGATGATCTGCTCGAACCTCCGTTCGCTGACCTGCGTGCCCGAGCTTGAAGCCGAAGTGGCCATTCCAACCTCCCGGCCCGGTGAAGCGATCCGGCCGGCCTACATCTCCAGAGCCGCCCTGACGTGATCGAGCAGCACATCGTCGCTGAACGGCTTGGCCAGGAACTCCGTTGCGCCCGCTCGGAGCGCCTGCATTCGCATGCTTGCGTCGCCGTGGGCCGTGATGAAGATCGTGGGAATCCTGCGGTTCTGTGAGTTCAGCTCGGCCTGCAGCTCGAGCCCCGACATGCCGGGCATGCGAATGTCGGCGATCAGGCATGCGGTACGGTGCTGCTGCCCGGAGTCGAGAAACTCCTCGGCTGAGGCAAACGCCCTCGCCGGCAGCCCGACGGCTTTCAACAGCCCTTCCAGTGCCCTCCGGACGGACGGATCGTCATCCACGATAGCGACGATTCTCGGCTCCCCTTGATCAGACATGGCCGCACGTTAGGTCGGGCTCGGCGGGGGCACAATTATCCCTTGGTATAGGTCTGCCGATACCACGCGCCGCCTTCCCGGCAGGAGGATTACCTCGCGGTCGGCAGCCTGAGCTTGTCCGCCATCCGGACCAGCTCGGCGAGGGATTCCGCCCGCATCTTGCGCATCACCCGTCCGCGATGGACCTTCACGGTGATCTCGCTGGTTCCCAGTTCCGACGCCACCTGTTTGTTGAGCCGCCCGGTCACTACCAGCTGCATGACCTCGCGCTCTCGCGGGGTCAGCCGGTCATAGCGCCCTTGCAGTTCCGCCACTTCTTCCTGCTGCTGGCGGCGAGCGCGGTCCCGTTCGAGCGCAAGCTGAACGGCATCCACCAGGTCCTGATCGCGGAACGGCTTCGGCAGAAACTCCACCGCGCCGGATTTCATCGCCTTGACGGACATCGGGACGTCTGCGTGAGCCGTGATGAAGATAATGGGGATTTGCGAACCCGCATCCGCCAGCTGGCGCTGGAAGTCCAGACCGCTCAGATCCGGAAGGCGCACGTCGAGAATGAGACAACCGGGACTGTCGGAGGGGCCCCTGGCCAGGAAGTCCCGGGCGCTGCCGAACGACTCCGCACGCAGGCCGACCGACTTCAGGAGTCCCTGGATCGCGCGGCGAACGGAAAGGTCGTCGTCGATGACGAAGACCGTCGATTCCCGTTCGGCCGTCACGCTCGAAGGCCCGTCGCGGCGGGAAGCGTGAAGGAAAGCGTCGCGCCGCGGCCGGCATTCGAGGCTGCGGAGAGCCGGCCGCCATGGGACTCGATGATCGAGCGGCTGATCGCCAATCCCATGCCCGTCCCGTCCGGCTTCGTGGTGAAGAACGCGTCGAAGATCCGGCCCTTCTCCGAAGGCAGTCCGACACCCGTATCGCTGACTGCGACGAGCAGTTGATCTTCGCCCTGGCGTCGCGAGGTAACGCCGACCTCACGAGTGCCCTCCACCCCCTTCAGCGCATCGAAGCTGTTGATCATCAGGTTCATCAGGACCTGCTGCAACTGGACGCGATCCCCCATGACTTTCGGGAGATCAGCAGCGAGCTCGCTCCGAATGGAGACCCTCGAGCGCCCCGCTGCTGGTCTCAGCAGGTCGACGATCTCCTCGATGACTTCGTTGACGTCGACCGGCTCACGCCGCCGGGCGCCCTTCCTGTAGAACGCGCTCGTCCGGTTGACGATATCGACGGATCGGATGACGTCCTCGACCATTCTCGAGGCGGCCCCTCGCGCCTCGTCCAGATCGGGATGCTCGCGCTTGAGCCATTGCTGGCAGGCGTTGGCGTCGGTGATGGCGGCGGCGAGCGGCTGCTTGATCTCATGGCCCAGCGACGCGGCCAGCTCCCCCATCACACTCACACGATTGATGTGTGCCAGATCCGCCTCGAGCTGACGAAGCCTCTCGCGCTCTGCCTCGGCCCTTTTCCGGTCCGTCACGTCGACGAGCGTGCCGACGTAGTTGACGAGCTCACCGTTCTCGTCGAGAACCGCACTTCCGATGACTTGAAGGTGCTTCACGGTTCCGTCAGCGAGCACCAACCTGTACTCTGTCGCCAGATCAGTCTTCTCACGAATCGCCTTCGTGACGAGCTCCCGGACTCCGTCCCGATCATCCGGGTGCACGAGTTGGAAGGCTTCCCAATTCGGGATCGGCTGTTCAGGATCCACACCGTGTATTCGGAACATCTCCTCGGACCAGTAGAGCGCCAGGTCTCTGTGCGGATCCCACGCCCAACTGCCCGTGTGAGTGAGCCTCTGTGATTGCGCCAGATACGCTTCGCTGCGCTCCAGGGCCTCCTGGGCGCGCTTTCGGTCCTCGATGTCGGTGCGAGTGCCGTACCACCGAAGGACTTGCCCCCGCTCATCCCGCAGCGGATTGTCTCGGATCAGAAACCAGCGATACTGCCCGTCCTTTCCCCTTATTCGTGCTTCCAGCTCGAAAGGCGCTCGCTCCGAAAGCGCGCGCTCACGGAGGGCTTCCAGCTTCTTCAGATCTTCTGGATGCCACTTTCTGGCAAAGGCGTCCTTGGATTTTCCCGCTTCCAATGGAAGGCCCGTGTAGTCGCGTTCTCGTTGGTTGGCATAAAGCGGACTCCAATCCGCGTCGAAAACGTAGACCTGGTGGGGAATCACGTCGATGAGCTGCTGAAGCTCCGCCTGGCTCCGCCGAACCTCGTCGACCGCCCGCTTGCGCTCCGTGATGTCGCGAATGGTGCTTGAAACGAGCACGCCTTCCTCGGTCTCCAGTGGACTGAGGCTGATCTCCACCGGAATCTCACGACCGTCCTTGTGCAGGCCGTACAGTTCCAACCCGGACCCCATGGGCCGGGTGCGAGGGTCGGCGGTGAAAGCCATGCGGTGTTCCGGATGGCGATTTCGGAGCCGCTCCGGCACCAGCATTTCGATTTTCTTCCCCAGAACCTCCCGGCGTTGATAGCCAAAGAGCTTCTCCAGCTGCGCATTGACCAAGACGAGCTCACCTTGTCGATTCACGACCGCGATCGCGTCGGGGGCCGATTCGAGCAGCTCGCGGAATTTCTCCTCGGCCCGCTTTCGGTCCTCAATGTCCGTCAGAACTCCATACCATTTGACGACACGGCCGGCTCTGTTGCGCAGCGGCACCGCGCGGACCATAAACCAGCGATACTTCCCGTCCGCCGCGCGGCGGAAACGCGCCTCGTCGTCGTATGGCTCGCCCGTCGCCTCGCACGCCCGCCACTTCTCCATGTGGCGGTCGAGGTCTTCCGGGTGGACAACGCGTTGCCAGCCGGATCCTGCCGTCTCCTCCGCGGACAAGCCGGTGTATTCGCGCCAGCGCCGGCTTGCGAACGCATTGGAAGGACCGGGTAAGGCGATGAACACCATTGCGGGAACGGTTTCGATCAACTCCTCGTCGGCACGTGCTCGCGCCGATTGGATATTGAGCGCGAGATATGTCGTAGCTCCTATGGCGGAGAGGCTGATCAAAATGTTGATAAGGCCCGACCCCGACAGGTGTTGCGGCGTCAGAAGGACGCTCAGCAGCGTCAGGGCCACGCATCCCAGGGATATAAGGATGACGCCGCGCCTGTCGGCAAAGCGGATGGACATCAGAACGACGACGATGTAAAGCGCGCCGCCGGCAATCTCCAGGGGGGTGATCGTGTCGAATACGAAGATCGCAATCGACAGCGCGACGGCGACGAAGATCTTGCTCCGGGTCATCGAAACGGAGACCCTTCCGAATCGCAAGCGGCAACGAACCGGCAAATACGACGGTCCCCTGTCATTACATCGACACCGTCCTCCGAAGGCCGTGGCGCAAGATGCAGCTGGTCGCCCGGCGGATCGTTCAGCATCCGTTGCGCATGCTATCGCTCGCAAGGCTTCGGAGGGTTGTGGGCGTTCGCGCGAGGCGTCGGTGGGCTCGCGAAACGGCTGGCCCAGCCCCTTGGGCTTCGACAGCCGAACCGACTTACCCGGACCAGGCGGTGGACTGCCGAGCGCGGTCGGCGATGCCGCGGAGAACCCTCGACCTTTGGGTCATGAGCGGGTCCCAACTCCCCATGTCCTTATACGCAAAGCCGATTAGGCTCAGGAATGCGAGGTCTCTCCCGCTCCGCCCTCCCGCGGGTCTGTGGGCCTTCCTGAGCTAATGTTTCCGAACGCGTTCTGGCAAGAACGAGTCGTGTCAGGCGTAGAGGACGAAACCCGCGGCTGGAACTCGAACTGGGACAGCTTTCCCGTTTCTCGGTTCGACAGCCACGCTACCGCCGATCTCCGTGGCCTCGGTCGAGTAAAGGCAGGTCAGGCGGCCGTCCGCTGCGTGCAGGTCGTTGTCGATCGTGACGAAGGCGGTCAACGCGGTGTCCGGGTCGGTGTTGATCGCAGCGAGCACTTCCCGGTTGTCGAAGATCCGTGACCAGGCGACGATGGAGCGCAGAGGGCCCGGACCGATTCGCGCGGGGAACCCGAAGCTTGCACCGTCGCCCGAAATCTGACGCAGGAACTGGCGGCCCCGGCGCAGGGACAGCTCTTTGCGCCGGAGCCGGTGGATCTTGGCCAGCTCGCGGTGGACGGGCAGGTCCTCGTCGAAGCAATGATGACCCCGCGACCGGAAGGGACCGAACTCGCCTCCGAACATCGCCTCTCGAATGTAGCGGTCGGCCTCGTTGCCGGCGCCTTCGCCATCGAAGAGCTGCTCGGTCCCGTAATAGATGCACGGAATGCCGAGTGTCGTGGCGTTGAAGGCGAGGATTGCGAGCGCCAATCGCTCGAACCCTCCGGCACTGAAACGGCGCTTGTGTTCACCCTGGTCGATGTGATCGTGGTCGTCCACAGAGGTCACCAGCTTGTCGCGGAGCCAGACGTGGAAATCCTTCCGCTCCAGCAGCGAGTTGCGGAAGAGATCGAAATACTCGACCGGCTCGATTTCTCCCCTCACGAGGGCCGTCATCTTGGCCCGCTCATCGGAGATGCCCAGGGCGGCATCGAGGCCCGTGACCTCGAGCCGCTCGTAGGCGAAGTCACGCCCGCCGGTGATCTCACCGATCAGGTAGAAGTTCTCTTTCCCGAGCGCCTCCGTGAACTCGTGGATCACCGAAGCGAAGAACCGCGCGGCTCCGGGATCCATGTGCTTGACCGTGTCGAGACGGAATCCGTCTACGTCGGCAAAGGCGATCCAGAACTTGTAGACGTCGCAGAGTTGGGTCAGCGTTGGCGAGACGGAGTACGCGTCGATCGCGTCCGCGCCGTGCAGGATCCGGCGTTCTCCGTGATGGAGATCCTTGAGGTCGAAGAAGTCGCCGTCGCTATACTCGGGAAAATACTCGAAGTTGCGGATGCGGCCCTCGGTGAAACTTTCCGGGCGTTGAAACTCGGCCGGCCAGATCGCTCCATCGGGAAACGCGCGAGGGAGATCGGCAGGATCGATCGGGCCAAACGGCAGGCTGACCACTCCCTGATTGTCGCGAAAGCCGTAGACGGGGAACTTCTGGCCGTTCCAGAAGGGGTCGCCGTCTCGATAGCGGAACACGTCGCCGCAGTGATTCAGGATGATGTCCAGGATGACCCGGATGCCCAGTCCGTGCGCGGTCTGGACGAGCCGGCGGAGATCTTCGCGACTCCCGAAGTGCGGGTCCACGTCGAGAAAGTTCTGGATCGCGTATCCGTGGTAGGTCTCGTCGGCGCGGACCTGCTTGAAGATCGGACTGATAAAGATTGCCGTGACGCCGAGCCTCATCAGATAGCCCAGCTTGGATTCCAGTCCGGCCAGAGTTCCACCCACAAACCGCCCACCCGCCTCGCGCCATCGGGCGGCGTCCGACTCGCTTCGAATCGCGTTGCCGTTGGCCTCGGGGGTCATCGGCGGAGTCGTACCGGCCGTCACGATCCGGCCCCGGATGTCGCGATAGAGGTTCTCGGCGCCGTCCGAGAACCTGTCCACAAGGAGGAAGTACAGGACCTCGTCCTCCCAGTGCTGCGGGGAGGGAAAATATTCACGCCCGGCGATCAATCGTGCGAGATCGAGTTCCCGGAGAGATGTCTCAGGCATCGCAATTCATCCTCCCATGAACGTCGCGATGGCGGCCAGAGGAGCCTACTCACTCGCAGCATAGGATTAGGAAGGAGATCTTGCCGTAGGGGTGTCGCTGCTAGGGACGCAAAGGCCACTCCATTCCGATGCCGTCGTGCTGCGCGCGGAGGGCCTGGGCCGCAGCGTCCCCGGGAAGATCCTCGTCGCCGATGCCACCTTCGACATTCGGAGGGGTGAGGCACTCGCCATCGTCGGCCCAAGCGGGTCGGGGAAGACCTCCCTGCTCCGGCTCCTGAACCGGCTCGACGAGCCGACCAGTGGGACGGTATTCCTCGACGGCACCGACTACCGGCGAATTGCGCCTCGCGACTTGCGCCGTCGGGTGGGTATGGTCTCGCAGCGACCGTACCTGTTTCCCGGGACGGTCGCGGAGAACCTGCGCTTCGGGCCACTGCAACGTGGCGAAGAACTTCCGGCCGATCGGGTTGACGACTTGCTCGCCGGCGTCGGCCTCGCCGAGTATGCCGCGCGGAACGTCGCCAACCTTTCCGGTGGCGAAGCACAGAGGGTCTCGTTTGCGCGCACGCTGGCCAACGCGCCGGAGGTGTTGCTGCTCGACGAGCCGACGTCGGCCCTAGACGACGACGCCAAGGCTGAGGTCGAAGACCTGATTCATCGAGTTGCCCGCGAGCGCGGCCCGACCTGCGTGCTGGTTACTCATGACACCGCACAGGCGGCCCGGCTGGCAAGCCGTGCTTTGCTGATCGAGGCTGGACGCATCGCGCGAGATGGGCCGCCACAGGAGGTGCTCGGTGCTTAAGACGCTCTTCCATGGTCAGCTGCAGCTGGGACTGGCGCAGGCCGCGGCGGCAGCATTGGCGGCGATGCTGGTCGTGCTGCTCGCGCGCCGGCGAAACATTCACCTGGAAAAGGAACTCCTGATCGCCATGGTGCGTGGGCTGGTTCAGATCGTCGCCGTGGGCTCGATCCTGCTGCTGCTGCTGCGTGCCCCGGACTGGATCAGCGTCTTCCTGCTGGCGTCGATGATGGTCGCGGCCGGTGCAACCTCGCGACGCCGCGCCGAGGGGATGCCGGACGCGTTCCGCGTCTCGACCTATTCGATCGCCTGTGGCGCCGGATCTGTGATCGCACTGATGACGTGGCTGGGCGTCATTGATACGCCGATCACCACGCTGGTTCCGGTAGGAAGCATGCTGATCGCCAATGCGATGAATACGAACGGCCTTGCCTTGAACCGCTTCCGCTCCGACGTGTTGGCGCACGTGGGCGAGATCGAGACGGCGCTTGCGTTGGGCGCGGACGGCAACTCGAGCGTCGCACCTTACGTGCAGGCCTCGTTCGAAGCGAGCCTGATCCCGGCAATAGACTCGCTGCGCTCGCTGGGCATCGTGTGGATCCCGGGGCTGATGGCGGGCATGTTGCTCTCCGGGGCGCGGCCGCTGTATGCCGCCATCTACCAGTTCGTGGTGGTGGCGATGATTTTCGCCGCCTCCGGGTTGACATCGCTCACGAGCACGCTGCTCATACGCACGCGCGTGATGTCCCCGGCGGAGCAGTTGGTTCTTCGACCCAAGAATTGAGAGACGCAATGAAAGCAGCGCCCCCTTCTTGCGTCCTGCCGCGTGACCGGCGATCGGTGACGCTCCCCCCCTTTCTCGCCATGACACCCGGGTACGACCGACCGGGAGCTCTTCGACCGGCAAGGTTAACGGACTCGCTCACGACTCTAGAATGAGCTCGCACTTGCTGCCCCCTGTCGTCATCGTCGTCGCGCACGTACTCATCGTGCTTGTGATTGGCGGGCGTGTGATCATGCGACGACCGGTGCGCGGGGTCGCCCTTGCGTGGTTGTTCCTCGCGGCCATGCTGCCCTTCGCCGGTGGGCTCGCGTACTTGCTCATCGGGGAGCGCCGGATTGGTCGCCGGCGAAAACGCGACCTGGACTCCCTACACACCGACTTTCGGAAGATTGCCGCGGCCGCAATCCCGGCCGGACTCACCGAGGTTGCCTGGCAGCGCCACGCGCCTGCCGCCCGCAGCCTCGACCGCCTGGGTCGGACCGTTGTGGGCAGCCCGACGGTGAAAGGCAGCCGCTTTGAGCTGTTCGCCGACACGCTAGCGGTGCTGAAAGCGATCGCTCGCGACGTGGACGGCGCGAAGACCAGCGTCCTGATGGAGTTTTACATCTGGAATGAGGGCGGCACGGCCGACATCGTGCTCGATGCACTGATTCGGGCGGCTGAACGGGGCGTCCGGTGCCGCGTGCTCATCGACGCACTCGGAGCCCGGCCGTGGTGGCGGGGTCGACAGCCCCAGCGGCTGAGGGAGGCGGGCGTCGAAGTGCGGGAGGCTCTGCCGGTGGGAGTGCTGCGCAGCCTCGTTGGCCGGACCGACCTTCGGTTGCATCGCAAGATCATCGTCGTGGACGGCGAGGTGGCGTGGACAGGCAGCATGAATCTGGTCGACCCGGCTTACTTCAAAGCGGATGCCGGTGTCGGAGAGTGGGTGGATGCGATGGTCCGCCTCGAGGGCGCAATCGTGGTCCCGCTCGGCGCGATCTTGATTGGAGACTGGCTGCTCGAGACCGGCGAGCCGATGCAGGATCTCATCCACAGCGCCGGGCTCCATCTGGTTCGGCCACAGGGGCTTTCGGATATCCAGGCCATTCCGTCGGGGCCCGGAGAAGGCGGCGATGGCCTGTTGCAAATGCTGCTGGCGCTGATCAGCGCCGCGCAGAATGAACTGGTGCTCACCACCCCGTATCTGGTCCCGGACGACGCTCTGATCCTGGCGCTGCGCGGGGCCGCAGGCCGCGGGGTCAAGGTCACGGTGATCGTCCCGGAAAAGGTGGACTCCCTATTGACCCGGTACGCGAGCCGGTCGTATTACGACGACCTGCTGGACGTCGGGGTGGAACTCCAGCTCTATCACGGCGGCCTTCTGCATACGAAGTCCATTTTGGTGGACGACGCGATGTCAATGTTCGGGACGGTCAACTTCGACATGCGCAGCCTGTGGCTAAACTACGAGGTGGCGTTGTTCGTCTACGGACCCGAATTCGCGCAGGCCCTCCGAGCGCTGCAGCAGGCCTACCTGGCGCAGTCCGTGCCGCTCGACCGTGCGGCCTGGAGCCGCCGGTCCTTGAAGGAGCGATTTCTGGAGAACGTGCTTCGCCTCTTTGGCCCGCTGCTCTGATACTCGCATGAGGGCTCCTTCACGGAGTCTCGCGAAAATGACATGCTCTTACGTCAACGGGCCGGAGCGGTGCCCGTGATCGCGGCCGCCGCGAGCGGATTCGGCGACGGCTCTGCAATCTTCCTCAGGGTCGAGCGGTCGTGGTGTTGGAACAGCCCTTCTCGGCCGTGAATCGCGAGAAAGGTGAACTCATCGTATGACCATCGGCCGTCCGGATGGATCGTCACTCGGATCGTGAACTGTTTCGTCGTGAATGCCTGATCGAGGAATGGACCCGAGCAGATGCCAAACGTCGTCGAGCCGCGCTCCGCGTGGAGCTCGAACTCCTTCGCGTCGGGCTCCGCGGTCCCGCCCGCGAGCGCGACCTGCGCGCGCGGAATGGCCAGCGTCATGATGACTGTCTTCGTCTCTGGCTCCCAAAGCCAATAGCCGACCTGGTCGTGGAACGTCTCGACCTCACCACGCTTCACGATGTGGGTGTGGTAGCGCAGACCGTAGAAGAGCTGAGGTCCGTTCGTCTGCCGGTCGATGGGCTGAAGCTCCATGCGCTCGACATATCGATTTTCGTCAGCGCCATCCACGACCGGATGGTCGTCGACGCCGATGTCGCTGGTCCACACACCCGCCATCGGACGGAGCGGCCCGAGGTTGGCGAGGGTGTTCGGATCACCCTTCGGTTCCGTGTAGATGTCGCTCGGCCAGGGCGCTCTCATCGTGCGTGAGCTTACGCCATGCGCGGATTCCAGGATCCGCCACGGCGAGGGGAGGTGGTAGGGCAGCAACCAGCGGCCGAAAGCTGCATTGTCGCCGACGGAGTCCAAGCAACGGATCTCGGACCTTCGCCAGCGACGAGGTGCTGGAGCGGGAAACGGGTGATCAATCAATGGCTTCAATCGGCAAGGCGCTCGGCGGGGGCTGGGAGACCTTTCCGATGCCGGTCGAGTCGGCCACGCGGTCGTCGGTGGAAACGTTGGCCGCGAGCCGGGAAGTGAGGCGATGACCCTCATGCGAGAGGTCGCGGCGCTCGTCGCAGTCGGTCTGCTCGGATTCGTGGGAGCCGCCCTTGGCAGGCCACTGACGCGGCCGAACGACGTCGGGCGACCACGACGTGGCGAGGATCTCACGCACTCTTGCCGGGGAACGATGAAAGGTTCGATTTCGCCGGCTGCGACTCGACGAACGCGCGTGTAGCCTCAAAGTACGTGTCCGAGTTTGTGTCCGAGTCCCCAGTCCAAATGAACTCACTTTTCCTCGTGAGGACGGAGCGCCAACGGCTCGCGCAACCCCTTCACCGACGGCGCTTCGTTGGGTTGGGTGCGAAAACGTGGGCGATGATGAGTGGTGAGCCGTGTAGGACTCGAACCTACAACCTAGAGATTAAGAGTCTCTTGCTCTACCAATTGAGCTAACGGCCCACTCGGGAGCGCGGAGAATACCCGATCGGCCGTTTCGCCCGCAACTAACCGCCCCCGACGAGCTCGACGACCTCATACGCGTCGCCGTCGGCGAGCCGTGTGGCGGCGTACTCGGCCTTCGGCAGGATCTCGCGGTTGCGCTCGACGGCCACGCGCGGGGTCGAGACCTTCAGCCGGTCGAGCAGGTCCGCGACCGACGCGCCCCGCGGCAGCGTCATCGGCGAGCCGTTCACGGTGACGGCGACGTCGGCCATCACTTCCTCTTGATCGGGTACTGGACCTCGGCGCTCGCCCGCGGACCGGTCACGCGGATGACGGCCGCCGCGTTTCCGTTCGGAAAGGCCGGAACCATGAACGACACGTAGCAGGAGCCGTCCGCCGCGGTCTTGCCCTCGAAAGCCGTCGAGGCGCGCGCGGACGTCGAAAGGATGCGCACCTGGACCGACGCTCCCCCGAGCGGCTTCGGCGGCGAGCCGGACGTCGCCTTCAGGCGCGTCTGGATCGAGCGTCCGGACACGAAGTCCGGAGCGGGCGTGAGGGCGACCTCCACGTCGTCCGGCATGTCGTCGGAGACGAGGTATTCGAGGACCATCTGGTCGAGGCTGCGGTCGCCCTCGGGCAGCGGCGTCTGCGTCCCCGGCGGCGCCGTCGCGTCCGCCTTCTCGGCGCGGGCGGCCGGCCGGGCCGGTTTCTCTGCCGCGGCCGGCTTCTCCGGTCGGGCGGCGCGAGCCGGGGCGGGGGGCGGCGGCGGTGGCACCGCCGCGGAGGCGGGGGGCGCGGGCGCCGACATGCCGTCCGGGACCTGGACGGCGCCGTTGGGCCCGTCGAAGCGGCCGCGCTGAATGGCCGCGATCATCGTCCGATGCTGCTGCTCCATGAGGTCCTGGACGGCGTGGTCGTCGCGGCCGTCCTTGATGACCTCGGCGTAGGACGTGCGCTTGGTCGCGAGGATCTCGCCCCCGACGTACACGAGCGATTCGACGTAAGGGTTCGCCTCGCCCTTGTCTTCCGTCTGGATGTGGAAGACACGGTTCTTGTGCTTGACGTCGGTGTTGAAGCCCGTGATCACGGCGTCAAAATTGTAGCGCGGCCGGACGGCCCGTCATTTCGGCTCGGGAGCGCGGCCGCCGCGGCGGTCCGGCTCTACGGCTTCGGCTTTTCCTGCTTCCGGAAGACCAGGAACGACTCGCGGGTCTTGCCGTCTTCGACCGTCCAGGTCTGCCGGGTCCACACCTTCCCGTGGTCGCGCAGCCGCCACACCGCACGCTGCATCGCCGAGTTCGGCTTCTCCTCGGTGCCCGTGGTCGACTGGATCCAGAGCGACGCCTTGTCCTTGCCCCACTGCGCCTGGACCGTCCCCTTGAGTCCGCGGCCGACCGCTTTCTCGTAGAGCTTGCCGTCCACGACGATTTCGTCGGCCGAGATGAAGCGCTTCGAGCGGTCGACCGGCTCCATCCAGATTCGATCGCCGTTCTGGCGGATCGAGAGGACGGCCTCCGACATGTTCCTGGTCAGGCCCGTGCTCGCGCCGGCGTCGATCTCCCAGACGCCCGAGAAATCGAGCGGGGCCGCCTTCGACGATTTCGCTCCCCGGGAACCGGCCTTCGGCGTCGCGGCGGCCGTCGGCGCGGGCGTGGGCGGGGCGGTCTGGGCCGCGGCCACGGCGCCCGCGACAGCCGCGCCGAGAAGGACCGGGAAGGCGGACCGCCCGAGCCGCCTCACGCGCGTGCCCGCTTGCGCGCCGCGCCGAGCACGCGGCGCAGGAACTGTCCCGTGTGGGACGCGCGGACCTCCGCCACGTCCTCCGGCGTGCCCTCGGCGACGACGCGGCCCCCGGCGTCCCCGCCCTCGGGACCGAGGTCGATGACGTGGTCGGCCGTGCGAATCACCTCGAGATTGTGCTCGATGACGACGACCGTGTTCCCCTTCTCGGTCAGCGACCCGAGCACGCCGAGAAGCTTCTGGATGTCGTCGAAGTGGAGCCCCGTCGTCGGTTCGTCGAGGAGGTAGAGCGTCCGTCCGGTGGACCGCCGCGCGAGCTCGCGGGCGAGCTTGACGCGCTGCGCTTCGCCCCCCGAAAGCGTCGTCGAGGACTGGCCGAGCTGGATGTAGCCGAGGCCCACTTCCACCAGTGTACGGCAGATGTTGGCGACCGCCGGGACGTTGGCGAACACCTCGAGCGCCTGCTCCGCCGTCAGGGCCAGGATGTCGGCGATCGACTTGCCCTTGTAGTGAACCTGCAGCGTCTCGCGGTTGTACCGCTTGCCGCCGCACACGTCGCATGTCACGTAGATGTCCGGCAGGAAGTGCATCTCGATCTTGATCTGCCCGTCGCCGGCGCACGCCTCGCAGCGCCCGCCCTTGACGTTGAAGGAGAAGCGTCCCGGCTGATAGCCGCGCGCCCGCGCCTCCGGCGTGCGGGACATCAGGTCGCGGATCGGGTTGAAGACGTTCGTGTACGTCGCCGGGTTCGAGCGCGGCGTGCGGCCGATCGGCGCCTGGTCGATGTTGATGACTTTGTCGATCTCGAAGACGCCCTCCACGCGGTCGTGCGCCCCGGGCTTCTCGGAGGCGCCGTGGAGCGCGCGGGCGAGGGCCCGGTACAGGATGTCGTTGACGAGGGTCGACTTGCCGGACCCCGACACGCCCGTCACGGCCGTCATGACGCCGAGCGGGAAGCGCACGTCGATTCCCTTCAGGTTGTGCTCCCGAGCGCCGCGGACGAGCAGCGCCTTGCCCGACCCGGCCCGGCGCCTCCCGGGAATCGGAATCTCGCGTTCGCCCGAGAGGTACTTCGCCGTGAGGGACTCCGGGAACCGCAGCAGCTCCTCGGGCGAGCCCTCTCCGACGATCCGGCCGCCATGGAGCCCGGCGCCCGGCCCGAGGTCGATGACCCAGTCGGCCGACCGGATCGTCTCCTCGTCGTGCTCGACGACGACGACCGTGTTTCCCAGGTCGCGCATCGAGATCAACGTGTCGATGAGCTTGCGGTTGTCGCGCTGGTGGAGGCCGATCGACGGCTCGTCGAGGACGTAGAGCACGCCCATCAGCTTCGAGCCGATCTGCGTGGCGAGCCGGATGCGCTGGGACTCGCCGCCCGAGAGCGACGCCGCCCCGCGCGAGAGGTTCAGATAGCCGATGCCGACGTTGGCGAGAAAGCGCAGCCGGTCCTGGATCTCCTTCAGGATCTTGCCGGCGATCTCCTTCTCCCGCGGCGAGAGCTCGAGGTCCTCGAAGAACGCCATCACGTCGGTGATCGTCTCGGAGGAGACTTCGTCGATCGGACGGCCGCCGACCCGCACGGCGAGAGCCTCGGGCTTCAGCCGCCGGCCCTTGCAGGACGGGCACGGCTCGGCCGACATGTACGCTTCGAGCTCGGCGCGCTGTTCGGGGTTCTCCGTCTCCCGGTAGCGGCGCTCGATCATCGGGACCAGCCCTTCGAACGACGCCTTCCAGTGGTATTCGCCCTTCTCCGCGACGTAGGAGAACTTGATCTCGTCGTCGCCCGACCCATACAGGATGACCTTCTGGGCCGCCTTCGGCAGCTTCGAGAACGGCTGGTCGAGCCGGAACTTGTAGTGCTTCGCCAGCGTCGCCATCTGGCGCGACCGCCAGTTGGTCGAGCCCGGCTTGAGAATCGCGATCGCGCCGCTCTCGATCGAGCGGCCCGGGTCGAGGATGAGGCGGTCGGGATCGGCCTTGAGGTTCGTGCCGAGCCCGGAGCAGGTCGGGCACGCGCCGTAGGGCGAGTTGAAGGAAAAGAGCCGGGGCGTGATCTCGGTCAGCGACGTGCCGCAGTCGGGGCACGCGTAGTTGGCCGAGAGGACCTCCTCGGGACCGTCCGCGACGGACAGGATGATCAAGCCGCCCGACACGCGCGCGGCCGTCTCGATCGAGTCGGCCAGACGCTTCCGGTACTCCTCGTCGTCGGCGGCCTTGGCGACGAGCCGGTCCACGACGATCTCGATCGTGTGCTTCTTCTGCTTGTCGAGCTCGGGCGGGTCGTCGAGGTCCACCATCTGCCCGTCCACGCGGGCCCTGAGGAACCCCTCCTTGACCATCTCCGCCATCTGCTTCTTGTACTCGCCCTTCTTGCCGGCGACGTAGGGCGCCAGGACGACGAACCTGCTGCCGGCCGGCAGGCGCAAGGCGCGATCCACCATCTCCTGGATGGTCTGGGCCTGGATCACGCGGCCGCACTTCGGGCAGTGAGGCTTCCCGACGGAGGCATAGAGGAGCCGCAGGTAGTCGTAGATCTCGGTCACGGTGCCGACGGTCGAACGCGGGTTCCGGGAGGTCGTCCGTTGCTCGATCGAAATGGCCGGCGAGAGCCCTTCGATCGAGTCGACGTCGGGCTTCTCCATCTGCTCGAGGAACTGCCGCGCGTACGCCGAAAGGGATTCGACGTAGCGCCGCTGTCCCTCCGCGAAGATCGTGTCGAAGGCGAGGGACGACTTGCCCGAGCCGGAGACGCCCGTGATGACCACGAGTCGATTCCGCGGGATGTCGCACGAGACGTTCTGGAGGTTGTGCTGACGCGCGCCGCGGATCCGGAGAAAGTCCATGGGGAGGGAGATTCTAATCGCTCGCGGCCGGTGTCCGCCTTTGCGGATTTGGCCCGCAAAAGCTAGAATTGGCGGCACCTCGTCGAGGAAACCGAGACTGCGAAGACCGACGCGACATTGGAGCGCATGAGAGCGGCGCGCGGGCCCCGGTACGAGGGATTGCGCGCCCTCCTGATTCTTCTTTTCCTTCTCCCCGATTCCCCCGCTTCGGCGGCCGTGGACTGCGCCACGCCCGGGCGCGACGGCTCCGGCAGCCTGACGGGCATCGTCAACACCTACTGGCCCGGCACGGCGACGGCGGCGGCGGGCAACACCTCCATCACCCTGGGCGCCGCGAGGGGCGCGCCGGCGGCGCAGACCCCCATCGCGTCGGGCGACCTGCTTCTGGTCATCCAGATGCAGGACGCGAACATCGACTCGTCGAACACGGACTCCTACGGCGACGGGATCGCGGGGGGCAACGCCAGCGGCTACACGGCCCTGCGCAACGCGGGCAAGTACGAGTACGTCGTCGCCTCGAACGCCGTTCCGGTCGCGGGCGGCACGCTCAATCTCATCGGCACGGGCGCGGGAAGCGGCCTGCTCAACACCTACACCAACGCCGCCGCCAACAACACCACGCATGGCCAGCGCCGCTTCCAGGTCGTCCGCGTTCCGCAGTACAGCTCGGCGACTCTGACCTCCGGCCTGACCGCCGCCTCCTGGAACGGGACGACGGGCGGCATCCTCGCCATCGACGTCTCCGGAAACCTGGATCTCGGCGCCGCGACCGTCAGCGTGGATGGCCTGGGGTTCCGGGGCGGCGGCGCGCGTCAGCTGGCGGGCGGCACCGGGGGCTCGAACACCGATTACGTCGAGGCTTCGGGCGGCAACTTCGGCGGCCCCAAGGGCGAGGGCATCGACGGCACGTCCGGCTGGATCTACGACGCCGGCTCCGGGACGACGATCGCCTCGGGAACCGACTACCCGAACCAGGGCAACTCGGCCGACGGCGGCATGGCGCGCGGAGCCCCGGGCAACGCCGGCGGCGGCGGCACCGACGGCAATCCCGCGGCCAACGACCAGAACTCGGGCGGCGGCGGCGGCGGCAACGGCGGCGTCGGCGGCAAGGGCGGCCGGTCCTGGAACAGCGGTCTCGACATCGGCGGCTACGGCGGCAGCCTCTTCCCGGCGTCGATCGCGCAGGTCGTGCTCGGCGGAGGCGGCGGCGCGGGCACGCGCAACAACAGCACCGGCGCCCAGTCGAGCGGCGCGGCCGGCGGCGGCCTCGTCCTGATCCGCGTCGGAACCGTTTCGAACACGGGCACGATCACCGCGCACGGGGCGACCGGGCCGGTGCCCGCCAACGACGGGGCGGGCGGCGGCGGCGCCGGGGGCACGATCGCCTTCACGGCGTTGAACGGAAGCCTGAGCAACCTGACCGTCGGAGCCCACGGCGGCGCGGGGGCGAACGCGTGGCCGACGTCGGGCCCCGGAACCGGCTGCACGAACAACCCGCCGGGAGGAAACTGCAACTACCACGGTCCCGGCGGCGGCGGCGCCGGCGGCGTGATCCTGCTCTCCGGGACCCCGGCGAGCTCCGACGTGGCGGGCGGCGTCAACGGGACGACGACCACCGACGCCAATGCCTACGGCGCCACGTCCGGGGCCGCCGGCACGGTCACGACGAACGTCCTACCGTCCCAGGTTCCGGGCTCGAGCTCCGGCGCCGAGTGCGTGCCGACGCCCACACCGACATTCACGCCGACGTTCACCAGCACGGCGACGCGGACCAATACCGCGACCAACACGCCCACGAACACCTTCACGGCCACGAACACGCCGACGAATACTTTCACGCCGACTCAGACCGCCACGAATACTCCGACCCGGACCAATACGCCCACCAACACGTTCACGCCGACCCTGACCCCGTCGAACACACCGACCAATACCTCGACGCCGAGCCTGACGCCGTCCAACACACCGACCCGGACGAATACGGCGACCAATACGCCGACCAACACGTTCACGCCGTCGAATACGCCGACGAACACGCCGACGAACACGTTCACGCCGTCGAATACGCCGACGAACACGCCCACCAGCACCTTCACGCCGAGCAACACGGCGACGAACACCCCGACTCAGACCTTCACGCCCTCCAACACTCCAACCAACACACCGACCAATACGTTCACACCCAGCAATACCCCGACGAACACCCCGACTCGGACCTTCACGCCCAGCAACACCCCGACCAACACACCGACCAACACGTTCACACCCAGCAACACCCCGACGAACACACCAACCAACACATTCACGCCCAGCAATACGGCGACCAACACGCCCACGAACACGTTCACGCCCAGCAACACCCCGACCAACACGCCGACTCAGACGTTCACCCCGTCAAACACCCCGACGAATACGCCGACTCAGACCTTCACTCCCTCCAACACCCCAACCAACACACCGACCAATACG
>Ga0335070_10003565_pt1 | contig 18184 bp, 20 predicted proteins | sample Lox_Sample_13_FD_206722 | JGI IMG/M metagenome (GOLD analysis project Ga0335070, IMG submission 206722) | Soil microbial communities from Loxahatchee National Wildlife Refuge, Florida, United States - Lox_Sample_1.3 | ecosystem: Environmental > Terrestrial > Soil > Wetlands | place: USA...
GTTTTAAACCTTCCCAACCCAAACGGGGCGGCAAAAGGTTAGGGGGAACACCCAAGTGTATCCCTTGGGTTGGGGGGGTTGGGGTGGCCCCAAGGGCGAGCTCGCAGAGTTTGATCGGCCAGCCGATGAACTGACCTCGAACGAGCTGCAAGCGCTGCTCGATATCATCGAGGAGGAGCTGGCGCGGCGGAAGGCCGAAGAGTCGACGGTTGATGGTGAGGCGGAGCGCGTTGAGGTGGCCGAGATCATCGCGGAACCCGACGCGAGAGCGTGAACTTCACTGGAAAACTCACAGTGAATCCGGTGCCGCGAAGCTCAGGTGGTAGCGGCGGAAACTCTGCTCGACGGACGATCTCCATGGCGCGATCATCCAGGACGGCGTAGCCGGTTGACTGCTGCAGCACCGCTTCGCGCACAGCCGTGTCAGCTCCGAAGGAAATGCGCACGACGGCTCTGCCTTCCCACCCGCGCTCTCGCGCCAACCTTGGGTAATCGGCGCTAACCACTTGCTTGCCGATCTCGCGCTGGCACTGGGCAACGTATGCTTCCTTGACCGAACCTAGGTCCGTTGCACCATGTATCGGCGCAGCTTCACCTGGAGTAGGCGCGTCGATGACGACTCGCTCCGCATCGTCGAGCGTTGTCGGTTCCGCCCGGAAGACCAACCTCACATCTCGAAGCGATGCTAGCAGGCGCTCGTCGCGGGGAAGTGGGAAGGGTTCCGAACGGTAGATTGCGCGTTCTATGCTTTCATCGTAGCTCGTGGCTCCGCTCGACTTCTCTTGCTCCACCGCGACGATCCATCCGCCGCTTAGCAGACGAAGTCTATAGACCGCACTCGCGTCCGAGGGTGTTCCCGGGGGTACCACGAGCTTGCTCTTGATGCGGTCGTGTAACACAGCGCGCCACCGGCCCAGCTCATCCTCTGTCGCGCCTTCTGCCTGCTTCGCAGGGCTCGGGATGCCCATGCCTAGGTGCGCTCTGTAGGCGTCGCGCGCCTGTGCGATCAGATCTTTCCGATGGGCCTCCACATCGCGCTGCACGGAAGCCATCGTGTCGGACGCGTAGCGGTAGGCGCCGCACCGGCTGTTGAAGTCGGCAACCCGCTGGTTGAACTCCTCGACACTGCTGGCATCGCGCTTATTTAGCACCGACCGAACGGCGTCGACCCGAACCGACTCCGCCAAGCAGTAACGCAACTGCGCTTCGGACAGTAGGTATCCGCGCCCGATTGGAGGCAGAGCCTCATCCATGCTGCCCGACGAGCGCGACCCCTGACCCATCTGCAGCCTTTCCACCTCTGCCCGCAACGCCGCAAGCGCAGCCTCACTACGCTGTTGTGCCTCCTCTGCCTGCTCCCGAAGTGCCTTCTCTCGTTCGAGGTCTTGTGTGAGTCGCGCAGTCTCCTGAGCAGACGCAGCGCGCCGCTGCTGGTCCGCCTGGTCACGGCTTCGGATCTCTTCCAGCCGCCGCCTCTGCTCGTCCAACTCGGCTTGCTTGCGGCGGACCGCGCTCTCCAGTTGAGCTATCTGCTGCTCATGCGGAACGACCGCGTTGGCCACCGTGTCCGCTATCCAGTCCACCGGCATCGCAAAGTTGAGATTCTGTGAGTCTTCGCGCGACATCCTCGTGGTAATGCCAACGAGTCTGGCCTCGGCGTCGAATAGGCCGCCGCCGCTCGAGCCTGGAGAGATTGGCGCGCTGGTTTGGATCACGGGCCGGCCTTCGACTTCCCAGAGTTGAGAGATCAGACCCGGAGTCAGTGTGTGACGAAGGCCTTGGGGATTGCCAATTGCGTACACCTGCTCGCCAACCCGGAGCCCTTGGATGCGACGCAGTCTGGCTGGTGGGATGCTGCCCGTCGGCGCGCGCAGTAGACATAGATCCTGGCGCGCAGCTCGGCTTACTTTCGACGCCGGTAGGAGCTCCTCACCGATTTCTGCGAACACAGTCGCCCCGCCGTCAATCACGTGACAGTTTGTAGCAATTCGATCTTGAGCGACGATGACCCCGCTCCCGAAGGAGACAGCCTTATCAGCCTTGTCGAGAACGAGCACTGCGACCACGCTTGACTTCGCCAGCAGATAGACGTCCTCGCCCGACAGCGCCAGCGCCGCGGAAGCCTGACCTAGCATGCACAGCAGGAGCGTGAACCTGGCGATGGGCATGATTAGCGTCGCTTCAAATCGGGCCGCAGCACCTTGATCTGCTCGCCGAGTACGTATGGATCTTCGACGTCTCCGCCGGCCGCGAGGACTTTCTTGAACGCTTCACTGTAGACACTCAGTGGTACCTTCTTCAGTTCGATATCGGCACGGATCTCGGCATCTGAGAGGTCCTCGAAGGTCATCTCGAATGCCTCCCACTCTCGCCGCTTAGCCTCACCCCACGCCTCCAGGTGTTGCTCGATGAGATCGTCCGCCTCGGGTTGAGACAATCCTCGAGGAAGCGCTACGCCAAAGTAGCCAAAGAAGGCCTTCTGGAGCGCGCTCGCGGGACGGTTGCGCCACGCCTCTTGGTTCGCCGCGCTCAGCATCAGCTTTGCGACCTCGTGGCGGGCGCGGGTTTCGTTCCTGACTTCGGGTTGCAGCACTACCCCGAAGTGCTTGAGGATGTCAGCGTTTTCCTCGTCCGCCGGCTCGAAGAGCCCGATCACATCGGAGGCTTGACCCTTACTCAGGATCCGACCGCCGGTGTCGATATGCATCCGAGCCAGGCGCGCAAGCTGGCGCTCGGTGGCGTCGTCGTAGAACCACCTCGGGAAAATGCCGCGCGATTGCGGTTGCCGATGCTCCTCCGCAAGCGCCCAACGCTCCCGAAGCCACCCGATATTCGCATCCAGAACGCGTTGCATGTCTTCCATGGAGCGCGCTGGGGTGTCAGGGCTTCGGCTGGGTGCCCTCTTGCGAGGCGTCATCACATAGGCCAGCACGGCAGCAATGAGGATGACGAGGAGTAGCTCCATGCGCTTGACCTCTGACTCAGCCGCGCCCGCTGAGCTGGCGTGCGCCGTCGGGCAGTTGTCGCTTTCCTACTAGGCTTGATTCTACGCGGTCAATGGTGCGTTGACGAAGTGTGGCGGGCGGGGATTTTTCTGAAGGGGCCAAGGGTGAAAATTGCGCGTGATCGTTTGCCCCCTGCCGGCGGGGTGCCGGCCCTCCGGGGTGGTCCGGGCTCGGCCGGCTGCGTCCCGGCCGGCGGCCGCGGGACACTCATGGGACACTGCGGGACAACAATCGGCAGTAACCCGCAATCGATCACAGCAACAGATCTCCCGGAAACCCGCGTCCTGTCTTGTTCTCGGTGGTTGCCGGTTGTTGTGGATTGTTGGCCGGGTCCAGACTTAAAATCCCTCGGCGCAAGCCATGCCGGTTCGAGCCCGGCTCCGGGCACAGCGGCGTCGTCGCCCGCGGGACGCCGTTACCCTTGGCTTCCGTCTGAATCAAGCGTTCCATGTAGCGCCATCCCTGCGCCAGAACCTCGCGCACGAGGTCGAGCCGGCTGGTCAACTTCCGTGCCCCGCGGACGTGAGCAAACCCCAATAGCAAGAGAGGCGTTCTTCCCCCTCGGCCTAAAGTTCACTTTCTGAGCTACCGTTAAAGCCAGTATCTGCGGCCGAACGCCGTAGTGTGCACCTTGTCGGTTCTGAGGGCAGGCGCCCCGGCTCCTACTCCGCAGCCCTATTCCATGCTGGTAATCGTCGGTTTCCTCATCATCTTCGCCGCGGTGTTCGGCGGGTTCGCGGCCGCAGGCGGTCATCTCGGATCGATGCTCCAGCCGGTGGAGCTGGTCATGATCGGTGGGTCGGCGCTCGGCGCGTTCCTGGTGGCCAACTCGGGCAAGGTCGTGAAGGGCACGCTCAAGGCGTTGCCATCGGTGTTCAAAGGCTCGAAGTTCACCAAGAGCCTGTACCTCGAACTGCTCTCTCTGCTGTATGACATCCTGGCGAAGGTGCGCAAAGAGGGCTTGATGTCGATCGAGGGCGACGTCGACAACCCGGAGCAGAGCCCGATCTTCAGCAAGTACCCGCGCATTCTCGCCGATCATCACGCGGTGGAGTTCCTCACCGACTACCTGCGCCTGATGGTAGGCGGAAACTTGAACGCCTTCGAGATCGAGAACCTGATGGACGTCGAGATCGAGACCCATCACCACGAGGGCGAGATCCCGATCGGTGCGATCAACAAGCTGGCGGACGGCTTGCCTGCGTTCGGTATCGTGGCGGCGGTCATGGGCGTGGTGCACACCATGGAGTCGGTGGGCATCCCGCCCTCCGAGCTGGGGAAGCTGATCGCCGCGGCGCTGGTCGGAACCTTCCTCGGTATTCTGCTTTCGTATGGCTTCGTCGGACCGCTCGCGACGCTGCTCGAGCACAAGCTCGGCGAGGGCACCAAGATGCTCCAGTGCATCAAGGTTACCTTGCTCGCCAGCCTCAACGGTTATGCGCCGCAAGTCGCGGTGGAGTTCGGGCGCAAGGTGCTGTATTCCACCGAGCGGCCAAGCTTCAACGAGCTGGAAAGCGAAGTGAAGCAGCGCAAGGGGAAGTAGCCCCGGGCGCCCGCGGCCATGAGCGACGAGTCCCAACGGCCGATCATCGTCAAGCGCATCAGGAAGGCTGCGCACGGTCGTCACGGCGGCGCATGGAAGCTCGCCTACGCGGACTTCGTGACCGCCATGATGGCGTTCTTTCTGCTGATGTGGCTGCTGGGGTCGACCACGAAGGCGGATCTGCAAGGCATCGCCGAGTACTTCAAGACCCCGCTGAAGGTGGCGCTGTTCGGCGGCTCCGGGGCAGGGGAGAGCAGCAGCGTGATCCGCGGGGGCGGCACCGACCTGCAACGCACCGCTGGCGAGCAGAAGCGCGGCGACAACAATACCGGCATGCGCGTCAGCGACCTCAAGCAGGCCGAGCAGGAACTGGCCAAGCGCGAGAAGAAGGCGCTGCGCGAGCTCAAGGGCAAGGTGGAAGCGGCGATCCTGGCCAATCCCACGCTCAGCCAGTTCCGCAACCAGCTGCTGATCGATATCACCACGGAAGGCCTGCGCATCCAGATCGTTGATGAACAGAACCGCCCGATGTTCGCGATCGGCAGCGCGCAACTGCAGCCCTACACGCGGCAGATCGTGCACGAGATCGGCCTGCTGCTCAACGACGTGCCGAACCGGATCAGTCTCTCGGGCCATACCGATGCGACGCCGTACTCGGGCGGCGACCGCGGGTACAGCAACTGGGAGCTGTCCTCCGACCGCGGCAATGCCGTGCGGCGCGAGCTGCTGGCAGGAGGCATGCAAGAAGGCCAGATCGCACGCGTGGTCGGCCTGGCTTCCGCGGTGCTGCTCGACCCCAACGACCCGTACAACCCGATCAACCGTCGCGTGAGCATCATCGTCATGAACAAGAAGGCCGAGGAAGCGGCGTTGCACGACGGCGGAACGGTCGAGATCAATGACGCCAGCGACCTGAACAAGGAGGCTCTTAGTGGGACAGCCTCGGGCTCCTGACTGCGGTCCGGTTCCGGACTTCGGTGCTGCGCTGCCCAGACTAGGCGAGCGGCTTGCCCGCACACCTCCGCTACTGATAGCGCTGCTGGCGCAACTGATGGCGGTGGCGGCGGTGCTGCCTCTTGCTCAAGCCGAGGCGCTGCCGCTGCCAGCCTGGGCCCTGCATGGGGTGACCGCCGCGGCCGCCAGTGCCATGCTCGGCCTGCCGAGCTGGTGGCTGCTAATCAACCTGAGCTTCGTTCCGGCCGCGCTCTGGCTGTGCGCCGCAGAGCTGGACCCTGCCTGGTTCCTCGTCGCGTTCGCCGCAATGGTGGCGGTGTTCTGGACCACTTATCGCTCCCGCGTCCCGTTGTACCTGAGCGGTCGAAGCGCATGCGACGCGCTGGCCGACCTCCTGCCCCAGGAGCGCGCGTTCCACCTCGTCGATCTGGGGTGTGGGTTCGGTGGCGTGCTGGATCGGTTGAGCCGGCGCTTTGCGCAGGGGCGGTTCCGCGGCGTAGAGATCGCGCCGCTCCCGGCCTGGATCGCCAGCCTACGCGCCCGCTGCGGCGCGCGGTTCGAGGTGACACGCGGCGACTTCTTTTCGCTCGACCTGTCGGAATGCGACGTGATCTATGCGTTCCTGTCGCCCGCAGCGATGGAAGCACTGTGGGCCAAGATCAAGCGTGAGGCGCGCCCGAGTACGCTGTTCATCAGCAACAGCTTCGGCGTGCCGGGTGTCGAGCCGCACCAACTTGTCCCGCTGGGGCGCGGCGGGCGCGTGCTCTACGTCTGGCGCCTCTAGCAACCCGCGTCCGGAGGGCGGCATGCGCTCCCTGCAAGAGTGGGTCAAGGCGCTGGGCGGCTACGACATCCCGGTGCTGCGCGAGACTGTGTCCGAGATAAACCGGATGCGGGCCGACGAGGACCGCGTCACCGCACGCGACGTGGCCGACGTGACTTTGCGCGATCCGCTCATGACGCTGCGGGTCCTGCGCTTCTCTCAGGCGCGCCTGACCAGTCGCCAGCCGACGGAGGTGACCACTGTCGAGCATGCGCTGATGATGCACGGCCTGGCCAACTTCTTCCGCCAGCTACGCGAGCCCAGGGCGCTCGAAGACACGCTGGCCGCGGCGCCGCATGCGTTGAGCGGCGCGCGCCATGTGCTCAGCCGCGCGTATCATGCAGCGATCAACGCGCGCAACTTCGCAGCGCTGCGGCATGATCTGGAAGGGGAGGAGGTGACGGTCAGCGCCCTCCTGCACGATCTCGCCGAGATCCTGCTCTGGTGCGTAGCGCCGCCGTTGGCCATGCAGATCGAGCACATGTTGCTCGGCAATCGCAGCCTGCGCAGCGCCTCCGCGCAGCGCGCGGTGCTCGGCTTCACTCTCGGGGAGCTGCAGATCGCCTTGACCAAGGAATGGCGCCTGCCGCGGTTGCTGCAGGATCTGATGGACGATCGCAAGGCCCAGAATCCCCGCGTGCTGACGGTGCGGGCGTCGGTCGCGCTGGCCAGGCACAGCGCGCACGGATGGGACGACCCGGCGCTGCCGGACGACTACGCCGCGCTCCAGCGGCTGACCGCGCTGCCGCCGGACCAACTCGCGCGCTGGGTGCGTCAGTGCGCCTTGCAGGCCGCGCGCAAATGGACTTGGTTCGGCGTGCGTCCCGCAGCGGCGTGGCTTCCGCTGTTGCCAGGGGACTGGCCCGCCAGCGCAGCCGATTGCGAGATAGGCGAGCCACGCGCAGCATTGATTGGGCGCGTGATCGATCAGCTATCGCAGTGCGCCCGGCCGCAGGCCGACGTTGCTACCGTGATCGCATTGGTCTTTTACGCACTGCAGCAGGGGATCGGGCTGCGCCGCCTGTGGTTCGGCACCATCGCACAGACCGGCGGTAGGGTGGAAGCCCGCCAAACGCTGCTCCTCGATCCCGGGCTGATGCCCGCGGATCTCAGCTTCGATCTGGCTGCCTGCCATCTGTTCGCCAAGCTGATGGAGCGCCCGCAGGGGGTCTGGTGCAACCCGACGAACCAGACCCGGCTAGCGCCGTTGCTTCCGGGAGCATTGGCCGCACGAGCGGAAAAATCCGAGTTCTTCGCCACGTCGATCCACGTGCGTGGCACGCCGTATGCCTTGCTGTATGCCGATTGCGGATCGCGCAACGTCGCGTTCGACGAAGGAGCGTACTCCGCGTTCAAGCAGCTTGGCACAGCGACCGGGCAGGCGCTCGAGCGCGTGACCGGCTGAGCCCGTGCGGCAGCTCTGGTATGTTCGACGACAAGGACAGATCAGCGGACCTTTCCCGTTTGCCGCGATCGAGCAGGACTTTCTGCTCGGTCGACTGCAGCTCCACGACGAGCTGAGCGAAGACCGCGCCAGCTGGGTGCGAGTAGCTGAGCAGCCAGAGATCGCCGTGATCGTCACGGCTCAAGCCGCCGAGCCGCAGGACCCCGAGAATCGCAACTGGAACCTTGAGCGGCTGGCCGCGCTGCGGCGCTGGGCTGATCAGCGAACAGGAGCGGACCGGCGAGAGCAGGGCGCCCATGCGCCCGACAGCGGACGTCGCCACGGCGAGCGCCGGGAGCCTGAGGCTGCCCTGCGCGGGCCCGATGCAAGCGCGCGATCCGCACCGTCGGTTCAACCGCGCGGAGCATGGCGCCTGGTCGCCGCTATACTGGCGCTCGTCATCCTCATCCTGATCGCCATCGCTTATCACGTGGGCACGGTCGTGCCGGTCCCGGTGCGACTGGGATAACGCCCGCGGCCGCGCCGGCTGACGCGGGCGAAGCGCGACCGCGCCAGCATATGAAGCACATCACGTCCCGCGACAACCCAATCTATCGCGGCCTGCTGCAGCTAGCGGCCTCGCCGCGCGACCGTCGAGCATCCGGCCGTATGCTCCTGGATGGCCTGCACCTTCTGGCAGCCTACCGCGACGCGTATGGGATGGAGCAGATGCAGGTGATCGCCCGCAGCTCGGTCACGGAGCGGCCGGATATCGCGCGATGGCTGCGCGTGGGCACCCAGTCGATCGTACTGGCCGACGGGCTGTTCGACGCCCTATCGCCAGTAGAGACTCCCGGCGGTATCCTGGCGGCGGTTCCGATCCCGAGGGGCCCAGCTACCGAGCCGCCCGCGGAAGGCTTCCTGGTGCTGCTGGATGGAATCCAGGATCCCGGGAACCTGGGCTCCATCCTGCGCAGCGCCGCGGCAGCCGGCGGCACCGAGGCGTACCTCTCGGGCCAATGCGCCGATCCCTGGTCCCCTAAGTGCCTGCGAGGCGGAATGGGAGCCCAATTCGCCTTGCACATCGAAGATCGCGCGGACCTGCCGGCAACGGCAGCAGCATTCCAGGGGGTGCTGCTCGTCCTGGAACCGTCTGCGTCCGCATCCCTGTTCGACCTGGACCTCTCGGCAGGAAAGATGGCTTTCATTCTCGGCAGCGAAGGCGGGGGTATCGATCCTCGCCTGAGAGCGCTCGCACAGCGGCCAGTGCGTATCCCGATGCACCCGGGCGTCGAGTCCCTTAACGTGGGAGCGGCGGCGGCGGTGTGCTTCTTCGAATGGGCTCGCCAGCGCAAGCTTCGTGCGGCGAACTGATGTCGCCTTGGGTCGCTGGCGCACAGCGCGTCAATGGAAAAGGCCTGGGCTGTGTTAGGGCCCAGGCCTTTCTCTCCAGCGCGGGAGTCCCCCGTTCACCCGTGGTTGCGTGAGGATGAGGCTCTAAGGCCAACACCCCGAGGGGCCGGTGGAGCGATGAGTCCCCGTCGCATTATCGGGGAACCCGATTGGCGGAGTCAGGGGGTTGCCTCCACGCGCCGCTTTCTCCGCGATCCTCGTCGGGATGAACCCCGCGCCGGGGTTCACCCGAATCGCGCAGGGAACAAAGGCGCCTTTCACGCCCTTCGAGTTCCCGCACCAGGCGGCGCAAACTACGACCTCAGGCCCAGGCAGTTCCACCGAGCGTCACGCCTACCGGCGCTCGTTAGCGCATATCCAAGCCCGGAGAAGCCCTGGCGCGCTTGGCGCACCTTGAAGCGGTCCTGCGTCCGCCTTGCCCCCGCCTCGATGCGCGAAGTGGAGGGTAGCAGTTATAACTGGGCCGGCTTTGACCCGCGTCAAGGAACCACAACGCGCCATCTCACCCGGAACAGATCACGCAGCGGCAGGGATCAATCTCATAGCCGTACGCATGCTCCTTGGGCGACACGCATATCGCCTCCGCGATGTATTTTACATAATACACATTATGCGCATCTAGCTAACTAAGAGTGCTGAGGTCGGCCTCCTGACTATGGGACGACGCAGGCCGCTGCACGGCGGAACAGGTCTAAGAAGTTACGCGAAGTTTCTTCTTCAACATTTTCTTTTGTAGTATTTTTCAAGTTTGCTATCTCGCCCGCAACCAACCTCACGAAGGCCGGTTCGTTGCGTTTTCCGCGATGCGGGACAGGTGCTAGGTACGGCGAGTCGGTCTCCACCAACAATCGCTCCAGCGGCACGCGCCTGGCCACATCCTTGACGGCCGTGGCGTTCTTGAACGTCACAATGCCCGCGATCGAGATCATGAAGCCCATGCCCATGGCCTGTTCGGCCACCTCCCATGTCTCGGTGAAGCAGTGCATGACACCACCCACGGCTTCGGCACCCTCTTCACGCATGATGCGCAGCGTGTCCTGCGCCGCGGCTCGCGTGTGGACGATGAGCGGTAACCCCGTCTGACGCGCTGCGCGGATGTGCCGTCGGAAGCGTTCGCGCTGGGTTTCACCGGTGTGGCCCTGTCGATAATAGTCGAGTCCGGTCTCGCCGATGGCGACGACCTTGGGATCATCGGCCAACGTCACCAGCCGCTCGACAGCGGGCTCTTCACCGCCCGCATGACCCGGATGAACACCCACACTCGCGCACAGGTTGCCGATCGAGCGGGCCAGGCTCAGGGTCCGAGGCAGAGTTTCCAGGCTCACCGAAACGCACAGTGCGCCGGAAACCCCTGCCGCCGCCATGCGTGCTAGGACGTCACCGCGGTCCGCATCGAACTCGGGGAAGTCGAGGTGGCAGTGCGAGTCTACCAGCGGCACGGTGCGCCGCTACAGGGTGTGCGTCGGGCGGTTGAGCCCGATCTGACCGCTCAATAATGTCTCGATTCGGCCGCGCACCAATACGCCGCTCTCGTCGTCTCGGAACTGGACGCCGACCCCTTGGACCCGATTGCCATGGCACCCGGGCGGGGTGACCCAGACCACCTTTCCCGCAACCGGCAGCTTGGTCGGATCATCCATTAGGCTGATCAGCATGAAGATTTCGTCCCCCAAGCGGTAGGTGCGGGCGGTGGGTATGAATACCCCGCCGCCCTTGATGTACGGCATGTACGCCGCATACAGGATCGATTTTTCCTTGATATTTAAAGAGATAGCACCTGGTCTCACAGGGTTCGGCGATGCGTTATCTGCAGCCATTCAGACTCACCTCGAAGCGGCGAAGAGGTTGCGGTAGCCGATCAAGCAACTCTCAGCGACAAGCCGCGGGTTCAGCGGATGTTCCAGAAGTCGCACGGCAGATTGGAGTTCGCGCAGAAACCCGAGCAGAGCGGACAGATCGGCCAGCCCAGCGATGCGATGCAAGATCTGGGCGCAACCGGGGTAATAGCGCGGATCTCCAGCGAGCCTGACCAGCATCAAGTCATGACACCATCGTTGCAGCGAAGCGACAATGATCGGCAACGTTTCCCCGTCGATCTCCCGGCTGAGCTCGACCGGATCGGCCTCGGGCGCGTCGAGGAAGCGGTCCACCAGCCACTTGCGAACCTTGGCATGCTCTGGCACCTCGGCCGCCAGGGCATGAAGCGGCGCCCCGCCAGCCCAGGCTAGGGCCTCAGACGCGTCGCGCGCTCCCTGCTCCGCCAGCCATGCCAGCGCTGACTGACGTGGCGGAAGCTGGAACGGGAGCCGCAGACAGCGGCTGCGTACCGTCGCCAGCACACTCTGAGGACGATGCGTCACCAGGAGGAAATGACGGCCGGGCGGCGGCTCCTCGAGCGTCTTGAGCAGAGCGTTTGCCGCACTCGGGTGCAATCGCTCGGCCTCCAGGATCAGCACCGCCTTGCGCTGACCGTAGTGAGGCGCCAAGTGAATGAAGTCGTTCAAGTCGCGCACCTGCTCGACCTTGATCCAGCGGCTCCGTGCCACGCGCTTCCCTGCACGCGCCTCGGCCCCCTCGGTTGCATCTGCATCGCCGTCGTCGCCACCCGGCTGAAGCACCCGGTAGTCGGGATGGTTGCCCGACTCGATCAGGCGGCACGCCTGGCAGGCGGCGCAGCCACCGCTCGCGGTCGGTTCCTGGCACAGCAGCCATTGCGCCACCGCGTGCGCGAACTCGCTCTTGCCGACCCCTTTTGGGCCTGCCAGAAGCAGGGGCTGCGGCGGAGGTTCGCCCCGGGCAACCAAGGCGCGCCACACCGGTTCGGTCCAGGCGTGGATCACAGCAAGCCGCGCTCCCGCAGAACCGAGACCAGCGTCTCACGGACCGAATCGATTGGCCGGTTGCCATCCACGACGGCGAAACGATCCGGATCGCGATCCGCTCGCGCCAGGTAGCCGGCACGCACGCGCTCGAAGAACGCACGCTGCTCGCGCTCGAAGCGATCCAGCGCTTTGCCTTGTGCCAGGCGCTCCATCGCCACGTCCAGCGGGGTATCGAACAGGACCGTCAGATCGGGTTGCACATCCGCGTGCACGAGTTGCTCGAGCGTCTCCAGTTTCCTCAGATCCACTTCGCGGCCCCAGCCCTGATAGGCAAAGGTCGCGTCGGTGAAGCGATCGCACAGCACCCACTCCCCCGCGGCCAGCGCGGGCCGGATGACGCGTGCCAGGTGCTCCTGGCGCGCCGCGAACATCAGCAGGGTCTCAGCCAACGGGTCCACCTGCTGCCCCGGCTGCAAGAGCAGCTCGCGCAGCCGTTCTCCCAGGGGGGTTCCCCCGGGCTCCCGCGTCACGCGCAGCGTGCGCCCGGCCGACGCGAGCAGCTCGGCCAGCCATGGGACGTGCGTGCTCTTGCCCGCGCCGTCGATGCCTTCCACAGTAATGAACATGCCCACCATCAAGCCAAAGTGCAGATCAGCGCTTGAGCTGGTACTTCTGCACCGCCCGATTATGCTCCTCGAGAGTAGCGGAGAACTCCGATGACCCGTCGCCGCGCGCCACGAAGTACAGGGCTGCGCTCGCCGCCGGCTTCAGTGCAGCCTCGAGCGCCGCCTGCCCCGGCAGCGCGATCGGGGTGGGCGGGAGCCCGCCGCGCGTGTACGTGTTGTAGGCCGTGTCCGACTCCAAGTCCTGGCGCCGCAAGTTGCCGTCGAAACGTTCGCCCAGCCCGTAGATCACGGTCGGATCGGTTTGCAGCCGCATGTCCCGCTTGAGGCGGTTCACGAAGACCGCCGCAATCTTGTCGCGATCGGCCTCGCGGCCGGTCTCCTTCTCCACGATCGACGCCATGATCAGCGCTTCATAGGCAGACGCGTAGGGCAACCCCGACGCCCTGCTCTGCCACAGCGCGGAGAGCTTTGCTTGCATGGTACGGTAGGATCGAGCCAGGATCTTCAGATCGCTGCTGCCAGTGGCGAAGTAATAGGTGTCGGGAAAGAACAGGCCCTCCGCATGGGTTTCGGGCGCACCCAGCCGTTGCATCACCTCCGCTTCGCTCAGCCCGTGGGTGTCGTGGGTCACGCCCGTGTGAGCATCCAACGCCGCTCTGAGCTGCTGAAAGGTCCAGCCCTCGATGAAGGTGACGGACGCCTGGGTGACATCCCCGCGGGCGATCTTCCTGAGCAGACCGAGCGGCGCCAGTCGCTCGGGCAGCTCATAGCTGCCGGCTTTGAGATCGTTGGCCTGGCCCATGAGGCGCGCCATCCACTCGAATGACCAAGGCTCGCGCAGCACGCCGTTACGAACCAGATCGCGCGCCACCCCTTTCAACGGGCGACCTTTGGCGATAACCAGTTCGCGCGCTTGCGCCGGCACCTCGACGGTGGCAAAGGCAAACCACGCCAGCCACCCCGCAGCCGAAAGCAGCACCGGCAGCGCAATGAGGGCCACCACCTTAAGCCAGCGCCAGAGGAATCGCATCGCTCGCCTCCATACCAGTTGGGCGTGCTATCCCCAGCAACAGCCGTTCCCGCGCGTGGACGCCGAGCGTCGGCAAGCGCGACGCCAGCGCTCAAACCGCCCGGATAACGATGGTGCCGTTGGTACCGCCGAACCCGAAGGAGTTCGAGAGGGCTACGCGGATCCGCATCTTGCGCGGGACGTTGGGCACATAGTCCAAATCGCATTCCGGGTCCGGGACATGGAGGTTGACGGTCGGCGGCGCGACCTGGTCGCGCAAGGCTAGCGCGGTGAACACGGCCTCCACGCCACCGGCGGCACCGAGCAGGTGGCCGGTCATGGACTTGGTTGAGCTCACTGCCAGGCGCTTCGCATGATCGCCGAAGCAGCGCTTTACCGCGATGGTTTCGGCGATGTCGCCCAGCGGCGTCGAGGTTCCGTGCGCGTTGATGTAGTCGATCTCGTCGAGGTTGATGCGACCGTCCTTCAGGGCGTTCGTCATGCAGCGACGGGCGCCATCCCCGTCGGCGCAGGGCGCCGTCATGTGATGGGCATCCGCACTCATCCCGTAGCCGGCCAGCTCGCCATAGATCTTCGCGCCACGCTTGCGCGCGTGCTCCATCTCTTCCAGCACCAACACGCCGGCGCCCTCCCCCAGCACGAAACCATCGCGCTCCTTGTCCCAGGGGCGGCTGGCGGCCATGGGGTCCGCGTTGCGGGTGGACAGCGCGCGCATCGCGGAAAACCCCCCTACTCCCAACGGGCAGATCGTAGACTCCGAGCCCCCCGCGATCATCACGTCCGCGTCGCCATACTGGATGAGGCGGGCCGACTCGCCGATACAGTGGTTGGCGGTGGTGCAGGCGGTGACCATGGCCAGGTTCGGGCCCTTCAAGCCGTACATGATGGACAGATTGCCCGAGACCATGTTGATGATCGCGCCGGGGATGAAGAACGGCGAAATGCGCCGCGGTCCGCTGTCAATCAATGTGCGCAAGGTATCTTCGATCATCGGCAGGCCGCCGATGCCCGATCCGATGTTCACACCGATGCGGTCCGCGTTGGCGTCCGTCACGGCTATACCCGAATCCTTGATCGCCTCCACGGCAGCCGCTGTCCCGTAGTGCACGAACAGGTCGAAGCGGCGTGCCTCCTTGGGATTCAGGTAGCGGCCCACGTCGAAGTCCTTCACCTCGCCCGCGATCTGCGCGGCGAACGGCGCCGCGTCGAACCGGGTGATCCGGGTGATGCCGGACTTGCCGGCGAGGATGTTCGCCCAGGCCTGCTCTACGCCGATCCCGACCGGGCTGACGATTCCCAGCCCGGTGATGGCGACTCTGCGCGTGGACAAGATGGCTCCGCGGGGGGACTGGCCGACACGGCTGGCGCCAGGACGGCGCGCCGCGTCAGCCGTTCACTGCTTGAGATTTGCGTTGATGTAGTCGACGGCCTGCTGCACGGAGGTGATCTTCTCGGCCTCCTCGTCCGGGATCTCGCACTGGAACTCCTCCTCCAGGGCCATGACCAGTTCCACCGTATCCAGAGAGTCGGCGCCCAGATCCTCGACGAACGTCGATCCCGGCTTGATATCCGCCTCGTTCACTCCGAGCTGCTCGGCGACGATCTTCTTGACACGTTGCTCAATGGTTTCCATCAAGTTGCCCTTCCTGGTTACGAGAAGAAGATGGCTGGGACGCAGATCCGCTTGCTCAGCCAGCGTCCCTTTACGGCCCCGCCTTCCAGCGAATTGTTCTCGGCCGGGCCTGAAACAAAACCGGCGCATTCTACCAAATTTGACCTGCACGGACTTCCGACAGCGCGCCGTTTGCCGCGCGAACCCCGACCGCGCAGGGTCGTGTGCACGGCCGCTCGGATCCGGTTATCGCATCAGCATACCGCCGTTGACGTCCAGCGTGACGCCAGTGATATAAGCTGCCGCTGGCGAAGTCAAAAACGCCACCGCGGCGGCCACCTCCTGCGGCTGGCCGAACCTGCCCAGCGGTATGTGTTGCGCATAAGCCTCGCGCTGCGCCGCCGGCAAGCTCTTGGTCATGTCGGTTTCGATGAACCCGGGAGCCACGCAGTTCACCGTGACGCCGCGGCTGCCGATCTCGCGCGCGAGCGACTTGCTGAACCCCACCACCCCAGCCTTCGCCGCCGCGTAGTTGCTCTGCCCGGGGTTACCCATCTCGCCCGACACCGAGACCACGTTGACGATGCGTCCCTCGCGCGCCCTGACCATATCTCGGACCAGCAGTCGGCAAAGTCGGAACACAGACTTCAGGTTCGTGTCCATGATCTCGTCCCACTCTTCGTCCTTCATGCGCATCAACAGGTTGTCGCGCGTGATCCCGGCGTTGTTGATCAGCGCATACACCCGGCCGAATTCGGCCTGGACGGCTTGGGTGACCTGCTGCATGCGCGGCTCGTCCATGACGTTCAGCACGTAACCGCGGCCGCGCACGCCCTCCTGCTGCAGCAGCGCGGTGAGTTCGGCAGCGCCGGCTTCGGACGTGGAGGTGCCGGCCACCGTGGCGCCCTGGCGCCCGAGTTCGAGGGCGATGGCCCGACCGATGCCGCGGCTGGCACCCGTTACCAGTGCGAGTTTCCCTTCGAGTGGTTGCATGCCTGGTTCGATTCGATGGTCGCGTGGATAAACGGTGAAGCCGGTTGGCCGGCTATGTCGCCGTGGCCAGCTGGAGCAGGGCGTCGGCGTCCTTGATCGCGAGCGCCTCCATTCCCGGTGCGATGCGCTTGTTGAGCGCGGTGAGCACGCCGCCGGGGCCGCACTCGAGGATCCTGGTGGCACCGCGCTGTGCGATCGCATGCACGGTCTCGACCCAGCGCACCGAGTGGGAGAGCTGCCGCACCAGCGAATCGCGGATCGCGGTAACGTCGGTCGCGGCGGACACGTCGACGTTGTTGATCACGGGAACCTCCGGTGCCCTGATGGCGGTCAGCGCCAGGCGCTGTGCGAGCCGCCCAGCGGCCGGCCCCATGAGCGAGCAATGGGAAGGCGCCGACATGGGCAGCGTCACGGCGCGCTTCGCACCGCGGGCCCGGGCGAGCTCTATGCCGCGGGCCACTGCCTCACGATGGCCGGCAATGACCACCTGGCCTGGTGCATTGAAGTTGGCGGGTTCCAGGACCTGATCTTGCGCCGCTTCCGCGCACACCGCTCGGATGGCCTCGTCGTCCAAGCCGAGCACGGCCGCGATGGCGCCCACCCCTTCGGGAACGGCCTGCTGCATGGCCTGCGCGCGGAACCGCACCAGCGGCAGGGCGTCGCGGAACGATAGCGCGCCGGCGGCAACCAGCGCCGTGTACTCGCCCAGGCTGTGTCCCGCGACTACCAGCGGTGTCTTGCCGCCCGCCTCGATCCAGGCGCGATACAGCGCATAGCCGGCGGTCAGCATCACCGGCTGCGTGTTGACCGTCTGATTCAGCTCCTCTGCCGGGCCGTTGGCCACCAGCGCCCAAAGATCCTGATCTAGCACGGCGCTGGCCTGGTCGAACGTACGCCGCACTGCAGGCAAGCTCTCGTAGGGCCCCATCATGCCTGCGGTCTGCGAACCTTGCCCCGGGAATGCCAATGCAATCTGCATTGCGGTTGCTAGCCCCACCTCACCAGGCAGGCGCCCCACGTGAACCCGCCGCCGACTGCCTCCAGCAGCACGTGCTGGCCGGGCTTGATGCGCCCGGCGCGCACCGCTTCGTCGAGCGCCAACGGGATGGACGCGGCCGAGGTATTCGCATGCCGGTCGACGGAAACCACCACGCGCTCCATCGACAGACCCAGCTTGCGTGCCGTCGCCTCGATGATGCGAATGTTGGCCTGATGCGGAATCAACCAGTCGATGTCCGACTTGTGCAACCCGGTGGCCGCGAGCACCTCGCCAACCAGCTCCTCCAGGACCTTGACCGCGAACTTGAACACCGTGCCGCCTTCCATCGTCACGAACGGCTTGCCGCGCACGGCGCCCCGCTCCACCTGGCCGGGCACCGCCAGCGCGTCGGTGTAGCTACCGTCCGCATGCAGGCGGCCGGCGAGGATACCGGGCGCGTCGCTCGCGGCCAGTACGACAGCGCCAGCGCCATCGCCGAACAGGACGCAGGTGGCACGATCGCTCCAGTCGAGGATGCGAGAGTAGACTTCAGCGCCGACCACCAACGCATAGCGGCAGTGGCCCGCACGCACGAACAGGTCTGCCGTGGTCAACGCATAGACGAACCCGCTGCACACCGCCTGAACATCGAAAGCCGGGCACTGATGCACGCCGAGCTTGGCCTGCACGATGCATGCGGTGCTGGGAAAGATCATGTCGGGCGTAGTGGTGGCCACTACGATGAGCCCCAGATCGCGTCCCTGGATTCCCGCCGCATCCAGTGCGCGGCTGGCGGCAGCCAGCGCCAGGTCGCTAGCGAGTTGCCCGTCGGCTGCGATATGACGCTGGCGAATCCCGGTGCGGGACACGATCCATTCGTCGGTCGTATCGACCATCCGCTCGAGATCGCGGTTGGTGAGCACGCGTTCCGGGAGGTAGCTGCCGGTTCCCACGATGCGCGAGTACACCTCAGGCGGCTCCCTGGAACTTGTCCGGCTCC
>Ga0335070_10003566_pt1 | contig 18182 bp, 19 predicted proteins | sample Lox_Sample_13_FD_206722 | JGI IMG/M metagenome (GOLD analysis project Ga0335070, IMG submission 206722) | Soil microbial communities from Loxahatchee National Wildlife Refuge, Florida, United States - Lox_Sample_1.3 | ecosystem: Environmental > Terrestrial > Soil > Wetlands | place: USA...
CCACGTGGTGCGGGCCTTGCCGTGCCGCCCTGCCGCACTTGAACGAACTCACCGCCCGATATAAAAACAAGCCGGTCCGGTTCATTTCCATTACCGACGAGGAAGAATGGAAGGTGAGAGCCTTTCTCTCTGTGAATCCCATCGCGGGCTGGGTCGGAATCGACCGAGAAGGCTCGCTTTATAAAGCATTCGGCTTCGTGAGCATACCTCAGACAATCCTAGTCGACCGGAAAGGACATGTTGCGGCCCTCATGCAACCTTCTGAGCTAACAACCGCAGTCCTGGACAATCTATTGGCCGGGCGGCCCGTCTCGACGGCGGTCTCCGGGACCACTGCTCCCGCGCAGGCTCCTGCGGTCGTTGCCCCTCTCGGAGCGCCGCAAACGATCCAGGACAAGCCGGCATCTCCTCTTGTGGAACTCGTGCTTCGTCCCGCTCAGCCATCGATTTCCATGTCACGGAATCGAGGGATGTTCAAAGCCAAGGGGATGACGCTCCAAGGGCTTGTTGCGATCGCCTACTCTACTTCGCCCAGCAGGGTCCTCGCCGTCGGCCCCGTGCCGAGTGAAGCTTATGAAGTGATGGTCCGAGTCCCGGACGTACGCAGCGATCTGCTCTTGCCGATGCTCCAGGAGGCGATGACGGCGGCGCTCGGCCTGAGAACCTGGAAAGAAACCCGGGAGATGGACGTGTTGGTCCTCAAGGCGGCAAAAGATCCACACGCGCAGCTCCGATCCTCGAACGCAACAAACAGCAACTGGATGACGGATGACGGTCAGATATCAGGCAGCGCCATGATGATGGAGAATCTCCGCCTCTCGCTCGAAGATGGGCTTTCCAAGGTCGTCCTCGATGAAACGGGGCTCAAGGGCACTTACGACATCGCCCTCTACTGGAATCCTAAGGATGAGGAGTCGGTCTTTCGGGAGGTCGGAAGACAGCTCGGACTCGAGCTCGTGAAAGAACGGCGGCCTGTCGAAGTTCTCTGTTTCACGATCGGGAACAAGTCTTCGAGCTGAGCGGCCGCGAAGATCGCGCCTCGCAGAGATAGACGCCAGCAGCGGAGATTCTTTCTTACATCGATATGCCGGAAGGTCTCTGGGTCCCAAAGGCTTAGTAGGTTAGGAGATCGCGGCCCATTTCCGATAGCTGTTATAAAAAACATAATTATACAAAGCTCATGCTCATTACAAATCGGCTTGCAAACTCTTAAGCTCCTAAGCCCGACCCCCTGAGCTAGCCTCGCCGCCCGGTTTTTTGGCGGATTCCGCCAGAATCGAGGCGTTTCCGGTGGTGCCCGGAACCGACCTTATGGGGTCACGCGTGCCGCGCCCGTCATGAACCGCCTACGCGTCGCCTCTGATCAGCGACTAGAAGGCGAAGGAGCAGTTGAAGATTCATAATGGTCGTTCGGGGTACCCGGGCTCGATCCGCTGGCACTAAGCTGTGGCCCTATGGCGGACGGTCAAGACCGAGGAGGAGACGCGTGAGGCTGAACAGTGATTATTCCGTCTCGAAGGCCGTGAAAAAGCCCTCGGTCTGAGTCTTAACACCAGGGCCTTGCAAAAAATCGCTGGACATCGGGATCGAATTCTCGTATCATTAGACTGGCAAAGGACATAAGGCCACAATAAAACAAATGCCCGCTCACGACTGCCAAAAAGGCCTTTCGGCCCAGGTCACCTACAAGGGCACCCACCTCTCGGCCACATCCCCACATTAAGCCGTTCCGTTCATCATCGGGACGGTTCTCGCACAGGCAAGTGGCATAAAGCCACCCTAGAATTCAAAAACAGAGGAGAAAAGGAATGTCTAAGATGTACTTTGAACGAAGTGGGGTCCCGTTCGCCGGGGAACCGATGACCGCGGCGAAACTAAGAGAATGGATCGAGAAAAAGTCGGAGGGCTCGTGGGGTCACCCGGAGAACCCCTGGTGGCACTTGGCAAGAAAACTGGAGCACGGCTGGGAAGTCCGCATCACTAAACGCGGAGGCTTTTTGCCGATAGTAGAGTTTGTCCGGGTGAACTATGTACATGAAGCCGGGTGTGTTCGGAAGGAGTATGTTGAGTAGAAGTAACTGAACATGTAAAGGGGCCGGGGCCTGTGCCCGGCCCCCTATCCTTCCAAATCGAATTTCAAAGGAGAATATCCAATGTCTTACCAGTCTTGGAAATTGAACAAGGACCAGCAATACCTGCTGGACCAGGGTGTGAATGCGGCGCGTCCCTTGGTGGACGCCGTAGCCTTGATCGAGGCGGCGGCCAAAGAGACAATCTCCGGCAACCTCGACGAGCTCATTGATAACCGAGAGTTCACGGACAAGGAACTCGGGCCGATCGTCGACCTGGCCTACGAGAAGGCCCTTGAGGCGGCCCGCGGGCGGGTTGACGATGTCAAGAACGAGATGTCGGAAGAGGAGGACCGCTTAGAATGCGAGCGGGAGGAGGAGGCCGCCACGAAGAGGAAGAAATAGGCGATTATAAAGGGGCCGGGGCCGCGGGGCCTCGGCCCCATCCTATTCCGGCAAATGGAGACTACCATGAGGTTAACAAAGGAAGAGCGATACCAGTTGGAGCTGGCCATAATCCGTGTCTGTGCTTCGCTGGATGGCGTGCCGTTGATGGAGCAGGCGGTAAAGACGCTGGACCGCATGCCGATGGTGCGAGTAATCAAGGCGAGAAGGGAGGCCAGAAGGTGAATAGGGCAAAGATCACAGTCATATTCACCGACGGCGAGCCCGATTTCTCTTACGAGGCCGAGGCGATGAGGGCGAAGCATTACGCGCACCAAATCATATCGGGCCAGGGGTTCCGAAAAAGGGCGGAGAACGGCTACGTTTACTTTCCTGTGCATCGGATTAAGGAAGTTCGGGTCGAGGCGCTCGATGAGTCGGCGTGGCTTTTCGAAGAAGTGCCAGAAAGCGAGAACGTTTAAGGAGGTAAGGCGCTGGCGGTCTGCCCAGTGCTGTCTCGGGAAGGCAACGAGTTCGAGTTCGTCCAGAAAAGGTGCCAATGGTGGTATTAGGCCCCTCAGGGCGATTGTGCAGTAAGCCGAGGGGCGAAGTTTGTTGAGTACATCATGGCGGAGTTGCCTGCCAGACTCGATGCGATCGTTCAGGGCATGGAAGACCTGCGACTTCAACCGAGGAGAGAGAAACAGGCAATGCCTAAGGAGGCCGACGATATGAGGAAGATCAAGCCATAAGCGAAGTCGCGTCAGAATGAGGATGGCCAGGGCGGGGTCGGCGAGGCCCAGATGACAGGCCGAATCTGAAAGAGAGAATTAAAAGGGCCGGGTTCGTACCCGGCCCTTCCCCATTCCCTAGCTCGGCCCGAGATCGCGCCGCAGACGGGCAGAGAGACGGCTAAAACCCAACAATGCCGTGCCGTTTATAGGGTCCTTAAAATTTTGACTTGATTTAGCATTCTATGTTAGTTTTCAGGTAATCTCAGGCATCGGGCGACGACGGTGGCAAATAGGGAAGGATCCAAATTGTTTTGAGGATTCCTAAATCGACATGTATATAAGAACTCGCCGCGAACTTGCGGGATTCATTAGCGAGAGAATGAACAAAACCTATGTAGACCTAAGTGAAGATCAACGCCTCGAATTAGGAAGCAGCCTAGCGAAGGTTTACTTAATGGAGGTCCATCTCGACTCTGGAGCTTCGCATAAAGAGATATGCGGCTTTTTAAATAATTCCGCATCCATTTTCCAAAAAGAGCACCGAGTAAAGGCAACTATTGTCGAGACCGATGAAGAAAAGTTTTTTAACGCCAAGTTCGAGGTCTCTGGCGAAGCTGCCACTTTTTATATAGATGCGTCAGATGGCCGCTTTTGGTTCCTGCACTCTATGGACAAGAGCGAAACGATCGATCCCCTAGTGGAAAAGATGGCAATAGGAAACCAGGACATTGACCGAGCTTGGATGCCAATTCAGTTGTTAGAGGCAATTAAGAACCTCGGCGAATTGAGAGGTTTGAATCTCGATTATGATAGACGAAAGATTCGCGATATTGACTTCGAAGCACCTAACGCGCCTCCCGAATTCCTCATAATGCAGATGTGGGGAAACAAGGCGGAGAAAGTCCTTCAGATATTGAGCGACGATAAGGCATTTCCAACCTCGACAACGCTCTCAAAGGTGAAGATAAGGTATCGCGCGGATTCGGACAGCAAATCAGACTACACACTAGACGACATTAAATACGATGGAAAAATTACTGCGAGAGGCACCTCTTTTGCCAGTCACAATACGCTGATTACGACCCTTATGCGAAAATACAGCAATAAGATCAGAGACATCGAACAACGCTTTGCAATGTCATACAACGTTGACGATGGGCAGTTCTCCATTCAAGGCAGTCCTATCTTTGTAGTATTCAAGAATCCGATACCTAACCTGGTTTTCTTTTGCAGATCGCTTTTCTCTTGTTCCTACCCGTTCAAACTATGGGGAGTGCCAATGATAATAAATGATCAGCATATTAGAGTGTCTGGCATTGATCTCCACATCGGCAAGAAACTTGATTTCGAAATAACTCCAGAGTTTATGCGGATATATCTTCCGGAAAATACGTGCGCGAATTCAGTCATCAGAATAATAACCAACCTTCAACATTATTATGACTCAAGATTAGATGCGCAGGACAGTGATGGAAAATCTCTCCTCGAATACTAATCTCACCTTATTAAATCTATTTATTGGAATGTGTAGGGGAGAGAGGGTATTGCCAGACGTATTGCGGCGACTTCAATATAAGGAACATAGTATCGAATGCAAGTTCCAGAACTCAGAGAATGAGACTGTCCAACCCGAATTAATATTGGCCTCAGAACTAAAAGCGCACTCTTTATTGTTTGAGTGGAAAGCTGGGGCTAATATGGATGATGACCAGTTAAGGCGATATTCAAAGATTACTACTGAGGATCTTAAACAAAGAGCATTAATAGGCGGGCAAGCACCGAACAAATTCGACGTCACTATAATTGGATTGGATGACAATATGGAGCGCCTCTTGATCGGCATTAGAAACGGTCAATATAGATTCCCTGTGCTTGCCGCTTCTGCGGATACGTTGCTCTTGAAAGAAAACAGTTTTGCATGCCTGGAACTAAATCAGGTATTTCAAGTTGGGCTTAATATAGACTGGAAACTCATTCCGATGAACTATGTTCCATTCGATAAAGAGTCTGACCTTTGCATAATTGCCGAGAAGGTGATGCAAAGCGTCGTGGAAAAGATGCATAGGAGAGAACCTCGAATTGGAGTAGAGGACGTAGCTTCCGACTCTGTCAAAACGTGGAGGATATTAGATGATAGTTGCAGGCAAACTATAAGGGGGAAAATAAAGACGATTTTGAGCAAGGCTTCTCGATACGAATTTAGGGGATACTTAAAATACAATCGCGAAATGTCGAGAAAAGGAACCGCAACCTGGGATGTTGTTAACAATCCCATAGAATTGGATTCAGATAAAAGGAATAAGGGTTTTAAGAAAATAAATTCAATCACAGAAAGATTCTTGGATGCCCTTAAAACAGGTAAGCATAGCAACGGTCAAGATCCTTTACCTTTTCCAGATTAAGATGATACTTAAGGGATGGGGTGATCAAAAACGCGGTCTATATGGATATTTAGGAGGAACGGCATGGGTACGAAAACGGTAAAATTCAATGAAAGGGGAGCAGAAAAACTCCCTAACGACAAGCCTGTGGTTTACAGGATTAAAACGGAAGGAGACAAAACCAACTACGTCGGCATCGCGGGCAAGGGGCGCGTAACGGAGCGGATTAAGGAACACTTGGATCAAGGCAGAATCCCGGGCGCAAAAGTTCAGATCGAACAGCTTCACTCAATAAAAGACGCAGAGAAAAAAGAACAGAACATAATTTCCCGAACACAACCGAAATATAATAAGCAAAAGTAGAAACATTCCGCTTTTCTTAACCCAAGTTCGCTAAAAAATAACTGTCTGCACTAAGAACAAAGCGCCCATTCGTGCCTCGCCCTAACTTGACAGACCATGTTATCATAGCGTCGTTGAAGAACATGCCAAACAAAGCTGCTCATAAGACTGTGGGAACATTTGCGGGCGGCGGCCTTGCGATTGCTTTATCAATTGGACAGTCAACTTCAAATCAAATCATCGAAGGTATCGGAGGAGCAATTGCCAGCCGCTATTCCGCATGCTTGCCCGATATGATTGACCCGCCCCGTTCGCCGAACCATCGGAGTCTAGCCCATGGTTTGACGCCGGGAACTACGTTGATGTGTGCGTATGCCAGTCAGCTAGACGAAATACAATCGTTTTTCCGTTCTCAGGCCGATCGACAAGGTGCACTTGCGAAGCAAGCACAGACTACCGTTTCGGAGCTCTGGCATTACTTCCTCGAGCTGCTTTGTAGATTGATGGCGGGCGCGGCCGTAGGGGTAATTGGCGGGTATGGGTCGCATCTATTACTTGATGGGTTTAGCCCGCAGAGCCTTCCATTGATTGGTTAGAGAAACCGCAATCTTTGCCCTTCGCACGCCTCATGAGATATTTTCTGCCCGTTTTGGCCAGGTACGAGGAACGAAGGCCAGCCCAAGTTTGGTGATCTAGGGTTTGCTGCAGAACGAAACTCCGTGACTCCCCCTCCCTCGATATCTCGCTGGCGCTCGATCTCGGTCGGAGTCCTCAGAGACTTTCTGGCCTTGAAAAGGACTAGACTGCGTTGTCTCTTCAATCTATCGCAGTCCCTTGACGTAATCCTGGGCAATTTCCTTGCTATTGGCTTCGTGGCTTATTCCACTGCCACAGAAGTGCCCTTGGATGTTCAGGATGTCGTCCAATGCCCTGACCAGCTCGCCGATGACATCATTTGTGGCCCAGCTCTTCTGCGATACCTGGATTATCCAGTCGAGTATTTGGGCAGAGTTATTGCACTCGTCTAAATAGACCTCGTAATCGGTTCCTTTGTGTTTTAGTACTAGCGTTTCCTTCTCCAAGACCCAATCGCCCCAACTCTGTTTCTTCATCCGAGTACCTCCCTAATCGACCTCGACTCATATCTACAGTTGCGGCTGTTCAATGCTGAGAAAAATGATAGCACGTTCCTTAATAAGACGGAAGATGCGGGCTGTGTCAGCAAAGGGGGGTTGATGATGGGAACCCAAAGACGGGGGCTTTCCCCAGCCCGCGCAAGAAAGCCAATGCAATGATTGGCCAGCTGAAATAAGAAGTCAAGCGAAGAGACAAATCCAAGTTAAGCGGCGTGAGAACATTTGGCAATTTTTCCGGTCTTTATAGATGTAAGGATAAGACTACCTTGCCTGATCAGAAGAGGAATCTCAGTAAGGAGGAAAGTGCATGAGATCATTTAACACAAGATCCGACGGCAGATCTTTTGACGAGGCCACGACCGAAGCCGTCTGGCGAAAGGGAACCCCAGAACCAGCTTATACAGGTTTCCGAAAGGATGTATGCGGTGCGAGCATGCAGAGGACGAAGTACGGAAAGCAAGAACAATGGGGGTGGGAAATCGACCACATTAAGCCCGTTTCAAAGGGCGGAACGGATGACTTGAGCAATCTGCAACCGCTCCAGTGGGAGAACAACAGGCACAAGGGCGACGATTATCCGAATTGGTCCTGCAAAATCAAAGAGTAAAAAAAGGGCTTTGCGGGAGGGTTGTTCCAATGACAAAATGTCCGACGAAAACCAAGAGGCTGGAGAAAGCTTCCCCTCCCAGTACGATGACAACGGAGGAAAAGAAGGAGCATAACAAGGGCCAGGATCAAGGATTGGTAAAGCTTGGCCTTTTCATAATAACAGGTCACCTTCAGAAGTTCGTAGAAAACCGCTCGCTCCAAGCGCTGTTAAAGGAACATGATCTGGCGGTCTCCTGGGACGACGAGAAGAAGAAGGTGGTTGTGGCGACCAGTCCGCGACGACCGGTAAAATCTTAGAAGGGATGAGCAAGTCGGCCCGAGAACGGCCAGCGGAGACGCTGAGGGTCAACCTACTCTGGTTTCTTTATTATTGACACAATCCTCAGCTAGCATTAAAGTTAATATGGGATTGGGGTCATCGATTCTTTGCTCGGGGGGAGAGAGAATCGTGCTGTTAAAAAAAAGCAAATCCTTAGCCCATACTTATCTCCTAGCCCTAATCATGGGCGCTCAGATCGTTACCATCGGCTATACAAGGTATTCAAATAGCCCACTGGGATATGAAGGTTTTCTCGGTTCTCGAGACCTATCGATCTGGGTAAGTCCACACCAAGAACTCCACCATGACGCATCGGCTGTTATTAAGCTGGTGCCGGTTCGGGTTCTCGGCCCTGACGGCCGGCCGGTCCGCGGCCTAAAAAAAGGGGATTTTGTTCTGTATGACAACGGCCAGCGGCAAGTTATTACGGAGTTCGAGATTCATGAACCTCCAGGCCTTTCGACTGCGTCTGAGTCGGGGGCGCGGGTGGCGGGAATCGTCCAAGAGGTCAATCGAAAATATTTCTTCGTTATGGACATGCAAGGGTCAGATAGGGTGGGGAATGAGAAAGCCAAGATCGCCATCCTGACCTTCGCCTCGGCCAATCTCCAACCTGGAGACGAAGTTTGCTTCCTCACCTTCGGCGCCACGACCGGGCTCGTGCTGAGACAATATTTGACAGCTGATTTGGACAAAATCACCAAGGCCATCGACCACTCGATTGAGATGGGCTCAGTCGCGGGAATGCCTCAGACCGACGTTATCGAAGTGCCAGCTGATTACGTGGACGTGCAATCAGGGGGGGTGGACGAGGTGACAGGCAGAGCAGCGGGAGGGCAGAAAGCCATCGTCTTTAATTCTGCGCCCCCTTCAGAAGGGGAACCCCCGAACCGGATCGTAGTACCCGGCTGGGGAGGGATTGGCCGGTCGTATGCGGATTTCGATATGAGCATGACCGAGTTGGCCAAGGCCCTGGCTTACATTCCGGGCAGCAAGAGCGTTGTCTATTTTTCAACTCGCATCCCGAACAAAAGTGTCTCTCGTTTGTTCGCGAACGCCAACTCGACGATCTTCGCCGTTAACACAAATAGCGTTCCTGCCAAGGGCGGCGGCGCCGATGCCGGCATCCGGAGGCGGCAAAAAGAAGGCCAGGGCCGTGCGCTGGCCGAATTCGCCGAAGCATCCGGCGGCCGATACTTTGATAACGTCGCTGCAGCTGATACCATCGCCCGGGAAGTAACCGAGCTGTCTGGGCATTACTACGTGCTGGGATACTATGTCCACCCCTCCTGGGACGGTAGAGCCCACGAAATTAAGGTCGAGACTTCAACGCCGAGTCTCCGAGTATTGGCCCAATCGGGCTACTATGACCCGAGGCCGTTTGCCCAGTGGACCGACATTGAAAAGCAATTGCATTTCTTCGATCTTGCACTGTCCGATCGCCCGGTCAGGACTGAATCTCTCGATCTTCCCCTAGAGATCTTGTGTAGGTCAACCGTGACAGAAGTGAACACCGCTGTCCTAGCGAAGCTCCAAGTTGATGAGACGAACGGCCTTCCGCCGGGCAGGACGGAAGCGTATGTATTTGTTTTCGACAGCAATCAGCAGATCGCCGCGACCTGGCGGGGCGAGCTGGATACGACAGCCTTAAAGACGAAGAAGCTTTTCCCCTATGTCATGGCTCGTCTTCAGCCAGGGCGTTACGAATGCCGATTCGTTTTTCGGGAAATGAAAACCGGCCGGTCCACAGTCGCTCGGCGCCAGTTCGTCGTCCCCGGGTCGCTAACCGCGAAGCCGGGTCCGTTGATCTGCGGGCCACCCCTTCTTCTCCAAGAGGACGAAGGCGAATTCGTCCGCCTGTCGAAATCGGAAAGGAAGAGTCGGCGCGGAGAGTCCCTGATGAGTTTTTATCCTTTCTGGCCGCGAAATTGCTTCCCCCTCATAGGACGCAGTGAACAATCCGAAATTCGGGCCCTTCTCCCCATTCTTACGACCGACGAGTTCGATCCCAAAAGAGATATTGCCATAGAGCTCCTAGACGAAAAGGAGAAGAAGCCCACGCCCCTTGACTGGGGCGTTCTAGATATTAGAATGGCCGAGAACAAAGTGATCTACTGCTTTTTAAAAATCAGAATAAAAAATCAAGATCATTTTCGTATTAGGTTTACCGTTACGGATGCACTAACTAGAACTCAGGACAGCGCGATTGTTGCGCGATGAAACCTTGATGGTTTCGGTGTGTCATTAGCGGGTTTTGCTTTGAGAGAGACGCGCGGCTGCCAACATATTAGAAGAAGGATATTATACCACGCCCTAGTCGCCTCGCATTAATAGACAATATCTGAGTATTGATAGATGTCCAATCAAACTGCGGACTATGATCAAGCGAGACGCCGGTGAAGGCGGATGATCGTGCCTCGTAGATATAGACGTTGACCTGAGCGATAAATTCTCACTGTCGAATCCCTAGCTCGGCCCGAGAACGGCCAGGAAAGGCGGATTGCATTGACTCGGCAGGTATTGTTATTAATGGCAGCAAGAGAGAGGTGCCAAATGGCACTCGCGAAGACCATCTGTTATCTTCTATGCTTGACCGGCGCCGTATCGGCAACAACACTCGCCGTCCAGCAGAAGGCCTATCCCGTCATCACGGAGACAAAGGAAGGTGTCAAAACCATCACAAACCCCGACTATCCCCGTGATGGCCGCTATCTTGCCAAGCTCACCGTCGAGATGTCCTGCGGCGGAGAAGAAAGTTCGCCTTCTGGCCTTCTTAATAAGCCTTTGGAGCTTGAGGTTGACAACATGGGTTATGTCTATGTCATGGATTACGGGGACGTCAACATTAAGGTTTATGACAATTACGGGCTTTTTCTGAAAACTATCGGCCGGAAGGGACAAGGCCCCGGCGAGTTCGGAGGCATGGTCCGTATCAGTTTGATGGCGAACGGGCGAATCTGCATCCTCGACCCCATGCAGCATCATGTGATGGTCATGACGACGAAGGGAGAGTACCTGTCGGGATTTCCCTTGGAGGGACATTTTAGGAGATTAGGCGTCGACAATACGGACCGGCTGTTTCTTGAGAAATCCGCAGCACTCGAAGACCCAAATAAGCTGTCCAGTGAGTTTCGGGAAATCCCTTATGTAAGTAGCATATACCGTGGGAATGTTACGGGGAAGGAACTCGTCCACGTGACGGACTTTTTTGGCGAATCCTTCGTTGAGAAGGCATCTGGCGGCATAGTTACGGCCAGGGGTGGAGATTTTCGGAACGTGTGGAACATCATGCCCGATGGAACGCTCGTCGGAGGCTACAATGGCAATTATAGCGTAACTTCGCTGGGACCCGATGGAAAAAAGAAATTCGTCTTTAGTCGACAGTTCTCACCTATTAAGAACCCTGATTACGCGGGCAGAACAGGTGAGAAGAAGACATTGCCTGCCTTCCGTGCGATTGTCATAGATGAAGACGGCAGCATCTGGATCGAGCTTTATCAAAGCAAAGATGCCAACGGTTTTCTCTTCGACATTTTTTCCTCCGATGGGATATACATCAAGCAAATCTATGCTAAGTATGAGCTCGCTAAGTTCAAGAAGGGAAGAGTCTACTCCATTGACTGGCCGGAGGAGGGATATCCCTCTATCAAGCGATACAAAATGGAGCTCGTGCCGGCTGGCAAGTAGGCCCTGTCGTAATAGATATCAATAGCGGATGATCGCGCCTCGTAGAGAGAGACGTTTGAGGGGGCGTAGGGGGTAAATAGAATTAAGATGGTCCCGAAGTTGCGGCTTATCTTCACATGGCCGGAGGCCAAGAAAGGCCGAATTTCGGAAAACGAATCTAATCAGTTGCCGCTGGCAATGCGCGCCATAGTCTTTTCGACGACGCGGATGACTATCGCGGCGGCCTTTTCCAGGCTCTGGAGGCTGATTTTGTCTGGCGTATCGGCCGGTCCGTGGACCTCGCTGCCGGATACGGCGATATTGGTCGCCGGGATACCGGCTTGGGCGAAAACCAAGTGGTCGGAGCCCATATAGTTAGAAGGGGTAAAGGCATAGCCGAGCTCTGCGGCGGCGGCTTTGATCTCCTGCTTCAGCCAATCGGGGACGCACGAGGCCATGAGGGGCGCTAGCAGCTGCGGTTGCAGCCATCCCCAGCGTCCGCCGCTGTCGGTTTCGGCCTTGCCGGCCAGGCCAGGAGGAATCTGACTCTCTCCTTTGTGAGCAGATATGCCCTGCACGCCACCTCGCATCTCTATGTAGATGGCTCCGCCGCCGCCGACCGTGTCGATGTTAAAGAGCAGCTCACAGTCGGCCAAATCCCGGCCGTGCTCGGCGACAAAAATTCTGGATCCGACCATGCCGACCTCTTCCGCGCCCAGGGCTACAAATTCAAGCTGACAGGCGGGCGCCAGCCGCTTTTCCCGGAAATAGCGGGCAATCTCGATCATTATGGCGACACCAGAAGCGTTGTCGGAAGCTCCTGGGCCGCGCGTGGCATCATAGTGGGCAGAAACAACAATTCGTTTTGCGGCGAGAGATGTCGCGGGCAAGACGGCGACAAGATTAGCCGAGTTCTTTTTTTTAACCTGGCCGCGCACCTGCAGCTCAGCAGTCTGGCCGGAGGTTTCCTTTAACGTCTGGAAATCGTCGGGTTTGAGAAATATGACGGCCTTTGGTTTCCTGAAAGCGAGGTCAAAGCGATTGGCCGGGCTGGCGCTAACAGCGATTTTGTCGGTTAGATCGAGCTTGAACAATTCCTCTCGCGGCGCCTGCGGATCGATAAAAACGGCCATGCCGGAAACACCACTTGGTACGTCATAGACGTCGAAGGCTGCAAATTCAGGTATCACCCCGCGGCCGCTGATACTTAGACGCATCGTCTGCAGTGCATAGGCCGAGAACCGAAAATATTCGCGGCGTGTTTTCAGCCCCATCCCATTCAATTCCTTGTCGATATATGCGAGGGCCTTCGCTTCATTTTTAGAACCTGCCTCGCGGCCGCCGAGGCCGGCCAGCTTCTCGATGTGGTGCATGGCCGCTGGCGCTAAGTCGGCTGGGGTTTTTTCCAAATTTGCGGCTGATCGTGGAAGAAGGCAGGCTGCGAGAAGGGAGAGAATTCCTAGCCTAGTTAATAATTGGCGTTTCATTTATCCTCCTCTCTTCTGAAATCAATAACGTAAAATACGTGTTGGCGGTTCCGTTTAATCAGGGCGACCTACCCCTCTTCAATGTACTACTTATGAAGCGAGATTTTCTAGCTTTGGAGCCTCACCCGAAAACTGGTCCAGCCCGGCCTCCCCGATGAGAAATGGACGCTGGCTAGGCGGTGGACTGGCCTCGGTGATGGGGACGCGGGGGGACGGGGGGAATTCTCAGCAGGGTTAGGTTGCATTGAGAAAACCGGCGTTCGAAACGGAACGCGAAAAGTGTCACAGGAGTTTTATAGGCTAAGGGAGGTTGAAATGACAACTGATGAGCGTCTTGAGAAGTTGGAACGAGAGCTGTCTAGGGCGAGATCACGATTCCGTTGGCTGGTCGTTGGGGCAGGGCTATGCATCATTTCGGTAGCAGTGTTGTATGCAGATTGGTCCCGTTCCGATACGGCCAAGGCAAGCAAGGAAGTTCGCGCGACGAGTTTTATCCTTGAGGCTGCGAATGGCAAACCTCGAGCCAGCCTGGGCATGGACGAGGACGGAGTGGTCCTGCGTATGAGATATGAGAACGGCAAGATAGGCGCAGCGATATGTTTGCATGAGGAAAAGGTAGTACTAAGCCTGTTCGACAATACCGAAAAACCGCGTGCTGTTTTGGGTCTAGCCAAGAACATGCCTCTGTTGTGCTTATATGATGAGAAAGAGGAGCCTCGCGCTACGGTTGCCGTGCTCACGGACGGGCCGCACCTAGAATTGCGCGACGAAAAAGGAAACAAGCTCCCTATCCGCTAACCGTCCGGGCGGAAACGCGCCTCGCAGAGATAGACGATCAAGCCGAGTTCAAATTCTCATAATAATATAGCCTCCGAAAAGATAAATAGATGATTTTCGCACTCTCAAAGGAAAAAGATGAAAAGATAAAACACTGATTTCGTAAAAGCTAAAAAACAATAGGGCTATAATTTTTGCAAAGTTTCCAAATAATCCTTTTATCTTTTTACCTTTTTTAGACTCCTATCGCGTTCCGGCAAGAGGGGTTCTTTGAGTTCCTAGCCGGGGCAGTCGGGCAGAATTCTAATGGATTGATAAGGTTCTTGAAGCCCCGAGACCGCCCTGATCACTCAAGCCCGGTGGCCGTTGGTGCTGATCCGATGCAGATGAAACTAGTCCCGGTTTGTAGGCATTAAGGATAGCCGCACCTGTGCAGATTACCATTAGATTCTCTTTGGAGAAACAAGAGATATAACATCAACCTTAAGAGCACCTCTTCCCGCGGCCGACAAGGGCGCATAACGATAGTCCAAGGACTTTCAATCTCATCTAGGCTGCTCGAAGAGCCTTTATTCCTTCTTCAATATCACCGCATGAGGGTCTTCAAAGAAAATATCATACTTCTGGCTTCGCAGGGCGAATGCGTCCTTTCCTCCTTCCAAATTGGCCACCGCCATATCACGGGTTGATATATGGTCAATTGAACCATGCCTGTCCACGTCTCCATGCAGCGCCGTTGCTTTGAGACAATAGATTAGGTCAGCATCGCTGGAGACTGCTATGTTTGAATTATGGGTTGCAAAAATGAACTGGCGATTCTGCTTATTTCGCCTTACCGTCTTGACAATCTGCTCAAAAACGAATGGATTATCCAGAGCATCCTCCGGCTGATCCACGATGAGTGGAGCAGATCCCTCAACGAGGGCAACAGACAGAATCGCTGTGCATTTTGACCCCACGGAAAGTTCTTGCATGGGTTTATATGAACCGTCCGCAAACTTTAATTCCACAACTACCTGGTCCTGCAGTTCCGTAAACAGGAGTTTGTATATTTGACTAACGCGCTGTTCCCCATTCTCATCGACGCTCTTTTCCCATACATGCTCGACGAGCATTGCTGCGGTGGAGTCCTGTATTCCCACATGTTTCGCCAATCCGTTCACATCCCTTTTTATCAAATACTTGGTAAGCTCTAATGGGGTTGTAGTTGTAGCGATCGCATCAATATCTTGTTTTCGAAGGTGACTCCCTTTAGCCAAAGAGGTAAGAGCGGCCACATAGGCGGTTCGATCAGACATCTGCCTTAAGCTTATCCGAACATATTGCTCTAAAGCGTTGCTAAGAGCCTCAGCTTTTTTTACCCTTTTGGCAAAAATTTTACTAAAGCACGCATTATAATTTGGAATCAACTCGAACCAAAGCTTGGCTTCGATTTCAGCTTTTCTTGCGGCCGCCTTCTTGGCTTTTTTCAGCGCACGGGTTTGCTCATCTATGTGGCTACCAGTCTTGTCAAGTTCAGAAATAAGAGCTGATATATTTGTAACGCCAGCTTCTTGAATTAATTTTTCGTGTTTCTTTTGAATCTTAAAAAACTTGCCCGTCCAGGCCTTACTAAATCGTTCTAGGTCGCCCTCCTTGGCCACAAGCTCGGCATGCAATGCGTCCTTAGACGTGATAAACGCATCCTTGAGTTTTAGAAGAACCTTGCGTTTTGTGGATATCCCGCTAATATTAGGCGTTTTTGAATCGAGCTGAGGGAAGTATTCCTCCCAATCAATATCTGAGAAGAATCCTTCGACCTTTTGTCGTATGCTTGCAATCCCTTTGGCATACGTCTTTAACATGCGTTGTTCCTTTTGCCACAAAGGATACTCTTTGAGGATGGGAGCCTTGTTTTTTTCGCTCAGCAGAGCCTCACGGCTGCGCAATTCTTGAAGACGTTTATCTAATTCCTTCTCCCCAGCAGCGGTTGCATTGACATTGTCAAGTTCTCTTAAAAGCCCGAGAATATCTGTCTTTATCGACGAGGCTAGGCTGCGTTCCTTGAGCAGGTCGATGAAGCTGTCGAGCCAATCGGTGAGCGCCGGTAATGACCGTCCAAGCTCGATAATTTCATTCTGGCTATACACAGTGCTCCGGACTATCTCATCTACGTTATCTGCTGCCTTCGTCTGAGTGCCTTCAAAATAAATTTCAGGGCCGGCATCAAACTCATTAACTGTCCTTTGGATCCTGTATAGTTCTCCGTTCATAGACACAACATGGAGAGTAACGGTTCCGTTAGGCCCCAGGCAAGTCGTCGCATTTACTTTGCTTAAATTTTCTTCGGCTATGGCATCAATCGGGGATGTGGAACCAAGCGCAAAACGGATTAGCTCTATTAGCAAGGATTTCCCGGTTGCCTTGCCTCCGACGACTGAGTTCATGTCTGGGTGGAAGGAAAAACCTGTGCCTGCAAAAAACCCTTGGCTTACCTCCAAACTTCTGATCCAAAAATGCTTCTCAGGTGGCCAAATCTCAGCAAAACGAATCCGCATGGCAGGATCATAGAATGCCTGTTTTAAGGCTCCTATTCCGATGTCGCCTAGTTTGATATACGTAAAGGCGCTTCCCATCTTGTCTATCGAATGCGCATCGGAGCTGGCTACACAGCCATATTTCTTGGGATATCCGCTAGTATTTCCAGAGGCGAACTGAAGAATCTTGTTCTTATCATCGCCAACTTCAAGACCCCGTAGGCTTCGAGAACAGTAAGCTTGTTGACGCGCAGTTCCTTTTTGTTTAAGGACCTCTAAGAAGCCGGTGCCCTTAGAGTTGGGATGAGGAGCGATTGCTATTCCACCTTCCTTCTCAATAAGATCAAAGACATCTATGATTGATAGCGAATTTCCATGTTGGTCTTCGGCTAACGCATTATTGTTTCCACGCTCATTTTTAACAAATCCAAGGCGTGTTAGCCAATCGTCGATTTCACTCGTGGGTTTGGCAACATCAAAAATCGCCAGTACGTGGCCTTCCTTCGTACTAACTTCAACACCTGGGAAAACGTGAATTCCGAGTCGGTTGCCCGAAACTTTTGCCTTATCGACGCTTTCAATAGAATTGTGATCGGTAATGGCAACTATCTCAATTCCTTGGGTAGCCAGTTGATCGAAAATTCGTTCTATCGAATCAGGAGTCTTCTCATCTAGCCAACATTTCGATGCTGGCGTGTGAATGTGCAGATCGGCCTTATAGAATCGTGCCCCAGGAAAGCCAAGGCCTGGTTTTTCCATATAATCCTCCTGGCGTAGGATTTTAAGGGCGTTAGCGTGCGCGACCTCTTGCCTATTAATCCACCCCTCGCAATGTAACACCCGTGCCGTAAGCTTTTCAAGCATTGGACTTGCCTGCCATAGGCCCATGTGTTTCGCCAGATATTGCGGGCCTATGAAACTGTCAACAACGCTTCAGCCCGACGAACGATTTATACGCTTGATTTAGAGGGAACTCTTTCTGGGGCGATCAAAGGGAGCAGCCCAGAAATGCCTGGCATGTATGTGATTGCCTGCCCAAAATTGCATTTGAGCCTACCGAAGTCCAGTTGTATCTGAGCAACTGTGACTTGAGGAATTTGAGATGAACGGGACGGGAATATGGGAACAGATATGATTGTGTCCGACGTCGAGTAAGACTGGAGTTGTCCATAATCCCACCCACGCGCCTGCACTCCGGCCCTTTCCGGCATTCTCCTGCGTTTTCCGCGTCAATCCATAAGGCCCGCATATTGGTGGCCACTCGAACCCGAAGGATGCGCAACGACCCGGAGGCTGCCGTTCCCTTCAGTTTTATAGGCCCCTCTGATCCCGGCCCTTGCGAGTCGTTGATAATCTGACATGACTACTATATTTAGGGCCTTTCATTAATTATCCGCTCATAAGACCGCAGTATTTAGTATTAGCATCCCAATAGAAGTATTGACACTCATCATTATTTCCTGATAATTATAATTATGGTGAACAAAGTGGTGAACAGACAACCCGGGCCGAGGGCAGTTAACACCGCAAATGCCCAGTCCCTTCTTCCAAGTCCTGGGGGACCGGAACGGCCTGCCGTACGACGATCATCGTCGGCCAGGGATAACGACGATGATTGACTCAAGGCCAAGACTCAGGCTAGTTGGCGAGGACGGCAATGCCTTCGCCATACTGGGCCGGGCGCACCGGGCCGCACGACGGGCCGGGATGCCAGAGGAGCAATGGAAAGCGATCATGAGGGAGGCAACCGCTGCCGACTATG
>Ga0335070_10003567_pt1 | contig 18180 bp, 12 predicted proteins | sample Lox_Sample_13_FD_206722 | JGI IMG/M metagenome (GOLD analysis project Ga0335070, IMG submission 206722) | Soil microbial communities from Loxahatchee National Wildlife Refuge, Florida, United States - Lox_Sample_1.3 | ecosystem: Environmental > Terrestrial > Soil > Wetlands | place: USA...
CCAGTAAATCAATAGTGGGCTCCCGATGATGTTCTCGCGGGGAACAAATCCCCAATACCGGCTGTCGAGACTCTCGTCCCGGTTGTCTCCCAATACAAAGTAGTGTCCTTCGGGCACGATCAGCTGATCATTGTCGACCAGCTTCTTCATTTGCAGCCACCATTTGCCCTCTAATCCGGGGACGGGAAGGTTGAGCCGGGGAAACTCATCGCGGAACGTGTCGTGCACCCGCGAACTGTAGTGCACGTAGGGCTCAACCAAGGGAATTCCATTCACATAAACTTGCCGGTTCACCAGCCGGACCCTGTCTCCCGGCACTCCGATGACGCGTTTGACGAAATGTTGCACCGGGTTGACAGGATACTTGAACACGATGACGTCTCCACGCTTCACGCGGCGATAGGGAACTAACAGGTTGTCCCGATAGGTTCCGTAGCGCAGCTTGTCTACGAGCAAGTAGTCGCCGATCAGCAGGGTGTTTTCCATGGACTCGGAGGGAATGCGGAATGCTTGCACGACAAATGTGATGACAAAGACCGCGATCACCACCGTTCCCAACAGGGACTGCATGGAAGTCAGCCAGTCGGTTCCGGGTTTTTCGACGGCTTCCGTCATATTGGATTAGGCACGCTTCTTGCGCCGGGAATGCCCATTCACGTCGCTCGGTAAAGAAGCCAGGTACTCCAAAACCTGCCGTGCGGCATCCTGTTCCGCGCTCTTGATGGTGGAACCTTCCGCGCGGCCGACGAACCCCCCGCCGGGGCTGGCTACTTCCGGCACCTGGAGACGGGCTTCCACCGTAAAGGTCTTGCTGTGCTCGGGCCCGCGCTCTTCCACCAGCATATATTCAGGCTGCGGTAATCCGGCCGCCTGCAGCTTCTCTTGCAAAGCGGACTTGTAATCGCTCGTGGAGAAGCTGCCACCGCTGCTCATTCGCTCCAGTTCGGGCGTAATGACCCAGCGCAGAATCACGCGACGAGCCGGTTCCAGCCCGCCGTCGAGGAAGAGCGCTCCCAAAATGGCCTCCAGCGCATCCACCAGAAGCGTGGTCTTGTTGCGGCCGCCACTCTTTTCTTCTCCCCGGCCTAACTTGAGGTAATGGCCCACATCCAGGCCGCGAGCTACTTGGATGAGATGCTTCTCGCTCACCAAGTGTGCCCGCAGTTTCGAAAGTTCCCCCTCCCGGAAACCAGGGAAGCGATGGAAGAGTTCCTCGGTTGTCACCAGAGAAAGGACGGCGTCTCCCAGAAACTCGAGCTGTTCATTGTCTGGCACTCGCTTGCGGTCGCTCGGCTGCAGACTTTCCAATTCCCGAGCATGCGAGCTGTGAGTCAGGGCGTGATCCAGTAAGTCAGAGCGGGAGAAGTGATGTCCTAGAGTCTCCTGCAATGCGGTAATTTCTCGAGACTTCATGTTTGGGAGCCACACATTCCAGCATTGCCGGGCACACCTTGATCGGGGGAGCCGGGCTATCGACGTCTGGAAACTGCCATCGCGGCTCAGTTCTTTGGGGGACCGGGGTTCTGAGTGCCAGCGGCCGGCTTGGACGGAGTAATGACTCCGCCGGTCAGCTGCACCAGCCTGTCGCGTTCGCGGCGCGAGAACGTACCCACGGTAGTGCCTTCTTGAGTCAGTTCCACAGCGCGATTTGCGTGCTGCAAGGCGTCGACATATTTCCCCTGCTTGTCCAGGGCCAGAGCGAGACGCAGTATCACCACTGGGTCCGGCTGAGCGGGATAGGCGTCAATGGACTTGTGGAAGTAGCTTTCCGCCTCGGAGTAGTTGCCCTTGTTGAACTGCACAGTCCCCAAAATGGAGTATGCACTCGAACGCAACGTGGCCTTGTAGGCGTCCACTTTTTCTTGCGGGGTTCCCGCGGGAACCGCGATGTCCGTCTCGATGGTCTCCAAAGCACGTTGGGAGTTCTTCGAGGCCTCATCGTAGCGCTGGTCCTTATCGAGATCGGTCTCCCGCGTGCGCTCCACCAATACTTCCGCCACTCCGATCAGCGCATCGGGCTGATCTGGATCCAGAGAGAGCACCTTGCGCCCCATGGCGGCCATCTTTTCCCCATTGTTGGACTGCTGATACGCGCCCAGCGCGACTTCGTAGAGTAAGATTCTCAGCTCGCTGTCGGGAAACTTGCCGGCGAAATCGTCGGCCGCTTTTTCCCAGGATGCCGCATCGGTGGCACCTGCTTTGGCGGCATTGAAGGCGTCAAACTCCGCTTGAGTTTTGGCTTGCGGCGGCCGTTTTCCCTGGGGAGCTGCCGCTGGCGCCGTTGGCGCCGCTGCCCCCTGCTGGTTCTGCGCCCCGGGCTGACTTTGCGCCGTGGGCGCCTGTTGTTGCGCCAGGGCAAGACATCCCAGCGCCAGCCATACCGCTACAATGGATGCTCGCTTCATGCTGTCTCCTTGAGAGCGACCGTGGTCGCGTTTTGACGACTCCCTCAACTGCTCACTCCTGCGTGCGATTGGGCGGCTCGTACGGCTTCTCGATCCCACGTTCCGCGGCAGCTTTCGCTTCAGGCAACGTGGAGCCGGCATTGAGCGCGGCCCGATAATGATCCAGGGCTGACGCCCGGTCTTCCTGCAAATCAAAAATCCTTCCCAGGTAGATGTGGGACCAAGCCAGAACCTTGGGGTCGCTGGCCGCCTCTACGGCGCGCAGAAAGTAGTTGCGCGCGCCTTCCATATCCTTGTTGACGCTCGCCACTCGTGCCAGGATAAACAACGCCCGACCCGCATCCTCGCTTCGTTCATCGAGTGCCTCTTGGGCGAACTTCTGGGCAGCATCTGTGTCGCCGGTGGCAAGCCGCTGCTCGGCAGTGATAAGAAGTCTGCCTTCCATAGGCCGGGACAAACGCAATAGCTCCGGATCGGCTTTGGTGGCGAACTGAATCATTTCCGCCCGCTTGACTTCCTTGCCGACATCAACTCTCTCGAGCAGATCCGAAAACGCATTGCGCAAACCCACCGGGTCCTTCTCAAATGCGGCCAGGGTCTCGTAGAAATAACGCGTGAGAATGAAACCCTGTGCGGCGGCATCGTCCACTGCTTTCTCCCGATCAGCCTCCGGTGTTTTGCCCGCACTCCCGGTGCGAATCTCGATCGCGCGAATCAGGCATTCCGTTACCAAAAGCCCGGTGTCGTTCTTGAAGCTCTCATCCATGGGCGCGGTCTTCACAGCTTCCAGCAAGGGGTCGAGACGTTTCATCGCGCTGGGATATTTCAGCGCCAGCGGATCCAGCAGGTAATGCAAATAAGTATGCCGTATCTGCTGCATCTTGAGTGATGGGGACGTGCCTGGCGAAACCACCACATAGTAGTCGGATCCGTAATTGCGAGCGTTGGTTTGTCCCGGTGCCCCCATCGGATCCAGGTACACCGTAAACTGGTGGCCCAGATAACCGGCGGAAGGCAGCTTCAAATAGATTTCCGTGTCAAACAACATCTTTGACAACGGCTCGTGATAACGCTGAGACAGCGCCGCGTATTCCTCGCTGTGTTGTTCCCAAATTGCGTGCAGCCCCGCCTGCCGGTAGAACCTCTGCACCAGCGGCATGATTCCGATCACTCCCCTGGCGTCTGGGGGAAGCTGGGCTTCGGGCGCCTTGGGGGCAAACTCTGGCGGGTCGTCCAGGTACAACGCCAAGGATATGTACTGGGCAAGCGTCCGCGAGGATTCTGCCTGCTGGCGATCGCTGTAATACTGGCAGAGCTCATGGCTCGCTTCTCGCGCGCCTTCCGAACTTTGGACTGCCTTTGCCACTTCGCCCCGGATCCGGGTCCGTAAAGGACTGGATAAATCCAGCTCCGAGTCGTATCCGCAAGTATTTGCCACGGTAAGCAATGTGAAAAGAGTTTCGCTCGTATCCAAGCGAACCTGTGGGGTGTTCTCGGCAGAACACACGTTCGCACCCAGGGCGAGAATGGCCGCACAGAGCGAACCTCGATACCTACCCAGGAAAAACCTCCTGCAGGTTGGGAAGATGCGGATTACTGAGTAAGTCTACGGGCTTCCCTTCGGAGGGTCAAACGCAACGACGCACCCCGGCCCTTGGGTGTAAGCAGAGCCGATGCGGTTCTGATCTTACCCTCGCGGACTAAATTTCGAGAACGACAACACGGCTCGACCTGCCGTCGGCTGACCCATGAATGTTGCCGGGCGGAAAGTGGTGAAGATCAACGCATTCTTCACCTGTGGCAACAATTCTTCTTTTCCGCTCGCATCCGAGAGAATCCGATAGTCTTCCACGCGGCCCTTGGAATCGATATAAGCCTCGATCACCAGCGAATCCTCGTTGATAGAGTCCATGGACATGCGAAACAGCGACTGCTGGACTTCCGGACCGGTGTTAAACATGATCGGAACATCATCGCTGTTGCGCGCGCCCAGCGGCACGGCCATCGAACCCATCAGCAGTCCGAAGATCGCAACGGTAGCAATCAGCCCTGCGGTGGCGGGAACCATGAATGCATTCAGAGTATTCTGCATCCGCATCCACATACCTTCGAAGTAGGGACGCTTGGAATAGGCTACCTCGCGGGAAATGGCCACCCGCAGACGAAGCGCTAAATCCTCCGGTGCTCTCTTGCGCCCGATGCGGGAAACTAATTGCTGTGTCTGACGGAGCAATTCATACTGCCGCCGGCACTCGTTGCATTCCTGCAAGTGCTGGTTGAGCGCACGCATTTGTGTCCCGGTGACTGCCCCGTCCAAATAAACCGAGAACAACGACTTGGCTTGGGCGCATCTCATTGCGTCACCTCAACTCGCTTCCCTCCGGCAGGGGCCCGAAGGCGAGTCCCAACGGACTCGGGCTCCTCCGGAACGTCAAGGCCGAGCTGCGGCCCCACCTCGCGCACATAGGACGCGAGGCGTTGTTTCAACGCCTCCCGTCCGCGAGTGAGCCGCGATTTCACTGTTCCCAGCGATACTTCTGAAATCTCGGCAATTTCCTCGTACGACATACCTTCCAGGTCTCGCAAAGTCACTGTGGTGCGATACGGTTCGGGCACTTTCCTTAACTCATCCTCCACGCGCTGCCGAACTTCGTCGTGGGCTGCACGCTCAAACGGCGAATCGCCCGGGTCCACCAAGGTGTCCTTTACCTCCGGGCTGGACGCGGAATTCACGTCGCAGGTCGGGGTTTCCATCGACATCTCGCGCGCCTTGTGCCGGAACCACCAACGCCTGCGGTTCGCGGCCTCGTGAATGGCGATCCGGTAAATCCATGTCTTCAGGCTCGATTCCCCGTGAAAATGCTTCATTCCGCGGAACACTTTCAGGAAGACGTCCTGAGTCGTGTCGGCAGCGTCGGCGGAATCGGTCAAGATCCGGTACACCAAGCTATAGATCGGCTGGTGAAATTCGCCGATCAGCCAGGTATACGCCTCTTCCGACCCGGCTTTCAGCTCAGCCACGATCGCGGCTTCTTGCGCTCGGATTCCTAACGCACCTGCGAGATCGCCCAAGGTGGTTGCCCCCGCCATAACTCTCATGGCGTCACCCCCTATTATAGCTTCCGGGACCAAGCTCGATTCCTGCCCGCCCAAGGCCCCTCTGCGAAAGCCGGAACTCCACCTACCTGCATACATAGACTCCGGCAACGGCCGGGAAGTTCCCACAGCAGGGTCTTTGTTATCAATTAGTTGCATTGCCTGATCTGACCGTAACTGGCTTCCCAAAGGCTCTCCGCTTCATCAGGAGAAAGAAGACTGGAACCAGGATCAGGACGTGGATGGTCGAGGTAATCATTCCCCCCACGATTGGGGCAGCAATCGGTTTCATGACGTCCGATCCGATACCGGATTCCCATAGGATGGGCGCCAGGCTGAGAATGACCGCAGTCACCGTCATGAGTTTGGGGCGCAGCCGTTGTACAGCCCCATCGATGGTAGCCTGCTCCAGGTCTTCAGCGGTCAGAGGTGTTCCCTGAGCGAGGCATTGCTGCAATGCCTCGTGCAAGTAGACGACCATAACGACTCCGGTCTCTACCGCGATGCCGAATAAGGCGATGTAACCGACCCACACGGCTACGCTGAAGTTGTATCCCAGCAGCCATTGCAGAATCAGCCCGCCGGACATGGCATAGAACGTGGGGAAGATCAACACTGCAGCCTCCGTCGCCGACTTGAATACCATGTACAGCAAAAGGAAGATGACAAAGAACACGATAGGCAAGATGATCTTCAAGCGCTCCTTCGCCCGCAGCTCAAATTCATATTCACCGGCCCAGCGATAGTTGTATCCGGCAGGCATTGCCAGCTTGGCGCGCAGGAGTTTGTCCGCTTCATCGACGAATCCGCCGTAGTTCTTGGTCTTCAGATCAAGGTAGACATAGCCGGTCAGAGCTCCATCTTCGTCGCGGATCATCGCCGGTCCCCGCGAAAAGAAGACACGCGCCACTTCGTTGATGGGGATTTGCGCGCCGGAGGGCGTGCCGATCAAGATTCGGCCCACCGCGTCCGGGTTGTCGCGGAAATCTCGCTCGTAACGCACGTTGATGGGATACCGCTGGCGTCCCTCCACGTTTTCGGTAACGTCAGCCCCACCGAGGGACGACGTGATCACGCGCTGCACGTCGCCCACGGTAAGGCCGTAGCGGGCGGCCTCCGGCCGGTTCACGTCAATGTTCAAATAAAAGCCTTGCGATACGCGCTCGGCAAACACCGAGCCGGTCTCCGGCATGGCAGAAAGGATCTGCTGGATTTGCACTCCAATTTGCTGAATCTTGTCGAGGTCTGGTCCCTGAATTTTGAGCCCCACCGGAGTCTTGATTCCGGTCAGCTCCATATCAAGTCGGCTGGCTACCGGCATCGTCCAAGTGTTGGTCAACCCGGGGAATTGCAGCCGGTCGTCCATCTCCTGGATCAGTTTTTCGTAGGTCATGCCTTTGCGCCATTGCTCCCGCGGTTTGAGCATGATGGTTGTGTCGTACATGTCGAGCGGGGCATTGTCCGTGGCGCTGTCGGAGCGGCCCACCGCGCCGAAGACGGTGGAAACCTCCGGAAAGGAGCGAATAATCCGGTCCTGGTCCTGCATAAGCGCCGTCGCTTGGGTGATCGAAATACCCGGCAGAGCGCTCGGCATGTAGAGCGACGATCCTTCATAAAGCGGAGGCATGAATTGGCTGCCCAACTTGAAATACAGGGGAACCGTCGCCGCTAGGAAGACGAGATTGATGGCCACCACTAGTTTCCAATGTCGCAAACACCAACGCAGTACTGGCAGATAGATAGCTTGCGTCGCACGCGCTGCCGGGTTCTCGGATTCGGGCCGCAGTCGCCCGCGAATGAATACAGGCATGAGCACCGGCACCAGCGTGATCGAGAGCAGCGAGGAGAAAACCAAGGCGAGCGTCTTGGTCCAGGCCAGCGGCCGGAACATGCGTCCTTCCTGGGCTTCCAGCAAGAACACCGGGAGGAACGAGACCAGAATGATGATCAGCGAATAGAACAACGCTGGTCCCACCTGTTTGGCTGCGCCGACCAAAATCATTCTTCGCTTGGCTTCGCTGAGTTGTTCACCCGGAGCAAGCCCACTGCGTTCCGCCACGTGTTTGTACCCGTTCTCGACCATTACGATGGCCGCGTCGATAAGCACACCGATGGCCAAGGCCAGACCCCCGAGCGACATCACATTGGAACTGACTTGCAGGTAATACATCGGGATGAACGCGGCTAAAACGCCGATGGGCAAGGTAATGATCGGGACCAGTGCTGAACGGAAGTGAAACAAGAATGCAATGGTCACGAAGCTGACGATGATGGCTTCTTCGATCAGGTCGCGTTTCAGCGTCTTAATGGATTCGTCAATCAGCCAGGACCGGTCATAGCCGGTGACCACTTCAACGCCTGGAGGCAACGAGGGCGCGATCTCGCGCAGCTTTGCCTTGACGCCTTTGATCACATCAAGCGCGTTCATACCGTAGCGCATGACAACAATCCCGCCGACTGCTTCTCCCTCGCCCTGCCATTCAGCCGCGCCACGCCGCACGCCAGGACCGAATGACACGGTGCCCAAATCGCGCAACAGCACTGGCGTTCCGTTCTTGGTGGCGACTGGGACGTTCTCCAGGTCGGAAAGCGAACGCAGGTAGCCGAGACCGCGCACCATGTACTCCGCACCGCTCATTTCCAGGACGTTGCCGCCAACTTCGTTGGTGCTGTCGCGCACCCTGTCGATAACGGTTGAAACCGGAATGCCATAGGCGAACAGTTTGTTGGGATCAAGCTTCACCTGGTATTGCCTGACGTAGCCGCCGATGGTGGCCACTTCGGCGACGCCGGGCACGGTCTCCAGCTGGTAGCGCAGATACCAGTCCTGCACTGCGCGCAGGTCGGCAAGACTCTTGGTGTGAGCCCGGTCAATGACTGCGTACTCATAAACCCACCCGGCGCCAGTCGCATCCGGTCCGACCGCGGGATGCACTTCAGGTGGAAGCCGTCCCGCGATCTGCTGCAGGTATTCCGTTACCCGGGAACGAGCCCAGTAAAGGTCAGTGCCGTCTTCAAACACGACAAACACGTAGGAATCACCAAACATCGTTTGCGCCCGCACTGCTTTCACGTGAGGCGCCGCAAGCAAACTGGTGACGATCGGGTAAGTGACCTGATCTTCAATGACGTTGGGCGGTTCACCTTCCCATTCGGTGTGGATGACGACCTGTACATCGCTGATATCAGGAAGCGCGTCCAGAGGAATGCGGCGCAAGGACCAGATTCCCGCGATGACGAGGAACACCACGCCGGTCAGCACCAGAAACCGGTTCTGCTCGCACCATTCAATGATTTGGGAGATCATCCCATGCCTCCGGTAACGTTCACATTGAGCTGTTTGGTGGCGATCGTCTGCCCGTTGCGCACCGCGGTGATCGTCACCTGATACGTCCCACCACCATCGAGCTGCAGAGGACCTTCATAGGTGCCGTCTCCCTTGTCTGTGAGCGTCACCGTTTTCTTGACCGCCGCCATGCCCATCGCCGGCATCGCCGCCATGTAGAAACCCACAGTGACCTGGGTTGCGGAGATGGGCTTGCCTTCCGCGTCTAGCTTCACGCGCAGTATGTTGTTTCCCTTGTGCGGTGGCGAAGGCTGACTACTGAAGCCGATCGAAACATGCTCTGCTGGCTCGTTTGAGGCAGTGGCTGAGCCTGCTCCCGACGGCGCAGGAGCGAAGGAACCGATGGCGGCCTGCAGTTGCGATTCCGAATCAACCAGGAAGTTCGCGGAGCTCACGATTCGATCTCCAGCACGCAGTCCCTTCAGAACAACCACGCGATCGTCGAGCCGCGGTCCGATCTCGATCTCGCGGGGTTCGAGGTAGCCGTTCCCCCGGTCAAGGAAGGCAATCTCCCGGGTGCCGGCCTGCAGGGCCCCCGAAGCTGGAATCACAAGTTGGTGCCCCAGGGGAACATTTAAGCCGACGTTGACGAACATCCCGGGCTTGAGCGCTACTCCGGGATTGCTGAAAACAAATCGCACCCGTACCGTGCGCGTCATGGGATCGACCTGTGGCAGAATTTGGTCGATCCTCCCCCGGAAATTCCGCTCGGGATAGGCATCCACGGTCACCGAAGCGGGAGTGCCAGGCTTAAGTTGCGCGACATCGCCTTGGAAAACGTTCGCATACACCCACACGCTGGAAAGGTCTGCAATCGTGTATAGCTTGGTTTCGGCTTGCACGTACTGGTTGGGAAGCGCGTTGAACTCCGTGATGTAGCCAGAGGCAGGCGATTCCACCTCGACATCGTGCTGCACCGTGCCGGTGCGCTCCAGTCGCGCGATCTCGCGGGCCGGGACTCCGAACTGGCGGAGCCGGTCAGTAGCGGCCTGCAGCAACCAACCACTTTCCCTGGCAACGGTCGCATGGCCGTCGCTGACAAAGGTCTGCTGGTTCTGTTTGGCCAGCACATATTCCTGCTCGGTGCTGACCAGTTCCGGGCTGTAGATCATGAATAGCGGCTGATCTTTATGCACGTACTGGTATGTGGCGTTGGCAAAGACCTTCTGAATCCAGCCGGGGAAGCGCGTTTGCACATACGCGAGCTGCCGCTCATTAACCTCCACGTTGCCTGGCACTCGCAGTTCATTGCTCACCATCCGCATTTCGGCCAGCGCCGTGGTTACTCCAATGGCCTGCAGGCGCTGCGGAGACAACTGCACCGGCATGAGAGGCACAGCGGAAGTAGTGGGAGGGGCCATTGCCGGCGCGGGCTGATCCGCGACTTCTGGTCCCTTGGCAACGACCACGTTGTGCTCCGCTGGTGCAGGACGGTTGCGATCCCAGATGACGTACGCCAAGGAACCTGCCAGCGCCAGGCAAACTACCAACGCAGCTGCAAATGCATTCCTGTAAGTACGATCGTTCATTGCTTTACCTCCGGCATGGTCGGCTGCGCCATTCTGTCAATCGGCGTTCCAACGGCGAGTTCCAAGTCCGCGAAACGGTTTTCGAAGTCCGCGAGCGCCTGAAAATACGCAAGGTCGATATCGACCACTGTGCTCTGGCTGTCGAGCAGGTTGAGGAAGTCGGTACGGTCGTTCTCGTAAGCGATGACCGTCGAGCGCAGCGTAGCCTCGGCTTGTGGTTTTAGTGTGCCCTGGTAAATGTCCGCCAGCCGCTTTGCGCCCTTCACTTGCACCAGCGCCTCCCGGATTTGGCCGAAGGCGGCGTTCCGCATCGCGGCGCGCGTAGCGTCCTGCGCGCTGACCTTGGCTTTGGCTTCGCCGATTTCGGCGTCGTGCTTGCGGCGGTTCAGCCAAGGCAGGCTGATCGAGCCTTCGATCATGTAGTTGTTTCCCTTGTCGGACCCGGCCGGCATGAGCATGTAACCTGCCGTGAGGGTGAAGTCCGGGGTGTAGGTTTTGGACGCCAGCGCCTCTTCTTGGCGGCTCTTCTCGACCTCGGCTTGCGCCTGCGCCAGATCGGGACGCGAGGCCAGCGCCAGCTTCTCCAGCACGTCCGTGACCGGCAGTTCAGCAGGAACGGCGTAGTCTCCGCGAACATTGCTTGGCATGGCGGGGTCGCGCCCGAGCAGGGTGTTCAACCGGGCGCGGGCGACGTCGGCATCTTGTTCGAAGTGGATGAGGTGCTCCGCCAAACGGGTCAGTGCCACCTGAGCCTTGAGGATGTCTTGCTGCGGGACATTGCCAACCGTGTACTTGATCCGGGCAGCTTCTACGGCTTGGCGCGCAATGGCGATATGCCCATCGTGAATGCGAAGCTCATCCTGCGCCCGCAGCAGATCGTAGAACGCCTTGCGGACGCGAATTCGCACCTCGAGCCGCGTGTTCTCCAGAGCGGCCTTAGCCTCAGTCACGTCGCTGCGCGCAATATCGGTGCGCAAGCCGCGCTTGCCAAATCCCGAGAAGGTCTGACTCAACATGAACATGTTTTGCGCAGCGCTGTAATTCCAGGGCTGGCTCAAGGGCACTCCCCAGCCGCGATAGCCGAGCATGGGATCGTCAAGCGCTCCTGCCCCCGGCACATGCGCCTCCAGCACAGCCAGTTGCCGGGCTGCGACCCGGATTTCCGGATTGCCTGCCAGTGCTGCCTGTTCGATCTCATCAAGCGTCAGGGCAGGAGTGGAAGGCTCAGTGTGCTGATGTTGGGAAAGCAGCGCGTCCGCCAAGGGGAACGGGTCCTCGGCCCAAGCACTCAGTGCGCAAGCTCCGAGGAAGAGCGATACATACAGAAATTTCATGGTTGTCTCCGTCAGTCGAAAGACACGTCAGGTTCACGCCTGTAAATCGGCGGATGGGCGGAGAGGTGCCTAGATTCTCAGGACGGAAACAGCAGGCGGGGATCCGGAGGCAGCGCGGTCGTAGAAGTCACCGGCAAATGACGCGGATTGCGGTACGGCCACTGATCCGGGCAAAACTGCCAGCATCTGCGGCGCCGGCGCAGTGCGATGGTCAGTCACCAGGATGGTGCTGCTCCGAACCTCTACCCGGCAGCAGGAATGCGAGCGGGGCATCCGCGGCGAGCCGCACATTTGCCGCATGTGCTGGCAGCACTGGTGTTCTTGCGCGGTCATGCTTCTTTCTGGGATCACGCAGGCCAAGACAGGCGAGGCAACCCACAGGAACATGACAGCCGCTACGATCAGGGAATACCCACGACGCATGGTGAGATTCTAGCGCGGCCAACGTCCCCAACACCAGTGACTCCCGTCACGTGCCGGAGTGATCTCGCTCGGTGTTCTCGGGGACGTCGTGCACCACAGTCTGGCGAGAGACTGACCGCCAGGTCAGACTTCAGTCCCGTTCCCGTTCCCCCCAGTTTTCCCGACGGAGGACCCGCGCCCGTCTAAGTTGTTGGGAGATTTGGTGGACCTGGTCGGGATCGAACCGACGACCTCTTCCATGCCATGGAACGGAAGAGGTTGCCGGCTATTGATTCTAAAGAACCTTACGACCGGCAGAGTCGGCCAAAACCGGCCAAAAGGGCGCAATTTGCTGCCAATTTGCTGCCAAAATCATCAACCGCGGCAAGTGGGTTTCGAGGGCTGCATCGTGGGGGAGCAGCCCTTCTTTCAATATCTAAGTTGGCGAGTACGAGTGTCAGAAGTTGGCGAAGCGCGCATCGTGTCGATCGTCCAGGAACTCCGCGCACCTGCCTGGGGGGGGCACATAGTTGCGAAGCTGACGCCGCTTAATCGGCGGCGTAGATCAAGCCGGAACAAGAAACAAAGATAACGGCACACATCCCGATCCACGATGATGCTCGAACTTTCATGAATCCTCCAGTTAACGGCAACTTGAACTAGGGACCACTCTGGTCTGCATTTCCAACTCAATGTCTTTCTCGAGGACAACGCGGTCCCAGTCCAGAACTTGAACCGTCACGCGGTCTCCCGACTCGTACGTGGCCGGACCCTCCGGAAGAACAATCAGAGCATTGGCCATTGCCGGGTTGCGGACCAGGGCCGAACACTGGTTCTCGAGTGGTTCAACCAGAAACCCGAAACGCGTGATCGATAAGTTTCCGAAAAGAATGTAACGGGAACCGGGCTTGGACCTCGCATGTCCCGCGAGAGTCGCCATGACGATGGGCAAGTCGACTCTCTCTCGCCCCGCCATCCGCAGCAAAGTGGGACGGGCAAACTCCTGGTAGCAGACAAAAGCGGCGGCAGGGTTGCCCGGGAGCACGCAAACCGGAAGCCCTCGCCACCGGCCAAACGCAAACGGCTTGCCTGGCCTTACAGCTACCCTGCGGAACTCGAACTCCGCTCCCATATCTTCCAGCACAGCTTTGATAAGATCCCGCTCGCCGACCGATGCACCCCCAGTCGTCAGGAGAAGATCAGCCCCTTGTCGAGCCTCTTCTAACGCCGATCGCAATTGCTCGGCGTTATCCGTCACAGCTCCGCAATATCGAGCTTCTGCACCGCACTCGGAGAGCAGAGCCGTCAGCAAGGAAGCATTGCTATTGCGGACCTGCCCGCATGCAGGCGTTTCGGACACATCCACGAGTTCGCTGCCGCTGCATAACAAACTGACAGTGGGTCGCCGATGGACAGACAGTTCGGACCTGCCTACGAACGCCAGCAGTGCCATCACACCTGGACTGATAACGTTCCCGCGCTTTAGGAGCGTTTCGCCGCAGCGGACGTCTTCCGCCGGTGGAAAGATGCAGTCGCCCACAGACACGGCTTTTTCGATAAAGACCATCCCATTCCGGACCGTGACTTGTTCATGCGGAATGACAGCGTCCGCATTGATCGGGACAGGAGCGCCGGTTGTGATGCCCATCGCGGTGTTGGCAGTTAGCGTTGATCGTCCTTCGCCGGTGAAGACCTTCGCCACTACTGGGATCGCGATTGGCGATCCGGATGAAGCAGCCAATGTGTCAGCGGCGCGCAGCGCAAAGCCATCCATCGCAGAGCGAGCATAGGGCACGAGATCTTCTTTCGCGACGATGTTCTCAGCTGCGACTCGACCCAGGGCATCTGAGAGTCGGATGGACTCGACGCTTAGAGTCTCGCCGGCTTCGGCAAGAATGCTCCTCGCCAGATCGAAGGGCATTAGTTCCGTATCAACGCAAGTAGTATTCATTCTCATTCGCTCTCTATCAGAAGAGGAAGCATACGAACGTCACCAGTTCTCCACACGAAGAACTTCTAAGGCTGCTTGCACGTAGTTAGTGCATCCTTTGTACTTCCTGAATCTGCCGATCCTCTCTGGGGACCACTACAGGAGTTGACGATGGAACCGACTCTTCGCGCGTGTACTTCAGCACCCACACCACGCCCAGCCCGAACATCGCCAGGAAAACAAAGACGATGAAGCCAATCGCGTAGCCGCGCTGGCCCAGATCGTTGACCGCAAAGCCCAGCATCGGTGGAATCACAAATCCGCCGAGCGCTCCTAATCCGCCGACCCACCCGACAGCGCCTCCTACCGCTTCGGGCACTTCCTGCGGTACCAGTTTGAAGACGGCGGCGTTGCAGACTCCCATGCCAATGGCCAACAGGATTTCGCCGGGAAGTGCAAGCTCCAGTTGAGTGGCGCTGGTCATGATGATGGCTCCGTTCGCCATAATCAGTAGGGCGAGGATCGCCGTGTTTTCCCCTCCTTCACGCAAGCGGTCCGAAAGCATGCCGCCGCCGATGCGAATGGCGGAGGTCAACACGGAATAGAGCGCAGTCAGCAATCCTGCTTTCACCGCGCTCACGCCGAAATACGATCGCCAATACGTTGGCAACCACGCCGTCAGCGCGATGAAGCCGCCGAAGGTAGTGAAGTAGACCCACACGAGCGCCCAGGTCTTCCAGGTGCGTGCCGAAAGTTTCAGGCTCTGGACTAGACTCCCAGCAGGAAACAAGGACTGTCCGCTCGCGCGTGCCAAGTTGCGGGCCTCATCCGGATTTACGCCTTGCTGGAGAAGCTGGAAGAAGCACGCATTCCGTCCCAGTACTGCATAGAGAATCGTGCCTGCCAGCAAGAATACAAACCACGCCGCATAGGATTTGGCCAGCCCCAGGCTGGAAAGCGCGATCGGCAACAGGAATGAAAACACTCCCGGAGCCAGATTGCCCACGCCCCCGTAGATGGCCAGCGCCCGGCCCTGCTTGGCCTGAGGAAACCAGTAGGAAACCTGGCTGATCCCAACCGAAAAGGTGGCGATACCGCAGCCGCAGAGAATGCCGAGCAGCAGAAGAAGAGGGTAAAGATTGCGCGAGAGGTGATCGGGATAGAGAGCAGAAATCACCCCGAGCAGGCCGGCCATTCCCACAAGAGAAAGGGTTAGCAACACCAGAAAGGGCTTGCGTCCTCCGGTGGTATCGACCCATGCTGAAAAAGGAATACGGAGCAGCGATCCGGACAATGCCGGTGCCGACACCAGGAATCCCACCATGATCGGAGAGAGATGCATCACCTCCTGAAATCTGCTGGCGGTGGGCCCGAACAGTGCGACGGCCGCGAAGCCGGCAGCGAATCCCAGGGTCGCTGCGAACAGGCTGCCATTGGGAGTCCCTTTGAATTGATTCACGGCGCAATTCCCTTCTTAGTGATCGTCAAATTCGTCATCGTCCAAACCAGCCCGGCAAACGTGGCCATCCAAGCGGTTACGGCGACATACACGAAGTAGTGTGGAATCCACAGCAGGAACGGCAGGTCCAGAGCCTGTGCCAGCTGAAAGGTGCTCACCGTGTACATGCCCAGCGGGAACACGGCGCCCCAGTAGAGTGGGTCGTAGCTCAAGCGGAATCGCTTGTAAACGTGCCGCCAGATGGCGAGCGTCACAAGCATCGGAATCCACCACGTGGCAGTTGCCCAGAAGAAAACTGTGAAGCCCTTGAGAAACGGGAGCAGCGCCATCAGGAAAGGTGCGCGATTGGCGTTCAGGATCAGGTTGGCGCCGGCGAGCGTCGAAATCGCCATCGCTCCCATGTTGATCCAATAGGGCGGCATGAGATCGGAAGGCAGAAAACGGAAGAATGTGTAGCGGTAAAAGATCAGCGAAATAACCCAGATGTACAGCATCCCTCCACACAGCCACATGCAAAGCGAGAAGAACAGCATCTCGGTTTCGTGTGCCGGAAACCGGCTGGCAAGGAGGGTGCCCAAGCTGGATACGGCCTGAGTGGCGACCACAGCAATCAACCATCCTCCGTGAATGCCTTCCGCCAGCGATGGCTTGTCTTCCTTGACCGTGAACCCGGTGAAGATCGCGTAGGTAAAGCCCGCCCACAGCGGCACAGCAAGAAACCACAGGGCAGTTGCTGCCCCATAGTGGTTGAAAATGATGATCTGTTGCCGCCCCAATACGCTGGTTCCGGCCACGATGGTAAAGAACCCTGGCCCACGCTTGTGGTCAATCAGGTCACGGAAGAAATCTTGGGGAAACAGAATCGCGCGCGCCAGCGTGAGCACCCACAACGCAATAAAGACACCAATGTTGAGCCACGAAAGGCCAAAAGCGAGCGACCGCAACCCGGTCAGTTGGGAGGCAATGGCCACGATTCCGGTTGCCATCACCATGGCGAAATAGGCGGGATGGAGGCTCTTGACAGCATCAAAGATGGCTCCCCGCGGCATCCTCTTGACTGTCTCGTGAGGCACACTTCTTATGGGCAGGTCTAACACGGCCGTCGCACGCTCCGGGTCAAGCTCAATCGCTTCCATGATTGCGGTCACCATTCGCTATGTTCCGCGCGCTTCAGACACAGATCACGCGTGATAGTGCAGGCTCTCTGCCAGATATGGATCTCTCGCCGGGACCAGCGGTGCTCGTCGCAGCGCCGCAAACAGTGCGAGGCCGAATGCTCCCACCAGGCCACCGACCGAGCCGATCTCCCAAATTCCGATTCGTGGTTTTCCGCCCGAGAATGGCGGCATGATCATCAGGTAGAGATCCAGCCAGCGTCCCGCGAGCAGCACAATGCTGACTCTCACCAGGATTCCGGTCCTCTGTTTGTTCATCCTCGGCAACAACGCGAAGAACGGAATCACCCAATTCAGAACAAGATTCAGGACGAATAGCGGTTGCCAGAATCCATGCAAACGCCGGATGTAATACACCGTTTCATCCGGTAGATTGGCGTACCAGATCAGCATGTACTGGCTGAACCACAAGTACGCCCAGAACGTGCTGAAGGCGAAAAGCAACTTGCCGACATCGTGGAGATGTTGATCGCGGATGACATTCTTCAGAGGGCCTTGCCTCTGGAGCCACACCAGCAAGAGCGTGAGCGTGGCCAGTCCGCTTAGGAACGCGCCTGCAAAGTTGTAGAACGCAAAAATCGTGCTATACCACTCCGGCTCGAGCGACATGATCCAGTCGAAACTTGCCAGCCAGAATGTGATCCCGAAGAACACCAGAAACAGCGCCGCCAGCGCGGTGCTGCGGCGGGTTTGGCTGAGTTCGCCGTCCGAATCTTGCTGACGGGAGATCCGTAACATGGCCCAAGAAAATCCGAGCCATCCCGCCAGATAGACGACGGCGCGAATGCGGAAGAAAGGCAGGCTCAACCACATAAGCTTGAATCCCGGAGCATCACCCTCAACATGCACGCCACTGGTCCACGAATAGAGGGACGGATGGAGAATCAGGACAGCGAGCATCCCCAGCGCCCCGTATGGAAGCACTCCGGTCATCGCTTCAGGAACGCGTCGCAATGCTGTACTCCAGTGAGCGCCGCTGACATACTGGATCGCGATCCACGCCATTCCGGCCAGGGCCAATCCCAACATGTAATAGCTAACGAGCAGGAGGTTGAGCCAGATTCTTTGCGGCGCCAGGAACAATCCGGCAACCAATGTCGCCGCGCCGATCCCGGCCAGCACCTGCATCCGTCCGACAATCTTCGGATCCGCCTGGAAGGTGAAGTCCCGCGCGTTCATAGCTGGCCTCCGGATGTTTCCGCAGTATCAGCTTGCGCGGCCTTCACAGGTGGCGTGGACGGTGCGGCGGACGGTGCGGCCGGCGTCGAAGCCGCCTGCAGGGTGCGTATATAGAGGATCGCGTTCCAGCGGTCCTCGCGGGAAATCTGGCTGGCATAGGATGGCATGTTGTTTTGGCCGTAGGTGAGCACGTGGAACAGTTGCCCGTCCTTCATCTTCAGCGCATGGTCGGCTAAGAGTGATGGTGGCGGCGGATAGCCACGCTGTGCCACCGGACCGTTTCCTGCTCCACCGGCGCCGTGGCAGACTGCACAGAAATTGGAGA
>Ga0335070_10003568_pt1 | contig 18176 bp, 17 predicted proteins | sample Lox_Sample_13_FD_206722 | JGI IMG/M metagenome (GOLD analysis project Ga0335070, IMG submission 206722) | Soil microbial communities from Loxahatchee National Wildlife Refuge, Florida, United States - Lox_Sample_1.3 | ecosystem: Environmental > Terrestrial > Soil > Wetlands | place: USA...
CATTCCGGGGCGAACCCCTCCACATGCTCGGCCTCCTTGTGAAGGAAGCTCTCAGGAATGAGAAGGGGGAAGTAGGCGTTCTCGTGGCCTGTCTCCTTGAACATCCGGTCCAGGCAAGACTGCATTCGCTCCCAGAGCGCATAGCCGTTCGGCCTGATCACCATGCAGCCCTTGACCGGGGCATAATCCGCCAGGCGGGCCCCGGCGATGACATCGGTATACCAGCGGGAAAAATCCTCATCTCGTCTCGTTATGCCTTTCTTCATGCCGTCGCCCTCATGTCGGTGTTCGAGTCGTCCTGTCATCCCACTCGCGGGATTCGTTCAGGTCGTAATAGGAGTCAGGGGTCGGGAATCAGGGATCAGCTTTATTCCCTGCCCTTCACGCCCCTCTTCCTCACTGCCCGCTGCTATCTGCCCGCTGCCGGCTATCCTTCGCTAAACCTTCTCGCCGAGTAACAGCGAGATCTCCTTCAGCAGCCGGGGCATGAGCTCCTCTTCGCGCACCTTATCGATGACCTCGCCTTTCCGAAAGAGAATCCCCTGCCCTCTGCCGCCGGCGATGCCCACATCGGCGTCTTTCGCTTCTCCCGGGCCATTCACCACGCAGCCCATGATGGCCACCCTCAAGGGGGTCTTCACCTTGAGCAAGCGGCTTTCCACCGCCTGGGCCAAGCCGATGAGGTCGATCTCGCACCGGCCGCAGGTGGGACAGGAGATCACCTCGATACCTCGCTCCCTGAGCTTGAGGGCCCTGAGGATCTCATAGGCCACCCGCACCTCGTCGGTCGGATCACTGGTAAGGGAGACGCGCACCGTGTCCCCGATGCCCTCAGCCAGAAGGATACCGATGCCGAGAGCCGACTTGACCGTGCCGCTCACCAGAGTTCCCGCCTCGGTCACCCCGAGGTGGAGCGGGTAGTCCACCTTGGCGGCGAGGATCCGGTACGCCGCCACCATGTCCAGGACATGGGAGGACTTGAGGGAGATCTTGATCTCGTGGAAGCTCAGGGATTCCAGGAGGCGAATCTGGCGAAGGGCGCTCTCCACCATAGCCTCCGGGGTAGGGCCGCCGTACCGGCTGAGGAGATCCTTGTCCAGAGAGCCCGAGTTCACGCCGATCCGGATCGGCACCCGGCGCTCCGCCGCTGCCCGCACCACCCGGCCCACCGCCCGCTCGCCGCCGATATTTCCCGGATTCAGGCGCAAACCGTCCACGCCGGCAGCAAGGGAGCCGAGGGCAAGGCGATGATCGAAGTGGATGTCGGCGATGACGGGGATAGGCGACTCCCCCGCGATCGCTTGGAGCGCCTTCACCGCCCGCTGGTCCAGCACGGCGAGTCGAACGAGCTCACAGCCGGCCTCGGCGAGGCGACTGATCTGGGCGAGGGTAGCCCCCACATCCCGGGTGTCGGTGTTGCACATGGATTGCACCACAATCGGTGCATCACCGCCGACCGGAACCTTTCCCACCCGAATCTGCCTGGTCTTCCGTCTGGAAATCTTCATCCGGCTGCCGACATCCCTTGCAGGTGCTCGAAAAACCCCTCCATGGTTAGGCGAGAGGCCAGTCTGGGAGGCGGGGGCGATTTGCGCGGCGAGGCGCAACTGGCCCCACCTCCTGCACCTCTTCTCTCGGTGCGACAAAGGGCAGCTCTTACGCGGTCCAGTCACCCATGGTTGACATCCGCGGAGCCAGCCAGTGGATTCTAACCGGGATGTTTCTTCGAACGCAAGATTTATTCCGCGATTTCCACAGGCTAGCCCATCCGCCTTAACCCGCGTTATGCACGAAGCACCTGCTGCGACCGCGGGTCTGGCCGTCCCACTCTCCGAGCTGTATGCTCTACGCGCCGGAAGCCGGGCGTCCTCGGGTGTTCCTTCGACAGGCTCAGGACAAGCTCACCTTGCGACGTACTGACGAGTACATCTCAGGTCCGAGCCCCTGTGGTTGCCCGGTGGCACGACCATCTCCACGATCTCGCGACGGCGTCTCCTCCATAATGCAGGTTAATAGGCCCTGCTGTCCACCCGTTCCTCGAGAAGACGGAAGTCCTCCACCCCCCTGGCAAAGACCCCCAGGTTGCCGAGTCTCACCTGGGTGAGACCCGCCTCTGTTGCCTCCTCGTAGGCCCGAATCATTTCTTCCACCTTTGGGGGTCGGGTGTCTCGCATCTGGTATTCGGGAAAGAAGGCCAGCACGGTAAAGGGTATGTGGGGGTCAACGGCCGCGAGGAGTGCGGCGATCCGGCCTAATTCCTCGGCCTCGACGACCCCTGGGATATACAGGGAGAGCACCTCGACAACAAAGCCCCGCTTCCGCATCTCCTGGGGCAGTTGGAGAATCCATTCGTTGTCACAGCCGGTGAGCCAGCGGTGCCGCGCGGGGTCCTCGGCCTTGATGTCGAGCCAGAACGCGTCCACCCCGCTCGCCCGAAGCAGATCCAGGTGTCCAGGCGTCAGCCCGTAGCCGTTGGTCTCGAGGAGAAACCACAGGCGCGTTTCGGTCTTGATCAGCTCGGCGCAGCTGGCGTAGAAGTCGGGGCGGCAGGTGAGATCACCGCCGGTGAAGGCCACGATGTTCCGCGCCGGTCCAAATCCTTGGGGACTCAGGATGATCTGCCCCGGCTCGAGGACCCCTGGACACCGAGGGGAGCGCTCGCCGGTGAGGACACAGGCGCCGCAGCACTGGCAGGTGTCGTGGGCATGCCAGGCGGTTGCTCGCTCTCGCGGCTCCACCAGGGTCACCTCGTTGTCGTACGCTCGCGCCGCCGTCACGATATCGGGAGGAGTGAGCCATTCACCTTTCGCCAACTTGCTGAAGTACCAGGAGTGACATTTGCGACAGGAGAAGTTGCAGCCGGACTGGTATATGGAGAGGTAATTCTCCGGCCGCGACAGATGGGCGCTCGCAATCAGTCGCTGCCAGCGCCCATCCTCAAAGCGGAGGGTCGCCTCGCAGGCGGGGAGGAAATCGGCCCCCACCTTCACCTCGCAGCTTCCAGGCTTGTAGCCCTGCCGAATAAGGGGACAGGTCTTGCTTACGTACATGCTCATGGAGGGTCGCTCCCTCAGGCCGCAGGTTGGATCAGCCTCGCGGAAACGCCACAACTTTGGTAAGGGTGCAAGGCAGAAGGGAAGAAGCTGATCCCTGAGCCCCGATCCCTAGCCCCTGCGACATTCGTGCCTCGACTATGCGCCTTTGTGGACCTGTCCGCCTCCGGCGGAGCAGAGCTCCCTGCCGCGAACACCCCCTCGCGGCCGGACGTCCCTCCCACCCAAGACGGGCCCCTGCCGCGAACCGCCCTTCGCGGCTGGAAGCCGCTCCCACAGGGAGGCACAGTCATCGAGCCCGGCGCTAGAGGCAGGGTGGTCTGCGAAACAACCGTTAACTCTTCTTCGTCAGCCAGGGCGGCCTCTGGCTCTTGATTTCCACTTCCAGCCGCTCAGGGTTGATCCCCATATCCACGAGCTCCACCACCCGGCGCAGGTCCCCAGCCATCCGCCGCATGCCGGCATAGGAGTGAACAAGCTGCGAGGGAGCGGCGGCAGGGTTCCCGTATGCCGCACCGATCAGAGAGGTAGCCTCTTCCAAAAGGGCAAGGGACTCACGATAGGACCCGCGTCGGGCGAGGGCGGACGCCTTATTGGCAAGGAGCCCGACTCGCACGAAGACCTCCGCGCCCTCACCGGCGGCAAGCCCCCGGTCCAGGAGGGCCAAGGCCTGCTCCAGGGCGCCCTCCCGGACATACACATAGCCCAGGTCTCTACAGATCAGGGCGGTCTCCCGCCGGAGGCCTCGCTCTTCCGCGTACGTCAAGGCGCGCTGAAAGTAGTGAATGACCCGCGGAATCAGGCGTCTGACATAGGCCTCGTGGGCCTGCTCCATCCAGAGGCGTACTTGCTGATCTACCTCATCGGTCGGTGATTTTCGGAGATCATTGGTCACTGCTACGAGCTCTCGTGAGAAAGATGGTGCTCGGAGAATCGAGGTAACCGCCTTCCTCGCCGCCGTTCTGCGGCCGGCGAGCCCTGCCCTGCTCACCGCCTGCTGCTTTCTGCCGGTTGCCTGCCGTCAATGTACCGTGGTCGGTCCTTCGGAGTCCGTCGACTTCTTTTCCTCCTCCTTCTGGCTCTCGAGCTCCAGCAGGTAGCGATCAACCTCCTTCTCCGTCCGCACCGCCAACTCCCGAAGACCACTCAGGTCCACCTGGAGATCGAGCACCCTGGCGAGCACCTGGAGGACGGCCATAGATGCCTTCGGGTTCTCGATCGCGGTCGTATAGAAGGGTATCTCGCCGAGGAGGCAGAACCCTCTCATCGCTTTCCTCTTGGCGACCGCCAGGAGAAGGCCGTTCATCCCCGAGATCTGTCCGTCCTCGAGAACTCGATGGCAGAAGGGTGAGACCTCTCTCAGGACGTCGCGATGGGTGGCGGTCACCCAGACGCGCGAGGGTTGATAATGGTTGATGGCGGTGGGCATCGCCGCCGACGTCACCACCCGAGAGACTCCATGTTTCCGAGCAAATTCCAGGACCGCCGCCGCCAGGGGCAACTCCTTCCCTGACACCGGCTGCCGATCGCCAAGGAAAAACAAAAGGTCGCCCGGGACCGAGCCGCGGCGCCAGAACGAATAGCTGCTTTGGGGGACCCTGGCCCCCTGGACCAGGCCGTTTTCGATAACGGCGCCCGGAAGCTGAAAAAACTCCGGCTCCTCCAGCACTGCCAGATGCTCGGCTCCCAGGCTCTCCTGGAGAAAGGCGAAGGCCCGCAGGGCCACGTGCCCCATGCCCGGCCATGCCGCTAGGAGAACGGGCTCTCGAAGTCCTGTCTGCACGAATTCTTGTACCCGTGAGGTCACAGGCGCTCACCTCCCTCCCGAGGGTAGCGTGGAGAGCTCTTTTCTCTATCCGTCCCCGGTCTTCGCTAAAGGCCCTGGCGCCTCATCAGTCGGCGGCGGTCTGCTCCAGCCTATCGAGGCGATCCTTGAGCTTGCGGTTTTCTTCGGCCAGATCGTCCAGCCGCTTTTCCAGCTTCCGGATCGACTCACCGCGATCCTTGCCGGCCTCGATCCTTCTTATGGCCACCCGAGCGCTCCGCACCAGTCGGCCGTCGAGCTCGCTCTCGGCCGCCCGTCGCAGAATGGGGAGCCCCTCCTCCCGATTCAGCATCTCCAGAGCCTGAACCGCCGCCAGCTTCGGTCGCAAGGTCCGCGCCCCCGCAGGGGGTCGGAAGGTGTCGGCGATGTTCTCCAGGATTTCCCGGTTCCGGGGCCGGCTCTGCCCCATCTTCCCCAGGGTTCTCAACGCCTGGGCGCGGACGAGCTCATGGTGCCCGTAGCGGGAGTGCTCGAAGAGGATGGGAAGGGCGCGGTCGTCGTCGAGCTCAGCGAATCCTTCCAGGGCGCGGCAGCGCACGACCTCGTTGAATGAGTCCCGCTCCAGGGCCTGCTTCAAGACCTCGAAGACCCCCTCCACCTTGGTCCGTGCCACCGCGAGGACCGCCTCCGCCTCGACGAAATACGAGGGATCTTCGGCGGCCAGAGGCAGAAGCGCGCGGAAGACGGCCTCATCCTTGAAGCTCCCCAACGCCTTCACCACAGCCCGCCGCGCCTTGGGGTGGGCCGTGGCGAGAGCACCCATGAGGGCCCCCTTCGCCGCCTCGGTTCCTATCTCCCCGAGGGCCTTGGCCGCGCGCGCCGCCACCCCCCAGAAGGGATCCTGGTGGACCGTCTGCTCCAGGGCGGCCACCGCCTCACGATCTCCCACCTTGGCCAACTCGTCAGCCGCCTCGATTCGTTTTAGGACATCTTCCGCCTCCCGGAGCTGGACGCGGAGCTTCACGCTGTCCACCTTCCAGCGCATACGCTTGAGGATGGCCTCCTCCGGGTCGACCATTACCAGGTGCGGCTCCTCCGCCGCCGGGAGGTAAAAGTGGTGCTCCTTTTCTCGGACCTCCACGGTGAGGTCCCGGGCGGCGCCGCTCCCGCTCAGGAGACGAACCACGAGGGGAAAACGAAAGACCGGGAGGTCCTTGCCCGAGTCTTGGGCCTGCTTCACCTGGACCGCCACGACCCGCCCCTTGCCCTCGTACTGGTATGAGCATTCGAGAACCGGGAACCCCGGCTTGTAGAACCACTGGTCGAAAAACCAGTCGTAGCTGTCTCCGGTGACATCCTCGATGCAGCGCATGAAATCCACGGTCTCCACCACTGAATCCCGGTGGCGTTCCAGAAAGCGGCGGATGACCTCCCACCAGAGCTCGTCGCCCAGGAGCATCCGAAGCATGTGAAGGCGGGCGGCGCTCCCGGGGTAGAGGTGCATGTCAAAGAGATCGATGGGCTGGCTGTAGACGTTGGTGACTATGGGCCGTCGGTACTTGGAATCGTGCTCCTCGAAGTAGGTCTCCCGGTTCTCCAGGAGGCGGTAGTGGAACTCATCCCGTCCCTCGGCGTACTCGGTGTAGAGGAGATCAAAGTAGGTGGCGAATCCCTCGTGGAGCCAGCTGTGGCTCCAGCTCTTCGACGTCACCAGGTCGCCGAACCACTGGTGCGCCAGCTCGTGGGCGACCAGGTGAGCACTGGTGAAATCGAGATGGGCTCGCGCGTCGTGAAGAGTCATCTCGGTGAGGGTGGTCGCGGTGGTGTTCTCCATGCCGCCGAAGACGAAATCCTGGGCAACCACCTGGGAGTAGCGCGGGTAAGGATAGCGGATGCCTGTCCGTTCCGAAAAGAAGCGCATGCAGTCGGCGGTCTTCTCGAAGGAACGCCAACCGTCCTCCTCTTTCCCTTCGGGAACGAAGAAAGAGAGAGGGATATCCTCGAAGCGGTCCGTAAGCTCCGAGTACTGGCCGACGGCGAGGCTGATGAGGTAGACGCTATGGGGCCGTTCCATGGCCCAGTGGTACACCAGCCTCCCGCCCTGAGCCTCGACCCGCTCCTTGAGCACGCCGTTACTCACCACCACATAGGGTTTCGTCACCCTGACCCGGAGCTCGCTGGTGACTTTCTCCCGAGGATGGTCCACGCAGGGAAACCAGTACTTGTTATCCTCATCCTGCCCTTGGCTCCAGACCTGCCAGGACTTGGTCCGGTAGTCTTCGTCGGGGCCGGTGAAGTAGAGGCCAAGCCGCGGGTTCTCCACGGTGTACTCGAGGCTGACCTTTCCCGTGCCCTCGCGCTCGACGGGTGCAGCCAGACGGACGAGCACCCCTCGATCGCTCTGGGAGAAAGAGAGGGGCCCGCCGTTCTCCCCGATCACATTCTCGATTCGCATCTCTCGAGCATCCAGAAAGAGGCTCTCCACCCCATTCTTTACGGCCATGAATGCGAGATGCGCCGACCCGCGCACCCGCTTCGCCTCCACGTCCACGTCGAGGTCGAGGAAGATGCGCCGGAGTACCACGTCCCGCGGCGGCAGCCAATGGGGCCTGGCGTCAGGAAGGAGAAAGTTCTGTTCGTCAACACCGTCGGGAAGGTACTTGCAGAAATGCGAGTGGGACATGGTCACCCCCGAATCGGGCCTATGACTCGACGGCCAAAGCCGTTCATCCCCCCTTCGCACCAGGGAGGGAAGGGATGCATTATACGTTATACGTTATACGTTATACGGTATGCGGCCGTCTCCTGCCCGCTGCCTCCTGCCCCCTTGCCCCCTGGCTTTGGCCAGCTGCGAGCTATTCCTTACTGCCCATATCCCTCCATAAACGACTGCCGTACCTCACAGTACAGGTGGAGCAGGGCGAAGGCCACCGCCCGCTTCTTATCCCTGGCGGATCCCCAGAGGGGCCACCGGTGCATGCTCCCCAGGATCTCTTCGAGACACTGGTTGAACAGTGAGGCCCGTTCGAACTCGCCGTAAGACCTGCCGCTGCAAGGGTCGCCTATGGGGAACCAGATGGGCACCCAGCCCTCGATGTTCTCGTCGAACCTGTCCCATGCCTCCTCGGGGTTCACCCCCGGCGGCACCGTCTCCCAGTGGATTTCAGGGAGAGGAAGGGTGGGATCCAGAAACTCGTTGAGGAGGGGATTGGGGTTCCTGCCCATGAGACCTCCTGTCAGGGTTCACCGGGCGTCATCAGCCCATTAGCAGGTTGCTGAAAAACCCTTCTTATGCTTACGGGTGGAGGGCGCCCGCCGGGGACCGGGTGTTCTGCGAGGCAAGGCGCATCTGGAGTCGCCTCTTACTTCTTGGCCTGCGGGAACGCCTCCCGAACCTTGTCCCGCCGCAGTGCACGAGGGCCGGACCGCTCCAAGCCATCTATGGCGCGACTGTGCAGCCTTGCCGAGTAGAGCACCCGGTCCGCCGGTATCATATGACAGTCCACAACTCTCCCTTGCCGCCCCACGGGTTTCTCAGCAAGCGGTCAGTCCTCCTGCATCATATGCGAGACCCGGTCACGAGTCCACGAGCACAGTAAGCACTCGGCAGTAAGTACTACGCACAGGCGCAAGAGGGGCAGCGAGAGTCGGCTGCTTACCGCTTACTCCTTGGTCCCGAGTTCCTACTGCTCTTCCCGCGGCGTCCGGCGCTTCCCGCTCTTACGCTGGTCCGAGGAGAGGGAGGGTTGCGAACGTTCCAGCTGCGACAGGCGCGCCTGCCTGAGTTTCGTCTTACGCTTCAGTTCGCCATACTTGCCGAAGCGCCCTCCCTTCCCTTTCATCGTGCCTCCCCTTTCCCCGATAATCAACCGGCATCCGGTAAGGGAACCCGGTAGATCTGGAAGTCTCGCCCCATCTCAGCCCGGTCGAACCGCGCCTTCGCCGCCGCCTCCAGGTGGGCAAGGGCCTCAACGTCGTAGCGAGGGCTGACGTGCACCAGGACCGCCCGGCGCACCCCCGCCCGCCCCGCGATCCGGGCGGCCTCTACCACGGTGAGGTGGTCCTTGCTCTCGGCGTGCTCCCCGTCCTCGGGGAGGAACATCCCTTCCATGAAGGCGATGTCCGCGCCCTCGATGAGACGGTAAACCGCCCGGCAAGGTCGCGTGTCCACCACGTAGGCCACGTGCCTACCCCGTCTTGACTCACCCAGTACGTGTTCAGCGGTGATCTCTCTGCTGTCATCAAGAACGACCGAGTGCCCCTGCTGCAACCTGCCCCAAAGAGGGCCCTTGGGCACCCCGAGGGCTGCGGCGCGCTGCGGATGGAACTTGCCTGGGCGCTCCCGCTCTTCCAGGCGGTAGCCGAGACAGAACCGGGTATGCTCCAGGGGCCCCCAGAGGACTCGCACCTGATCATCCTCGTAAGCCGGCCCATCGCCATCTTCAGCCCACTCGCGGAAAATGACCGGGTAGTTCAGATAGAAAGCCAGGTTATCGTGGGTCTGGCGGACGAAGCGCTCAATCCCCGTGGGGCCGACAATGGTGAGCGGCTCGGGCTCCTCCATCTGGGCTCGGAGCATCATGATCCCGGGAATCCCCAGACAGTGGTCGGCGTGCAGGTGGCTCACGGCAATCATGGTGATCCCGCGGACCCCGATCCTCGTCTCCTTGAGGCCGAGTTGGGCCCCCTCGCCGGCGTCAAAGAGGTAGATCTGCCCGTTGAGCCGCACCGCCAACGAGGTGAGAAGCCGATAGGGCATGGGCATCGTGCCGCCGCTACCCAGAAGAACACATTCCATCGACGAGCCTCCCGGTAAGGAAGAGGAGTAGCCGGGTTTCATCACCTTATATTCTAACCCATGGTAGCAGAGCGGCGCCCTTCAGTAAAAGACCAAGGTGAAGGTGAACCGCTCGCACCGCGATTGGGCTGGAGAACGACCCCCCCCTTTCCCGGTTAGGCAGACGTACGTGGCTGCCAAAGCGCCTCCGTAGGAGGGTAGCTTCCAGCCTGCGTCCCGACAGGTCGGGACCAGGGCAGAGGAGACCACCCCGCTCGCACGGGGCCTCTTCCGGCAGCTTCAGCCGGCCCCGCCAAACACGGAGCGGGCCCCTGCCCCAGGGGTATCCCTTGGTATCACGGCAAAGAGGAGAATCAACGCAATGAATCTGGCCGGGTATAAATCAGGGCGGGGAGTGAGGTGTATGGCGCGGAGACAAAGAGAGCCCGTCCTATTCGCGACGATTCCTGCCGCCTGAATGGGACGGGCTCAAGGAGAGCTCACATGCCCGATTGCCGCAGCATTGTTACCGGTAGAACTCCGAAACGCGACGCCGCTTCGTCCGGGACATGACGAGCCCCAGGAGCCAGCCGAGCACCAGCACCCCGGCGCCACTGAGGAACCAGTGGATGTTGGTAGAGGATTTCAGGTTCTCGTACCCCTGCTGCACCTCGGTCAGTTGCTCCCGGACCTGACTCGCATCGGTTGTGAGCTTATCGAAGGAGTTCTTCAGGCTAAGGTACTCCGCCGCCCCTTTCTTGAGAGTCTCGTACTCATGGCGAAGGGACTGGAGCTCTCGTTGGGTGGTCTCAAGATCTTTCTTGAGTTTCGCGGTCTCATCCGATAGATCCTGCTTGCCGCGCTTCATCTGGGCCATTTGGGCCTGCAACGCCTTGTTCTCTGAGACCAACTTTTCCGCTGTGATTCGCCAAGGCGGTTGCTCTGAAAGGTACTTCTTGAGCATCCAGCCCGTGCGGCCGTCCTCCATGGTGACCTCGGCCCACTTGTCCTCCTCGCTAACCAGATTGACCCGCGTGCCTGCGGGCACCATGGAGATCACTTGATTACCGCTCCCGGGGCCGTTCCGGAGAACCGCCTCGAGTGCGGTGTCCGATACGTAAAGGTTGCCAGCCCAGGCCGCCGCCCATGGCACGCAGGCCAGGAACAGCGCGGAGAACCAGTACCACCTTCGCCGTCGATTGTTTCCCTTCAGTCCAGCCATGGTGTTTCCAACCTCCCAAGCAATCGCCCATCTTCCCGTCGGGTGTCTGGGCGTGGTTCACCACCGTCATGAGAATGGGCGGCATGCAATTCTGATACCCGCTTAACCGCCGGCGGCCGGTTCACCCATCTCGATGCCCCAGAGAGGTGCTCCCGTCCTGGCCTCCTGGCCCTGCATCCTTCCGGACCTCAGGCTACCGGCAGACAAGCGGCATCGTGCCGTATATGGATACGTTCACAGGTAAAGCCGGGTTCACGCTGGTGCACAATCGGGAGCGATCCATGGGGATGCTCGAGCCGGGCGTGACTCCGAGGAGTGGTTGGCTGAGGGCCGTGGCGACGGCGGAACTAGTGCCCTGTCGTCCACCTTCAGCGCCGGAACCCGAGAGAAACCTCGAGCTCTCGCCGAGCTTACCGGCTCCACGGCGGCCTCCATGACCCTCTCGCAGAAGGTGGCAGGCAAGTCCGGTGTCGGGGGTGGAGCTCCACCTTATTGTCGCTTGTCGACAACTGCCGGGCAACGTGACGGAAATCTCCATCACCAACCCTGTCGATACCTACCACAACGAAAAGCAACACCTTGATGTTTGTACCTCGTATTTCTATCCCCTCGGTTCCATTTCTCGCGAGAAGTTGGTTACCATTTTCATGGGAGATTCTCTTCCAACCCTGGGAAAAGTGATTCCACTCAGACCCCACGACGTAAAGGAGCTGAGACGGAACGGAGGGAGGCTCTTTCTCGCTGAACATAAATATTTGCAGTCGAATCATTCTACGCTTTACAAAGTAGGCACTTTTTTTGTATATGGCGCTTAAGCATGATGACGACGGCTCGGTTTTCGGACGAACGCCCTATTCCATCTCACGCGTCCCGGCAGGAGGAATCTTCCATGCATGAGACCGGAGCAAAGCGAGCATTTCGTAGCCGTTTGCTGCTCTTGATTCCCCTTGCGCTCGTCCTGATGCACACCCCTCGGGCCGAGGGGGCTGTCCACCCGATGAAGGTGGGCTTCCGAGCGGCAGTGCTCCTAGATGCCAACTCCGGGCAGTTCCTCTATGCCCAGAATCCCCATGAGTCCATCCCTCCGGCGAGCCTCACGAAGGTCCTTACCCTCTTCCTCACCTTTGATGCCATTCAGCAGGGCCGAGTCCGTCTGGAGGATCAGGTGCCGATCAGTAGAAAGGCCTGGCGGACCGGCGGTTCCAAGATGTTTGTGAAGGCGGGGGAACGGGTACCCCTGGAAGAGCTTATCAAAGGCATCGCCGTCGATTCCGGAAACGACGCCAGCGTCGCGGTGGCCGAGTATCTAGAGGGAAGCGAGCGAGCCTTCGTCGCCAAGATGAACGACAAGCTCCGGGAGCTCAACATTCGGGATACCCGGATCGAGACGGTCCACGGGCTCCCGGCCCGCCATCAGTACACCACCGCCGCCGACATGGCGCTCTTGGCCAGGGCTTATATCCAGGCGCACCCCGAGGCGCTCCGCTACCATCAGCTCACCTCGTTCACCTACCGGAATATCTCCCAGCACAACCGAAACAGGCTGCTCCTGCAGGACCCCTCCGTAGACGGCCTGAAGACCGGGTACACCAGGAAGTCGGGCTACCATCTGGTGGCCACTGCCAGGCGAGGCGATCAGCGCCTCATCGCCGTGGTGATGGATGCCCGGAACCGCAAGATCCGGGAACGAGAGGCCATGCGCCTCCTCAACCTGGGCTTCCAACAAAACGCTCAGACGTCGCCGGGACAGTATGGCGACGTGCAGCTCGCGCCTGCACTGAACCCTGTCCCGCCCGTGAGAACCGCCAAGGGCAGCCGGGCCCGGGGCGTCTAGCCCGCATTATGCCCGAGACGCCGTAGCGAGATCGTGGAGGTGGTCGTGCCACCGGGCAACCACAGGGGCTCGGACCTGAGGCGTACTTTTCCGTAAATCGCAAGGTGAGCTTGTCCTGGCCTGTCGAAGGAACACCCGAGGACGCCCGGCTTCCGGCTTTGCAGAACGGGGCGGCGCCGGAGGCAGGGTCATCTGCGAAACAAAGCGCATCCGGAGCCACTACGTTCTCCTCGATGTAAGGTGGGCCTCTAGGACGTTGTACGCCACCCCGCTACAAGGCAGGGCCTCACCGCTATACTATCAATGACGCGACTATGCGCCTTTGTGGAGCAGATCACACTGCCCCGCGCCATCCGATCGCGGCTGGAAGCCGCTCCCACAGCGTTCCTCCGCACAGAGCCTACCGCTCAAAGAGAAGGGCGGCCATACCCGCGGTGGCAGCAGGCGGTTTGTGCATAATGCGGGCTAGTGTCTCTTGTGCTTAATAAAGGTCCCCACCGAGTACTCTTCGAAGGCAACTCGCAGTTCCTCCCGTGTATTCATTACGATGGGTCCGTACCAGGCTACCGGCTCGCCGATGGGCTTTCCGGAAACGAGGAGAAACCTCACGGCCTCATCCTCGGTCGAGATCATGATCTCATCCCCGTCATCGAAGAGCACAACGGTCTCGTTTCCCAGGAAGGGGTCCCTCTGAGTATCGAAGTAGTTGACTCCCTGGACCTCGTAAGAGAAGGGATTCTTCTCCTGGCAGAAGTAGCCTTTCCCACCAATGATGTAGCCGAACACCGTGTACCCCCGCTTGGTGGGGTGGGTGAATTGCGAACGCGGGGGAACCGTCATATCGAGATATTCGGGGTCGATGACGATATCTCGCACCGGACCCTCCCTTCCGTCCACAGCGCCGCAGATGATTCTGACCTTGGTGCCGTTGGCCAAGGTGACCTCGGGGATCTCGGAGCTCTTCACATCCCGATACCGAGGATCCATCATCTTATGGGATGCGGGGAGGTTGGCCCAGAGCTGAAACCCGTACATCTTCCCCTGGCCATCGCCCTTCGGCATTTCTTGATGGATGATCCCACTTCCGGCGGTCATCCACTGGACGTCCCCGGAGGAGATGGTTCCCCTGTTTCCCATGCTGTCGCCGTGCTCCACATCTCCCTGCAGAACATAGGTGATCGTTTCGATCCCGCGGTGCGGATGCCACGGAAATCCCTTCAGGTAATGGCTGGGATTGTCTGAACGAAAGTCATCCAGCAACAGGAAGGGATCGAACATGGGTACTTCACTGAAGCCGAAAACTCGTCTCAGATGCACCCCGGCTCCCTCAATCGTAGGTTTGCTCCTCCAGACCTTCTTGATCACTCTCACCGTGCCCATACAAGTCCTCCGCTGGTTGTCCCCTGGGTAGAGATCTCCTCGTTGATCATACCGACCGGCGCCGGTCGCGGGCCGTCATGGAAGCAAGGGGGCTTGTCCTCAACCCACCGGTTCGCTTCGTCTCCCCCCTCGTCTCGGCTTTATCCATACCGCCTTTTCCGCGAGACCCTCTGACCATGGCTCAACCCCTCAAGAACCTCCACGCCCAACCCGTTACCAGCAGCGCGACCAGGAGCCAGATCCCGATAACAAGCACAGCACCTGCCCGACTCACCAGTCGCGCTGATGCATTTCCCTCCTTGGCTCTGCGGCGAGCATCCTCCATCGCTCCGGGCGGGATGAGCTTGATGGCCAGAGCGATACCAAAGGGAAGGATGAGGATATCGTCAAGATAACCGAGGACCGGAATCGGATCCGGAATGAGGTCGATGGGGCTGACGGCATACGCGACAACGCAAGCCGCAACGATCTTGGCATGACGGGGAGTCCTGGGGTCCTTGTAGGCCAGGGACAGGGCAAAGACCTCGGTTCTCAGCGCCTTGGCCCATGATTTCCATCTATCGACGAAGCCGGCCACGGAGAGACCTGCCTCCTTGGACACGGTGGTTCGAAGGTCGTGAGGCCTTCCCGAAGACCCGGGAGCAAGAGGTGACTCCGGATGCGCTTTGCCTTCTTCTCCCGAGACCTTCGGGGGCGGACCACCTTGTCTCCGGCGCGTTGCCTAACCATGGGAAGGGTTTTTCAGCAACCCGTTAGACTTCCACTTCGGCAAATTCCGGGGCATACTCGACCAGGCCGCCCCCTTGGGGGAGCGAGGCGGAGCGGAGCTCGAGCACCATGAAGGGGTCATCCACCCCGTAGTCATTCCTCAGCCCCCTGGCGCTCGCCTTTTGAAATTCAAGACGGCGGTAGAAATCCGGCTCGCCGAGGACCACCACGAACGGCAACCCCGCTGCGCGACACGCCGCGAGACCCGCTTGCGTGAGCCGTGTGCCCACGCCCCGCCGCTGAAAGGCGGGCAGCACCGGGAGCGGTGCCATCCCCGCACCACGGAACGCGGTGTTCCCCTCTATTGAGACCGGGCTGAAGAGGATGTGGCCTACCACCTTCCCGTCAACCTCGGCGACGAGAGAGACAAGCGCCTTGCCGCGGGCGCGGAGCTGATCTACCAACCGCGCTTTGTCCCCCCGGCCGAAGGCGGCTCGATGTACCTTGCGAACTGCGCCAGTATCTTCAGGTTGCTCCGGGCGAATGGAAAGCGCCAGAGCTCCTGCTCGATCATTGCCTCGTATCACGATCCGCCTCGATCATGGCCTCCTCTCAGCCGACGGACTGGGAAAAGCGCCATCGCTGGAGCGTTGCCTCTATCTCCCGCTGAGCACGCTCGAGCACCGATGGGCCGTCGTCTGCCCCCTGGCGGGGGATGGGCGCCCCGAAGTGCACGCGAACTCGCACGCCGAAAGGCACCGGAAAGAGATCATGTCTCAGAAGGCGCCATGACTCGTCGATCGTCATCGGCACCACCGCGAGCGCCGGCGCCGCCTTGAGCAGGGCGACGGCGCCTGCGGGCTTGAACGGTCGCATCTCTCCCCTGCGGGCCCGGGTGCCTTCCGGGTAGATCACCGCGGAGACCCCCCTCTCCTGGACCAGCTTGCCCAGGGCGCGAATTGCCTTGAGGGCCTGGCGCCGGTTCGCTCGGTCGATGAGGGCGTTCCCTCCCCGGCGAAGGTTGTAGGAGACGCTTGGGATCCAACGAGCCAGCTCCCGTTTGGACACGAACTTGGGATAGTTGGTGAACAAACACGCCATCACTATGGGGATGTCGAACATGCTCTGGTGGTTGGCGATAATAACATACGGGGTGCGCGGCGCCACCTCCGGCGACCGCTCCACCTGGAACCGGGTCCCGCAGATACGGAGCGCCCCGACGAGGGAAACCTGCAGGAGCCCGACGACGATCTCATGGGGACGAGAGCCACAAAGACGGGCCAGCCGTTGGATCGGGTCAAAGATGGCCAGAAGGAGCCCGAAGGCGATCAGGAAGGGCACCGTGAAGAACCAGTCGACAAGCCGGGGACGGGCTAAAACGTCTGAGCCGGCAGCAGCCGTCGCGGGCGTCTCGTTCCGAGTGCTGTCAATCCCCATGTCAGGTCCCGTCGAAGTCACATCTCTTCTCTATGGTGGGGCCGCCCCTCGCCCCTGCTGCCACCTGGTGTTCCGGACTTCCGGTTAGTGATCCCCATAGAACGGCGGCAGTTCCTGCGGTCAGATATTCGTCTGCCGGGTGAGCAGGGAAAGTCTACCCGAATTCTTTGGAGGGAGAAAGCCCCGGCCGCCAGGAAACCGGAAGGACGGCCATATCCGCGGTCGCAGCAGGTGGTTCGTGCATAATGCGGGCTAGCCTTCGAGCGCATACTCGACTGCAGCTCTGGCATGGATGAGGGTAGTGTCGAACACCGGCACTTCCACATCCCCCTGTCCGACAAGGAGACCGATCTCGGTACAACCCAGGATGATGCCCACCGCTCCATCCCTGACGAGCCCGCCAATGATATCGAGATACTGGATCTTCGACGATGGAATGGCCTTGCCGACCACCAGTTCATCATAGATCACCCGGTGGACGATCTCCCGCTCCCTTTCAGCCGGGATCAGCACCTCGAGAGCATGTTGCTCGACGAGCCGGCCCCGATAGAAATCCTCCTCCATCGTGAACCTGGTCCCCAAGAGCCCCACTCTTCTCAGCCCCTGAGCCTTGATCTTCTCGGCAGTGGCATCGGCGATGTGGAGGAGGGGAATCCCGATCCCCCGTTGAACCGCATCCGCCATCTTGTGCATGGTGTTGGTGCAGATGACGACGAAGGCAGCCCCACCACGTTCAACATGGCGGGCCGCCTCGACCATGAGCCTGGTTGCCTCTTCCCATCGCCCTTCCCGCTGCAGCGTCTCGATCTCGGCAAAGTCGACCGAGTACATGACACTCTTCGCCGAATGAAGGCCTCCGAGCCTCTCGCGAACCACCTGATTGATAACCCGGTAGTACTCGATAGACGACTCCCAACTCATACCGCCCACGAGACCGATCGTCCTCACCGGAAACCTCCTCTCCTTCCGACGCTGGGCCCTCCGCCACAAGGAGCCCCGCCGGAGCTCGGTGCCGTCTGGCTACAGCCTGTTCCATGCGAGCACAAGGATCGTCGCAGTCCAGCAAAGAGTGCCCACCACAAGAGACAGTTCCAGTCTCAGTCGGTCGGCGAGGTAGTACACGGCCGCCAGATAGACCAGGTACGGGACGAGGGAAAACGTGCTGAAGGCGACGGTCTCCTTGAACTCTGGGATCGTCCGCTGGCTTCCCACGATGTAGTGGGAAATAAGAGCGAAGGTCGGGAAAAGCGGCACCAGGCCCGCAATGTAGTAGTTTTTCGTCCGGGCGAGTAACTCGATGATCACTACCGCCACCGCTCCCAAGCATGCCTTTACCAGCAGTTCCACACGTCCCTCCCACGATTCCATGACAAAGCATTTCTGAAAGATTCTCCCCGTGGCTGAAGCAGCGTCCTAGATTCTCTCATATGCCGCCCTGACGAGTTCGGCGCCGCAGGTCCGCTCCAGCCTGCGCACGATAAAGTGCCCGCGCGCCATGTCCTGGAAATGGTCGATGAAGAGCAGGTTTATTACGGCACCCCCCGCAGCGCCGAGTATCGGTACCGCCTGGGCGACCGCCTTCTCAGATACGGCCACCCCAAAACGTGAAGCCACCTGGGTTATGAACCTGACGATGACGGGAGCACCTTCCTGAACCAGACCCCGTTCAGCGATGTACTGCGCCGCCTCGGAAACGGCGCGGGCTAAAGCGGCGCGGACGGCGAAGTACCCGACTTCCGCCGCATCGTCAGATCTGGTACGGCCACCCAGGGCGAACACCTCCAGGCAGGCGAGCCTGACCTCGGGGAGTCTGACCCGCTCTCCCTCGCTGCGAGCGATGTCGGCAATCGAGCGGAGCATGATGGTCGTGGATATTGGCAATTCAATCGGAAGAGCCGCGAGGCCGAAGGCCCCGCCCCCGGCGCCGGTGGCGGTGACGACGATCTTATGGAGCAGATCCGATGACCGCCGGGGGCCACGATCGGCGAGCGTGGCCACCG